>Ga0210025_1004525_pt1 | contig 11853 bp, 10 predicted proteins | sample CryGeyme20150102_FD_183989 | JGI IMG/M metagenome (GOLD analysis project Ga0210025, IMG submission 183989) | Groundwater microbial communities from Crystal Geyser aquifers in Utah, USA - Crystal Geyser metaG 2015-0102 (SPAdes) (version 2) | ecosystem: Environmental > Aquatic > Deep subsurface >...
CAAACCCTTAGCTAAAAGAACGGCTCCTGGAATTGTTCTTGTAGTCAGGAGCAAAGTTTTTTGTTTGGTAGGTTTCTGCATTTTTGTCTCCTATTCTAATCCAATCATTAGAATAGACCGATTTTACAAAAAAGCAACCGCCTCTCAAAAATAAAAAATGGTTCCTATCCTAAAATAAGTATATAATATAAATATATGAAATATATTATTTTAGTTATAGTTACAATTTTGTTTATTGTTGGTGCTGGATTTTATTATTTTTTAACTCCTACTACTACCACTGTAGATAATCTACCGGTAGTAATAGAAACACCAACTCCAATAGTGGCGACTTCCACTGTCGCTACAACAACTGAAGAAGAACTACCAATGAAACGTGGTCCAGAAACTGTCATCGGTACTTCCGTTAAAAATAATGACATCACTGCTTATCATTTTGGTCAAGGTAAAGACGAGATTGTCTTTATTGGTGGTATCCACGGTGGTTATTCATGGAATACTAGCTTAGTAGCTTATGAATTAGTTGATTATTTAAAAGCAAATCCTGCAGTCGTACCAGAAAATATTACAGTAACTGTTATTCCGGTACTTAATCCCGATGGTCTAGAATCAGTTACTGGTAAGACCGGTCGTTTTGTCGCCAGTGATATTACTGCTAATCAGGCAGAACAAACAGCTGGCCGTTATAATGCCAATAAAGTTGATCTTAATCGTAATTTTAATTGTCAATGGCAACCAACTGGTAAGTGGCAAAATAAAACTGTTAGCGGTGGCAGTAATCCATTCTCAGAACCAGAAACTAAAGCTATTGAAAAATATACTGCCGACAATACTCCAGTAGCCGTTATCACCTGGTACAGTGCAGCTGGTGGTGTCTATTCATCAAACTGTGAAAATGGGGTATTACCAGAAACAACTATCTTGACTGATTTATATGCTAATGCCTCTGGTTATAAAGCTTATCAAGAATTTGATTATTATGAAATTACTGGTGACATGGTTAATTGGCTTGCTAGCCAAAACATTCCCGCCATTAGTGTTTTACTTTCCAATCATTCTGACACTGAGTGGACAAAAAACCTAGCTGGAGTAGAAGCAGTAATTAAACACTTCCAAAAATAATGTCGCCATTACGCCATATTCTGTTGGTCTTGGGGGGAGTAGTTATCATTAGCGGAATAATTGGTTTGATATTTAGCCTAATAAATAAAAAAACCGTTCCGGTAATTGAACCCCTTCCTGAAATAATTACTCCAGAAAAAGCAGTCATGGGAACCAGTAGTAAAGTTATTGGCTATTCCGTTGAAAATAGAAAAATTGAATCCTTCTCCTTCGGGACAGGGGCTAGGCATTTATTATTCGTCGGGGGAATTCATGGCGGTTATGAATGGAATAGTATCTTATTGGCTTATCAATTTATTGACTACCTTAATCAAAATCTAGAAACAATACCCACCAGTGTAACGATTGATGTTATCCCCTCAATCAATCCTGATGCTTTATACGCTGTAATAAAAAAGGAAGGTCGGTTTAAAATAACAGATATACCACTTACCACCACTGTTGGGTTGGGACGCTTTAATGCCCACCAGGTAGATCTTAATCGCAACTTTGCTTGTAAATGGCAACCGCAAAGTAGTTGGCGATCACAAACAGTCAGCGCTGGTACTAGTGCTTTTTCAGAACCAGAAACTAAAGCCCTACGGGACTTTGTAAATATCACCAAACCAGAAGCAGTAATTTTTTGGCATAGTCAAGCCAATGCTGTCTATGCCTCGGAATGTACCAATGGTGTTTTACCAGACACTATTACTCTCATGGAGACTTATGCTCAAGCGGCAAATTATAAATCAGTCGCCACTTTTGATGCCTATCCTGTGACCGGCGATGCCGAAGGGTGGCTTGCCTCAATCGGTATTCCCGCCATTACCGTAGAATTAGCCAATCATGAAAGTACTGAATGGGATAAAAATTTGGCTGGCATAAAAGCGGTTTTGCGTACTTATATTGGAAAGTAAAGAACCCCGTCCCAGAGGGACGGGGCATTCGCCAGCGTCCCTCTGGGACGAACCGGGGGTTCTTTTCTGTATAGGTGTCGCCCACCGGCGACTCATTTTTCAATGTTGCATTCATCCCCAGGGTAGAACCCTGGGGATGAATGCAACAATTACAGTAAAAGACAACAAAACAATTCACATATCACTAGTCTATTTTTGTAGACAACACAGTTGTCGTATTGGTGAGCGCCCAACCAAGCAACCCACCTTAACTCGTCCGTGTCTTGGTGAGCTTGCAAAGCAATCCACGTCGTCCTACCTTAGATTGCTACGCATCACTCGCCTCCACTCGTGATGCTCGTAAAGACGGTGGTGATTCGTCTTGGCGAGGAGGAGCCACTGCACCGCCCGAAGTCATCCTCTAACTTAAATCTGAAACTAAATTAAAACCAAAACCTTGAATAAATAACTCCGCCAAAACCTTTCATTCGAATGAAAGGTTTTGGCGGCTTGAATTAGGTATTTTTAGTTTGGACTTAATTCTTGGACTTAGATTTTTAACCCAAACTTTGAACTTAAACTAAACTGCGGTTATTTTTTAAAAACTTGATGGTAGTTGGCAACACCAAGAAAGTTTCTATTTCCCGAAAGTAATGAATTTGTGAAAAAATTATTTCCTTTGCCCGTGAAATTTTTTATGAATTTGCGCTAGATGCTTATCGGTAACATGCGTATAAATTTGTGTAGTGGCAATATTGGCATGACCTAATAGAGCTTGCACCGAGCGCAAATCAGCACCATTACTAAGTAGGTCAGTTGCAAAACTGTGCCGAATAACATGTGGGGTTACTTTACGAGTAATGCCAGCTTTAATGGCATAGACCTTTAACATTCTTTGAACCGCCCGCGGTGAGAGGCGAAGATCTTTCATTGCTTTGGACTTTCGTCCATACTGGATAAACAAAGCCTCATCCATATCTTGGCGGTTTTTTAAATATTGTTTAAGAGCTGTTTTTGCTTCTTCGGAAATAAATACCACCCTGACTTTATCGCCCTTACCCCTAACTGAAAATTCATCACGAGTTAAATCTAAATCATCAGTTACTAATCCGCATAATTCAGAAATACGCAAACCAGTAGAAAATAGTAATTCAAGAATCGCCCGATCTCTTAAGCCAACTAAAGTTTTTAGATCAGGTGCCATCATCAATCTATTAAGTTCCGTTAAGGAAATTAAATCTAGAGAACGTTCCGGCACTTTAGCTAACTCAATGATTTCTGGAGACAAAGATTGAATACCTCGTTTGCGTAAAAATTTTAGAAAAGCTCTTAGGGCAATCAGATAGTAATTTTGCGTTCGCCGTTTCATGGTTTCAACTTGACTGCCAACTTTACTACCGGGTTGTCTATTAAGCCAAAGCCGAAATTCACGAACAAGTTCCTCCGTCAATTGATTCGGGATAGTCACCTTAGTATGTTGTAAGAAGGTCTCTAAATAGTGATCATAATTTTCAATAGTTTTCACACTCCGACCACGCTCTATTTCCAGATATTCCAAAAATTGTCTTTTTGCTTCTAGTAAATTCATATATAATATTATAACAGTCAGACAAACTAATTTAAGTTAGATTACAGCCAAAGGAAGTGTCGGCCAAGCCAATTGATATTTGCCAGTAAAGAACCCCGTCCCAGAGGGACGGGGCATTCGTCAGCGTCCCTCTGGGACGAACCGGGGTTCCTTTCTGTGTAGGTGTCGCCCTCCGGCGACTCATTTTTCAATGTTGCATTCATCCCCAGGGTAGAACCCTGGGGCATTCTGCAACAATTACAGTAAATCTGGGTATCCCAGGTGCGTTATCGGAAAGCTTGCTTTTTTTATAAAATATGCTATAGTAGCAACAACCTTCGCAGGTTATTATCGCTTTACTTGTGTACCGTGTTTTTATACGGGTATCTATACCAAGTGATGCACAACTTTATTTTATCTTCATGTTAAGCAAACGAGTCAAAGAAAATGTAACCAAGACAGTCAAGCGTCATGACGCTGATACTGGATCACCAGAAGTACAAGTGGCTCTCATTACTCGACAAATCGACGAGTTATCCACCCACCTGCGCAAACACAAAAAAGATTTTCACTCCCGTCGTGGTCTACTACAGCTTGTGGCAGACAGACGCAAACACCTAAAATATCTTGAACGAAAAGATGTTAAAGGTTATGAGAAAATCGTCAAACAGCTCGGACTAAAACGTTAGATAAAATTGCTCCCAGTAGTGGAGCAATTTTATTTTTCAGGTATAGTAAAAGAGGGAAAGTGAAGTTTTTAATATTAAAGAACTTAATTAAAAAAAAAATATATGGGAGTCATTAGACATTCAGAACAAAGAGTGGCAATTTTTATTGACACGCAAAATCTTTATCATAGTGCAAAAAATTTATACAAAGCAAAAGTTAATTTTGGTGCTGTCATCAAGATTGCCCTCGGTGACCGCAAACTCATTCGCGCCATTTCTTATGTTGTCAATACGGAGGGAGGGGAGGAGGGTGCTTTTTTTGAAGCTTTGGAAAAAGTGGGAATTGAAATTAAAACTAAGGATCTACAAATATTTTATGGTGGCGCCAAGAAGGCTGACTGGGATGTTGGCATGGCCGTTGATGCTATCAAACTGGCACAAAAGGTTGATGCTATTATTTTAGCCACTGGAGATGGTGATTTTATCCCTTTGGTTGAATATGTAAAAAGTCAGGGTTGTCAGGTAGAAGCGATCACTTTTGGTCGTTCGGCTTCTGGTAAACTTCGAGAGGTAGTTGATGATTTTATTGACCTTGATGAAAACCCGCACGAGTTTTTAATTGGCTATCGTGGAGGGATAAAATCAAAAAAACGTCAGCCCGCAAACAATACTGACCTGAAAAAACAAATCCAAAAAATAGTCGGCACTGACACTGATGATTTATAAAACAAGACAAAATAAGCTGAATCGAGCCTTGTTGTCAATGATAAAAAACAAAACCACCGTCTGGCACTTGTGCCAGACGGTGGTTTTGTTATGCTCAAGTCTATTAATAACTGAGTTCGGTAGGTGGATAGATTTCAAAACTTTGAAATCTAAAACATGCCGACCTCAATAAATAAAAATAGTTTATGAAAAAACAAACCTTTGAAATGGATTTAGCGGGCAAGAAACTAATCGCCGAATTTAATGATTTAACTGGACAAACAAACGGTTCGGTTATGATTCGTTGTGGTGAGACAGTTATTTTGGTGACAGCAGTGATGAGTGAAAATGAACAAACTGGCCTGCCGTATTTTCCTCTGTCAGTGGATTTTGAAGAGAAATTTTATGCCGCTGGTGCTATCCTCGGTAGCCGTTTCATGCGTAGAGAAGGAAGACCTAGTGATGAAGCAGTGCTCTCAGCTAGGATTATTGATCGGACCATTAGACCTCTTTTTAATCATGACATTAGAAATGAAATCCAAGTTGTAGTGACTGTCTTAGCAATGGGTGAGGATGACCCTGATGTTCTTGGTGTCATCGGTGCATCCTTGGCCCTTTCTGTTTCAGATATTCCATGGGACGGACCTGTGGGCGCTATTAGAATTGCGCGTAATCGGGAGACGGGAAAAATTACTATCAATCCCACTTATCTGGAACGAGCGCAAAACCAACTTGATTTTGAAATTTTGGCCTGTGGTAAAAATGGCACCATCAACATGATTGAGACCGCCGCGAGTGAAATGAGTGAAGCTGATGTCATGGCCATTCTTGAAGCATCGCTGGTATTACATCAACAACTAGAGGTTTTTCAAAAACAAATTGTGGAAAAAATTGGTAAATCAAAATTACCAATAATAAAAAGAACTATGCCGGAAATAGTCTCTGAAACTTTTAAGAACAGTTACGCTGAAAAATTATCTGCCATCTTATTTTCCAATAAACCGGGTAAAGATCACCTTCATGCTCTTAAACATGATTTCCAAGAGAGTGTGGCACTGCTTGATGCTAATATTTCAAAGGCACATCTTAGTGATTATTTTGAGGATAAGATAAATGAGGCTATCCACCATGGTGCCATAGTAGAAAATAAACGAGCTGATGGTCGCAAGTTTGATGAGATCAGAAATATTTATAGTCAGGCCGGTGGCATTTCACCAGCCCTCCACGGTACAGGTATTTTTTATCGTGGTGACACTCACATTTTTTCCGCCTTAACACTCGGTGGCCCAGAAGCTGCTCAAATTATTGACACCATAGAAGACCGAGATGGTAGTAAGCGTTTTATGCACCATTATAACTTTCCTCCTTTTTCTGTTGGTGAAACTGGGCGAGTAGGTGGTTTTAATCGGCGTATGATTGGACATGGTGCTTTAGCAGAAAAAGCCCTGGCGCCAGTAATACCGACCAAAGATAAATTCCCTTATACCATTCGTTTAGTATCAGAAACCATGTCTAGTAATGGTTCTAGTTCAATGGGTTCTGTCTGTGCCAGTATCTTAGCGCTCATGGATGGAGGTGTGCCAATTACTAAACCAGTAGCCGGAATAGCTTCTGGTGTAATGATTACCGGTAATGAATATAAACTACTGACTGATATCCAAGGTCCGGAAGACGAGCATGGTGACATGGATTTTAAAGTAGCTGGTACAAGAGAGGGAATTACGGCTATTCAAATGGATGTCAAAGTCGGTGGTATACCAATTCATATTTTAGAAGGAGCCTTAGAAAAGGCCCGGCTAGCTCGGTTACAAATTTTAGATAATATGGAAACAGCCATTGCAAAACCACGTGCAAATATTTCACCGCGTGCTCCAGAGATAATTTCACTAATGATTTTGCCAGAACAAATTGGATTAGTAATTGGTGGTGGAGGTAAGACTATTAATAAAATTAAAGAAGAGAGTGGGGTAGAAGAAATTACCATTGAAGAAGACGGCACGGTCTTTATTACTGGAAAAAATGGTAGTGCGGAAAAAGCAGCCATTAAAATTAAGTCCTTGACCAAGGTTTACCAAGTTGGTGACATTGTCACTGCCACCATTACCAGAATAACCACTTTCGGTGCCTTTGCTAAACTTGATGATTTCAATGAAGGATTAATTCATATTTCAGAAATCGCGCCCTTCCGATTAGAAAATCTGAATGGTTTATTAGCCGAAGGCGATTTAGTAAAAACTGTAGTTAGTAAAGTTGATGATGGGAAAATTGGTTTATCTATTAAACAAATTGATCCTGATTTTGCTAAAAATAAAGGATTTGAACCACCAAAAAAATAAATAATAAACTTAAAAGGAACGAAAGCGTGATGAGCATGAAAACTAATCACGTTTTTGTAAGCATAAAACATACACATTAACTATCCAAAAAATACTAAAAACATGAGATACTTGTAATAATGAATGTTGTTACCAAAAGTAAAAAAACAATCCCGAAAATAAAAACATTTGCGGATGATCTTGATGCCAGCCGGGGCTTAAATCATGTACCTAAAAAAGTTACTTCTGCCTTGACTCATAACCACTTAAATAAAGAAAATAGCCAACCCCTTAATAATAGGACCATTTTGCCACCAACCAAAAAGGAGAATAGTCTTGTAAAAAACCATAATCATCATCTACCAATTAACCCACCTAAAAAAAGAGTCCCCCTTCCTAAAATCATTCCACCACCAATAAAAAACTCATTGGCCACTGCCACTAGTAAAGCTATAGCTAGTATCTCTGATAAAAAAGACGGTCATGACCAGTCGTATGATGCAGTAATTATCACTGACACCAAACATAAGCGTTTTCATTTATTAGCCGAAATAAAAAAATCGCTTCAGGTTTGGTGGGAAAAAAGAGTAACTAATTATGCTGAGAGCAAAAAACCGAAATATACTGTTCCTCAGGCCGAACGAAGGAAGGGCGTAATTCAGAAAGCTACTTCTGTTACTGGACGAACAGTTAGTGTTGATCATGACGCTGTCTTAGAAAGAATAAGAGCTAATAAGCTTTCAGCTTTACCTAAACCATCAATTACAGATCAGGAAAAAAAATATTCTGTTTTACAGAATTCATTTAATGATGAGGAAGAAGCTACTTGGTCAAAAACAGCAGAGACTGATGTTGATCTAAATCAAGAGACAGTTTCAACAGAAATAAAAACCATAAAACCAAAAGAAACTATAGTTCCTATTGCTCCCATGGTTTCCTCGGTTAAAGAAAATAAAACTAAAATGGATTTACATCATGATACAGAAGTTTCTCTGCCGATAACAAAAGAACCAGACTTTAATAAACCAACCGCCACACCAAAAGTAAGAACTATTCCCGCTAAAATCATTACCCCAAAAATTCCCCTACCTCCAGTTGTTCCAGTTGTACCAGTTGTTCCAATAACTCCCGTCAAAACCATAAGGCCGAAGGAACCGGTAATTCCTATTGCTCCCATAGTTTCCATTACCCCCACTATTCCATTGGTAGAAGAAAACAAAAAAAGCGATACTGAAATAATCCTAGCTAACAATTTACAGAATGGGAAAGAGACTGATCAACTTATAGCACCTCAAATCAAAATAGTTAAATCTAATTTAAATAAAATAGGTAATAACCATCTAACATCTAGGTTAATGGCACTACTGCGTGATTTGATGCCCTTTAAAAATACTAAACTGTTTGTTCTAGCCACCTTAACACTGACGTTAATTGGTTTTATTATTTATGTCGGGATAAACACGCTTAAGGCAACCTCAACCACTATTCAACCAATAGATAACTATTCACCCGCTCTTTTTAATACTGCTGTTCAATATCATGACATACTCATGGGAAAGGATAAATCTAGTATTTTTGCTCAAATACAAACCAGAAATAATACCGACGAATCAGTTACCGAAATTAATTTCATTCTACCGCAAGGTAAAGAGATAGTTACCGCTCCGGCATTATTACCACTATTTGGTTCTAATTTGGCACCAGATTTTGTTTCTTCTTTAGGTCAAATTACCTTTGGATTTTATCACAACGAACCATGGCTAGTAATTACTACTAATAATAAAACTACCGCCCAGGGCGGTCTGTTACAATGGGAAACAAATATGAGTAATGATCTAAGTCCCTTGTTTGGTTCCGCCACTATTACCAAAAAACAAAAAAGTTCTGGTCTAACCAGTTTTAAAGATAGTTTAATTAATAACTTTGATGTCCGAATACTATCTGATAACGACGAAAAAGAAAAACTTGTTTATGGTTTCATATCTTCTGATTATATTCTTATTACTACTAATACTATGGCTTGGTTAAATTTATCTACTAACTTTAATCAACCGCAATAGTAATCAAGGATGGGCATGTTATCATAATTAGACTATGAATAATATTGATATATTTGCTAATAAATTAGCCACATTAAAAAAAGAAGTAATTGCTGAATTAGAAGAAATTGCTATAAAACATACCGAGACTGATGATTGGGAAATACGAACGGACAATATTGACTTAACAGATGCGGATGAAAACTTACATGCTGACGACAACGAAGAGACAAATGAACGTATCTCCACCCTGGCCGAGTTGGAAACGAGCTACCGTAATATAAACTTGGCCCTAAAAAAAATTTCCGAGGGTAATTACGGAATTTGTGAAATTTGTCATGAAACCATTTCATCAGAAAGATTAGAAGCCAATCCATCAGCCCGTACCTGTCTAACCCATTTAGAAGACGAAGCAAGCTTGCCTTTAGCTTAAGCCGTATGAGTGTAACGCAAATTTACACTGCTCAACCTCACGTCATTGGTGGAACATTGATTAGTATTGAAGCCGACCTAACACGTGGCCTGCATTCTTTTTCCATTGTCGGTTTAGCTGGAAAGGCCATTGAAGAATCAAAAGACCGGGTAAGTAGCGCTATCAAGCATTCCGGCTTTGATTCACCTAAAAGTAAAAATCATAAAATTGTGATCTCTTTGGCACCAGCCGATATAAAAAAAGAAGGTCCATTATTTGATCTTCCAATTGCGTTGGCCTATCTTGAAGCAGCAGGTCTGATAACTCCAGATAACACTAAGCGTATTTATGTCGGTGAACTGGCGCTTGATGGCAGTCTGCGTGGAGTGCGTGGAGTTTTATCAATTGTTCAAACAGCCCAAAAATTTGGTTTTAAAGAAATCATCGTGCCGACCGAGAACGCCATTGAGGCGGCCTGTGTAGATAATATTAATATTATTCCCGCCACTTCACTAAATGAAGTTATTAGTCATATTGACGTTAATGCCGAACAGCGTCAATTGATATCTCCCCAATCACTAACTGAAATTGAATCAAATTGGACCAACAGCGCCGTTAGATTAGAGGATATTAAAGGCCAAGAAAGCGCCAAACGCGCTCTTTTGATTGCTGCAGCTGGTCGTCATAATGTGATTCTAGTTGGCCCGCCAGGAACAGGGAAAACCATGTTGGCGAGAGCCTTTCAAAGCATTTTACCTCCTTTAACTAGAGAGGAGATTTTGGCGGTTAGTACGATTAGATCAATCGCTGGTGAAACTGAAAATCTAATTAGTGCTGTTCCACCATTTCGTACTCCTCACCATACTGCTTCTTATACTGCCTTAGTCGGTGGTGGTACTCATCCCAGACCAGGTGAAGTGACCTTGGCTCACAAAGGGGTCCTTTTTATGGATGAGTTTCCAGAATTTGAAAGACGCGCCCTTGATGCCTTACGCCAGCCCCTTGAAGATCGGGTAGTATCAATTTCACGTGTCCAAGGCACAGCCCTGTTTCCGGCCGACTTTATTCTTGTAGCCGCCATGAATCCTTATCGGGGTAGCGAAGATGGTACTACCGATTTTGCTCGAGCGGTCAAAGAAACCTATCGGGGTAAAATTTCTGGGCCGGTACTTGACCGGATAGATTTATGGATTGAAGTACCACACATTCCATACGAAACCTTATCTAATCTTTCCCGAAATGAAAACGAAACAATTATTGCTAGAGAAGTGGTAGAAAGCGCGCGTGAACGTCAACGCACGCGTCTAGCCGAACGTGGCGTTACCACCAATGCTGAAATGACTGGCCGTGATATTGATGACACCATTACCCTGACAACAGAAATAAAGGAAATTCTAAAAACTTCTAGTGCCAAATTGAATTTATCGCCCCGTAGTTATCATCGTCTTATCAAAGTATCTCGTACCATCGCTGATTTAGATAAAAAAGAAAACATTGAACCAGCTCATGTTTTTGAAGCATTGCAATACCGGGTAAAAATGTAAACAAATAATATTATTGGTTAGGAAATAAGACCATCATCTATATCGCAGTTAACTGCGATATAGATGAGGGTGGTTAAACTATTTTCTAAGGCTTTCTTTCAGAAACTGCCATCGACCACGACCTCTTGGTGGCATACCAGCCAGGAGTAATATATCCAAAACGTCTAAAAACTTCTTATAATCAAATTCCGTTTTTTTCACAGCTCCCAAAACAAAATTAAATTCGTTTTTTCTATGATAGTGTCTTATTGAACGCACTGTGGCATCACTTACTTTAAGTGTCCTGGAAATTTTATATGTAGAAAATCCTTCCTCTAACATAAGAACTATAGCAAGTCTTTTTATTAACATTATTCTTTCACTTTTTGTTAAAATCTGCTCAAATAAATTTTGGGCTTTACGAGAACTAATGTCTGCAAATAAATTACTAAACTGCTTGAGCAATTTTTGCTCAGCTTCTGGTTCTAAGTTTGTTTTGGAAATATTAGTCATAATAAAAAGTATATCACCCTGTATCGCAGTTAACTGCGATACAGGGTGATATTAAAAATTATTAGCATTCCTATGAATAAACAAAATTATGTTTTTAGACTAAAATGGGTTTGT
>Ga0210025_1004526_pt1 | contig 11850 bp, 11 predicted proteins | sample CryGeyme20150102_FD_183989 | JGI IMG/M metagenome (GOLD analysis project Ga0210025, IMG submission 183989) | Groundwater microbial communities from Crystal Geyser aquifers in Utah, USA - Crystal Geyser metaG 2015-0102 (SPAdes) (version 2) | ecosystem: Environmental > Aquatic > Deep subsurface >...
ATAGGTGAATTTATAGATGTCAATATCACATCGTACAGTTGAACATTACGCTTTTTTTGTTCCTCAGTTTCGGATCAGATTCGTCAGGACTACTCTCTTTCTTGCCTGAATTTCTGCTATCAGCCATTCTCATCGATGAATTTTTTTTTAGGATCGACTGCTTTTTTTTGAATTTGAGGGGCGTTCCATTGCTGTCCATATCATTATCTTCACTTTTTCCAGAAGCTCTTGAAGCTTTTTGGTTGAGACCTAGATTTTGCTTCATTTATTCAGTCATCACAAAATTGGAGTTTCCAAAGATGTTGTGAGAACTACCTTAGTTGTCAGAATCACTATGGCCGTCTTCCTGATGAATTTACTTATTTTCAATCGAATCTCTTTTATGACGAGTATGTATCAATTTTCCGTCCACTTGGTCAGCTCCAAGTATTTCAAATTTCGAGCTTCTTTTAGGAGTCATTTTAGGATCAGGACCATCGAAAGATTGTCTCTTAAGGCATGATTTTCTCTTCCTCGAATCGCTATTATTGAAACCTGATTTGTTTGAAGAAATTGAAACACTAGGGTCATAGAAAAGTTCCAAAGGGCTCTTCTGACTGACACTCTTTCTGAATTAGACCTATCGGTTTGATCCTTCCTCATGTTAGATTTAAGCAGACTGTATCATCTTACCATCAATATTTTTCAACATATCGAGAAGTTTGCTTGTTCTTCCTTGGTATTTCTCCTTCTTGTCCAGCTAATTTTCTTCAGTGATAAATATACTGGTAGCTTTGTTCTTCAAAATACTTCTTTTGGGCTTATATGGAGGAACTACATTTATTTTGATGACTTTAAGTTCATCTGTATTATCTTAGTCCAGTTCGATTTCTTTCAGGGTACGCAAAGCTTTATCGCTGATCTGTTAATGCGATATTTATTGTTCAGGTTGCCTTTCAGTCTGTTCTTCCCCCTGGTATTCAAATAGAGTATCACCTGATATTGTGACTCGACTTTTGCGATGAGAAACTGATGAAAAATCGCTTGACCTTCTATCAATTTTCTTGAGATTCATGAAATTAAGTGCTGCAGTTTCGTCTTCTTCTTAGCTTTCGTCTTCGGAATCAGATAGGGTCTCGATTGTACTACCTTGCTTGAGAAGGATGTGCTCGATTTCTGCCTTAAAAGCAGAGACCTGTAGGTTATCAGGACAAAACACGAATATTTTTTGCAAATCCTTCAAAGCTCGACCCAGCTTATTTTTCTTAATGACTCATCAATTACCTTTTTATAAACTTGACTCCTTCGAAGGAGGCTGAGAAAATGGCAAGAATCATGATGAAGTACAGAGTTGAGAGTGGAAAGGGCAGTATCGTAGTCTCCGAGAATATACTCGAGAGCACCTTTGGTGCTTTGAATATTATGTATGACCGACGACTCTTCTTCTGTTTTTTGAGCAAATCTAATACAATCTTCGTAGGCCTCGAGGCTCTTTTTGAAGTTGTGAGCCTGAAATAGTTTGGAAGCCTATATATTTCAGATAACTTACTTCCTCTAATTTTTGTGACAACACACTCATCTTCTAATTTAAAATGAATTATATCCAAGAGTATGGCAGTTTATCCACCACTGACTATCTATTCTCAAAATTGGCAAATAGTTATGGGGCAAAAATCATCACCCTAATGTAAGGAAGATTTGCCTCATGAGGGTTAACTATATTGTCGCCTTTTTTCTTCTTGGCTTGTCCTGTTTGCTCAGTGACTTTATTGCTGCTGAATTCATTAGTTTTTAGGGTTTTTGTTAGTCTTTATTTGGGGGTTTCTTAAAAGTATCTTTTGGTTTGTTTGAGGACTTATTAATATCCCGAGACAAAAGAATAACTACTATTGCCTCCTGGTTGCTGAAAAATATCGACACAACTGAATGTTTTCTTGCTGTCCGGCATTATTTAATTGTATTGATATCAAATTAACAAGATTATCTTAACCAAGAACAAATGTAAAGTATTTTTTCTTAAAAACAAGAACTCAGCTGAGTTGGGATGCTAGGATCATCTGAAAGGTCAAGAAGTTTGGCAAATAAATTTAAATAGAAATGTGAGTTGTTTCATTAATGAGGCTGTTTTATCAATAAAAATCAATAAAAATTCATGAGCAGTCAACACTATCAAGAACATAACAACAACAATCCTCACCTACCTGACGATCATTATAAACATCTCAGATGGGGCACCAACATTGAACCTTCCAATAATCTCAACATACTCCCCAGTCCTCGAAGCCATACCGATTATTATCAAAGCTAAAGGCAAGGAGATGATCAGCTCACAGTAAATGTAGATTACAGTCAAGTGGCAGCTGTCTAGACTGGCTTCAAAAAATTGAAGTCCAATCAAATAGAAATACTGAAAGAATTGCGGAGGGAATATTAAGTGCTCAGAAATACTTAACTAGAGTCAGGAAGGATATCAACAATAAGAATGAACACTGAAAGTGCAGAAAGTATTGATAACTCCACCTCTAAAAGTAGATCTGATGCTAGGTCATCTTCATATAGTCGAGGATAGCGTACCAGGAAAAAGTCACATCACAAAGAAATGGAAGTGGCAGCTTTAGAGCGAAAACAAATGGAACTGATGCTCAACAATAGCATGAAAAAAATTTAGTAGCTCCTATCAGCATAAATAGAACTCAAAAAAACTATCTCTGACCTCAAGAACAAACTTGAGATCAAATAGACTACAATTTAAGAGTATGAGGAAGCGCTGAAGAAATATAAGGATTAAATAGAGAAGTTCAACAAAAGTTTAGAGGACAGCAAGAGATAAGGTGACACACATAGGCTCAAATCGAAGTAATTTCTATCTTCGCTTGGATCACTTGAAGGTTAACTTGCTATCGCTCAGGTCCAGATAAAGAAAAAAGATGAAAGAATCAGGGCTCTTGAGGAGGAAATATACCTCGAAAAGAATAAAATTTGCAATCTTGAGCTGGACTTGAAAAAGTATAAACTGTAAGCAGATTTAATTGAAAGAAATCATAAAGAAGAACTTTCTCTTCTGCAAAGACGCATCACTTCTTCAGAAGGCCACCATGCTATGGAGCGAGAAGATGAAATAAGAAAGCTGAATAAGTAACTGGAGCTGAAGTAAGAGAGGTATCGTCTTCTGCTGGATCATTTCAATCAGGAAAAATAATAGAAAGAAGAACTTGTTAAAAATATATCTAGAGAAGAAGATAACAAAGATCATAAATAAACTAAGCATGAGAAGGAGTATGTTCAGCAGCTGGAATAACTGATTTAGAACCTCAAAGTAGAAAAGAACAAGAGAGTAACAGCATCTGAATAAGTACTAACTTCGATTCTGGAGAAAGTAAATGATATGAATTCTAAGCCGAACCAAGACCTTGTTGCTGAGATCAATCTGCTGAAAAAATAATTATAACTCATTCAAGAGCATGCAAAATCGGAGACTAGACCTACTGCCAATGAAGAATAGCTACAACAAAAGCTCAAAGAGTTAGAGCAGTCCATTGAAGATGAAAATGTAGAAAAATTATACTTCATTGAAGATCTGAAGAAAATTCGACTTCAGTTAAAATAAGAGAAGAAAGAAAAAGAGGAGGTCAAATCTGAAGTTCAGGAGCTCAAGTATACTCTCAGAAGAGTGGAAGAGTAGGCTCGAAAGTACAGCTATGAGCTCCAAACTTTGAGACACTTTACTGAAATAGACCTCACAGAAAGCAGGCAGCAAACACAGAATATCATGGTCAAGTCTCAGCAGCTTCAATCCAGAGAACAAGAGCTTACATAACTCAAAAACGATCTATCAAGAGTTATTGATTCACACCGAGCTAAAATCAGCGAATACGAAGATGAACTAAAAGCTGTGAAAAGAAAGTTGGCTGAGGAGGAGATAAAAAATTACAAAGTTAAGGAGGAGCTGGAGCTCAAGATGAATCTTACAAAAACAGAACACGAGGCTTAACTGGCCAGGAAGCAAGAGTAAATGGCAAAGACGAAAAAAGTTCATGCAGCTGAGCTCAACAAGTACATAAATGAAAAAATAACCCTTGAATAAAAATTACTTTAAAAAATTCAAGAGATGGACAGAGTCAACAGTCAACTGAGCTCGTATCAAAAAGAAAAAGACAGCATTTACCAAGAATTGAGAACCGAGCAGGACAATAAACTGAAAACTATGCAATAATAGCATAACGCCAGAATCAAAGAGCTAGCCGAGAAACTCGGTCTTTTGGCAAACCTGAATGAGCAGAACATGCAAGTAGTTCATCGAAATTCATACCTGGAACAAGAGTTAATATAAATGAAGCGAATTGTGCGTCACAATCGGCACATCAACGAAGGAGTCGATCACCTATGGTCTGTCAAATAGGCAGAGTACTTCAACCTGAACGCTATTCTCAAGGAACTCTAATGATTTTTACCTCAACAAACATACTGTAAGATCATTTTTTTTTCTTGCTATGAGTGGGTGTGGGGGTTATCCGCGTTGGTGTGAGAGCCTTGTGTCCCTTACGTTATACGTATTCACTGGCGCTGCTCTTGCGGTGGGTAGGAGCTGCACTGCTTGGAGGTCTATAACTTTGCTAGAGCTATTTTCCAACCTCTTCAATGAAGAAGTTATGGAGGTATTCCTCTCTTGAACTTTTCTTCTTGGTATTTCGTTCGTGTTCCATCTTATTCAATTTTTCTAACTTTTTTTTGGCCTCTTAATAGAACTGCTGCTTCACAACTTTGAGTGTAGCACCCTTCTCAGAAGCCCTGGATGGTCCACTGACTTAATCTCTACGAACTGTTGTATTTTTGCTTTCCCTTCCTCCTTCTCGGGGTCTATAAAATCTTTAAAGGAGAGCAGAAAAATCCTCAAGAGAAGCATATTTATCAAAGTAGAAGAACTCCTATTTTTTAATTTGTTTGTACTGAAGGGTGTACTTGGCTATGGCTGCCTTGAGAGTCTGAAAAGCATTGAAGAAATACACATGAGAAGTAGTGCTATCAAGATTGAATTCAAAATGCTATTTGAGACAGCTCTTCAGATAGTTTAATTCGTTGATCTGTTCACCAATTTCATCTTCTTTTCTCTTGAAGACCTTTTCCAAATGCTCTCGATTTTCTTGCTCTTTCTTTTTGATTAGATTCTCCAGTTATCTAAATTCCTGTCCGATCATCTGCTCATGTATTTCGTAGGCTTGCTCAATTCTATTTTTGTTGCCTTTGCAGATCACAAGGTTTTTATCAATGTCTTCCATCTTCTGCTTGGCTTATGCCTTGAAGTCGAGGTTTGTCTTGGAGATTGCTGGTAATGCGTCACTGAGCGAGCAAACGTTGTGATTTTTCTGCTCCTTCATATGTCTGTACATGCATTGCATGCACATCACTGTCCCTTATTGTTAGCAGTAAAACATCAGGGATTCCTTGTGGGTGCTGCATTTTACATCTAAAATTTCAGCTGCACGACTACGATTGTTGCTGGCTCTTGAGTCATTTCCCTTGCTACGCTCATATGCATCAGGTGTCCTCCTTTCGGCATAGACACTGCTACGACGTTCAGTGTAGGACATTTTTCGTAATTTACTCTCACTGATCTTGCCCTTGTCGCCTCCGAACTGAGGCTCAAGTTCCTATTAGCTAATTTAACTGCTTTCCATGTTGACGAATAGCATTTTTTAGGTGTCATTGATGATAAGATTCTGAATGTTGAGAGTGATGGTTGTTTTGCGGCATTGCGGACAGCTTATTTTGAACTTGGCATCAAGAGGCCCCTTGCCTTCTGCTACTTTGATTGACTAGGCACAGTCGAGGCAGAGGTCGTGCTCGCATTTAAGTTCAACCATTGTTTTGCCTTCCTTTTTGCAATTCAAACATGACTTATTCATATTGTGCAATATTAATTATACTAAACAAATTTTACATACCATCACACCATCCCTCCAAAGCCACTGCCAAAACCACCTCCAAAACCATTGCCACCGGATCCGCCTCCAAAACCTCCTCTTAATCCTTGAAATGGATTACCTATAAGAGGCATGCGCACTCCACGAGGTTTCGTGATAGGTCTTCCAAATTCATCAAAACCCATCACAAAATCTCCAGGTTGATCGTTTCGCTCCATCATGGGGTTGTCAAAGGGATCAACAGGGTCGTACCTTGCCCCTGGAGGAATCATAAGAGGAGAATTTCCTTGTGGTACTTGTTGGTTGTAATATGGTTGGCTGAACAGTTTACTGTTGGGTCCAACGTACTCCTCTTGAGCAAATGGATTTTGCGCGTTTGTAGGACTGAGAATATTTTTGGGTGGAGGCTCCTCAGTGGACAATTTACCTAAATTGGTTGGAGCTTAGATGCTTGAGGGCATGGTACTGGAAGGAGCTGGATTTGTCGACACAGGAATAGGTTTTGAATTTCCTTTTCCAATATATTGTTTGAGAGTAAAACTAAACTGTTTGATGATATTGTTCATTTCTTCTTTCGAATCAATGGTAACTCTGTATGACTCTTTACTTCCTTCCTCTGCAAACATCACCACGACGTATTCCTCTTCCAGAGTCATTTTGAATTTAACTACAGTCTTCTTTGCTTCGTTCTTGTATCTAAAGGTGTAGGAGCCGTCGGGTTGGGATTTCCAATTAGCAGGAAACTCACATACTTCATTCTTGTCGTCCAGGCATATCAGACCATACTGAACGTTGATAGCGTGAAGGGCAGAAACGACAGATTCCTGAGGGTTGAGAGGCCCATTTCCGGACATGAGCATTTGCATCGTGCTTATTGCTTACATCATAGCTAAAATTAGATTATAATAAAGCAATCCTCCCTGCATAAAGCTTAAATCAAGGAGTTCAGCCCACATTTTTCCTGACCACTCCCAACGAAGTCATAGTAATGCCTGCATTGAGCATGCTCACCAAGTAGTTGGCATACTCGTGAGCTCCTCTCTACAATTACTCTGCTTTTCTGCGGTCTAACCTTTTGTGGTGGTTGATGGTTTATCTTTTGAGGGACTTTATCTAGGACTCTAACTGCTTTTTCTTGGCGTCGTCTTAGCTCTTCTGGCTTTCCGACCAATCCAATATTCTTTTGGCTTCCTACTTGTAAAAAGCAAACTTCTCCTACTTCAGATGTTCATTTTTGTCTACTTGGGTGTACTTCATCTTGAATTCTGACACATAGTTCCTAGTCTTGTACTTATTAGTCTTCAGATAAAGCTCGACAATTGGGCTATAGCGAATCGGTAGAGTTTCCCTTTTCCTCATCTTTTAGAAATTTTTGCCTAAATTGCTGACCATTCCCGTCTGGTTGATGGTGCTTCCCTACTACACACTCCCTTAAGGCTTTTTGGGCCTTCTTGCCAAAATATTTCCAGTTCCTAGGTCAAGAGTCCACTTTTCATAGTAATGTTTCTTGTTGCTGATTTCAACACCTGTGAAAATTTTGCTAAAGGCAGTCAGCAGTTGATCTTTGAGAGAGTTATCAAACTTAGCTCTGCTTTTGGGAAAAGCGTAGAAGAAAGAATAGAAGACAGACTGGGCAAGAGTATTGAAGTATTCTTTGAAGAAGGTGTCGTTTTATTTCTTTTCAGGAATAGACAGAAACAGTCCGATATAGTTCTTGGCTATCCTTTTCTCCAGCTCAGATTCAGAATACTCATACTTTCCCTGGTGAAAGAACTTGCATATGGCAAACCAAAAACAATCGCTGACTAGAGCTTTGTTTTCGTCTAAATTTAGGTACTTGTTCCACTTCTCGATAATATTCTCATTGGAACTGTCTCTGCATAAGTTATACTCTACTTCTGGTTCTAAAGCTGCTTGAAGTAGCTAGTCGACAGGGAAGTTATCACATTTGCTACAATCCTACCGAACTCGACTGTTGATGGCAATGGCGAGTAGTCTTTGTTTGGAGGGAACTCGGTGGGAGGAATGACATCTTAGACCATATAGACCTGGTATTTCTTTGAGGTCAGTGCCATTACTTTATTGTTCCGAGATAGTTGAACCTCAGTCAATAGGGTCTCTCCTAACATGGGATCGCTAAGTGGACTGGATAGTACTTATCAAGGTTTCTGTCAGCAAAGGACTCCATTATATTATTCGAACTATAAATTTAATATCAATAGAGCTGAATAGAATGCCAACCCTCTGGGTGGTTTCCTCTTTCTTTGCGAACTGCCTTCTTCAGAGGAAATTTGCCGAACTGTTTCTATATCACATTGCCTTTAGCCGATTAATTTGTCGATATGATATCCATATATTATTTGCCTTCTCGCTTCGGCCTGTTTCCAACAATTCCATTGTTCTATTTTTCCACCCCTTGCTAGCTCTCTTTTGGCTTCAGAATTAGCTTGATAGACCTCTTTTAGACAACCATTGCTGCCTTTCCTTTCTGCGTCAATCGGATAAAGGATGGAGACCTGTTTCTCTTCTTGGATTCATGTTCTTTGGAGAGAGAAATACCTTTGCGTTGAGACTTTTGTGAGATGATGGACACTTAGCGAGTTGTCAGCATGCCAGTGGGACAATGATAAGGCTGTAGCACAAGTGACCTTTATGTCCAGCTCATCTAACGAATATAATACTGAGGTATGAAAAATAAATCTACTTTTTTGTGAAAATATTAGATATCATCAAAGGAAGCGGATTCATTCTCTCCTCATAAAATCTAATGTACTGTATAAAAGTTAATTATTTTTGATTTATGCCCAGAAAACAAGAGGAGGCTGAAAACGATGAGATGTTTGACGACGATACAGAGACCACTTGCTATGAATCAACTCTTCAGACTTGTGGTTCTTGCACTGGATGTCTCAGATCATGGCTGCCCTGTTGTTGCTGTTGGTGCCCCTATCCATACAAAAGTGTTAGGCAGGGCACAATCGGTCTCAAGTAGCGCTTTGGCAAGTGGACTGCTACTCTTGAGCCAGGTCTGCATTACATCAATCCCTGTACTGAATCTTTACAGCAAATATCCCTCTTGACGACGTAAGCGAAAATCAATGTAGAGTATTGGACCTCGAAAGGCAAAAGATTTTAACAAAAGATAACATCACAGTCGATATTGATACCTGCGTGTACTATAGGATAGTTGAGCCCAAAGTTGCCAACTATAAAATAGCTGATCATGTTCTGTCGGTGGCTGAAGTTACATATGCCACCCTCAGAACCATCTGTGGTGAAAACAATCTTCAAGACCTTCTTGAAAAGCGACAGGAAATTGCTGACCTTATTGAGGATTATGTCTTCCAGAAAACTGACAAATGGGGTACTTGTATGTACTATTTAGGATTGTATGTTGAGCAAATTTTCATCAAGGATATGATGATCAACGGAGAGCTACAGAGAGATCTGTCCATGACATCCAAAACTGAAAGGCTGTCCAAGGCTAAGATCATTTCAGCTGAAGCTGACGTTAAAAGCGCAAAATTGATGCATCAGGCAGCCGATATTCTGAATTCTAAAGCTGCCATGCAAATCCGTTACTTGTAAATTTTACAGGCAGTTGCGAAAGGCAACGGAGGGAAGATCATGTTTTTACCTTTGTCGAGTGAGGAGTTTGATGGTTGAGATCCATATATAATCAATAAATTTATGAAACAACAGCTAAGCAAATAAGAGGTGGTGCAGGGCTGTCGAGAGTACTTCAAGCGACTCATGGATGAGGTTAAACCCCGAGCTTTCGCTCTCAACATATCCCTCACCAACAATCCTTTCATCAAACAGAGAGACGGCTTCAAATTTTTAGTGGGGCAGTTGAAAGAGTACAACCAGCGTGTCGAGAAAGGAACAGTTAGAGATCCATACTAGATGATATCATATCAGAAGTTACACTCGATGTTGTCTGATGTAGCACAGTTAGGAACCTCTGAAGATCAGGCGGCGGCATTGGACGAGATGTGTGGATGGTTCAAGGAGCAACAGAGGTTGGTGAAGCAGCGATATGACCAAGGTGACATCAGATATCAGATGAGTAAACAATACAGAGAGGCTTTGAAGCATATCCCCTAGAAATAAGTTGTGGTCGAGGAGGAAGAACTTAATATTCCTTTCTACATGATATAGAGGATCATATAACCCTATCGACAACAATAAAGGACCTTACATAGCTAGTATGAAAATCCCACCAGAAGACTGTTGGAGTACAAAGTAAAAACACTCAATATTCTCAATTTGGCAGCCTCAGATAATCAAAAAGATGAAGCCAAACCTCCCAGAGTTCTTTATCCGATGCCTCCCAAATATGAAGAGCCTAAATAAGAATAACCTGAGCATAAACCTTAAGAAGGGCAGGAAGGCCAAGCTCCTCCAGAAGGGGAAAAACCTGCTGAAGAACAAGAAGGAGTTGCCCCTGTTTAATAAGCTCCTGAACAGCCAGGGATGGACTTGGGGATCCCAGGATAAGATGATGGCGAACCTGACGAGGATGAGCCTCCTGAAGATGTTCCCGACAAGTTAAGGCCCAAAAATCCCATCTTTGTGGAGGCAGTAAAGGCCGAGACGGAAAGAAAATACAAATAAGGTTACATGCATTTCCGTGGAAATGAAGGAAAAGCTTAAAGAAATATGGATCTCCGATATCTGAAACTGTATCACGATTCGGTGAGAAAAAATAGAGAATAAATAAGCCAGACTGAAGTTGCTCATTAGTGGGCCAAGAGAAAAGCTAGGATAGCTAAAGATATGCAGAAGAAACTTGAATAAATGAAACTTAGGCCTGAATATAGCTTTAGCAATGAGCCTGCCCCTCCTGAAGAAAGATTGGCACCTCAAGATGAGCTCAAGTATGGTTTTACTGCTGTTGTCAGAAGTCGACCTAAAACTCACGAAGTCGACCTTACTCTTCCCAATCTTAGAAATACCACAGGGTTCAATTTCGATGAAAAATCTATCAGAAGAGACCGTATATCTTCACTTAGGAACAAGTTCGCTAAGGTTCTTAACTTGGCATAACACTAAGACAGAGAAGTAGCCCCATCACTCTGCCAATACACATCAAGACGTCGGGGATTATCTGAAATCATCAGAAATCACAGTCACTCAAAGGAGAGACTGCATCAGCTTGAATAAGTGAGTAAAATAAAGGAAAAATTAACAAAGGTGAAAGTGACAGTGAACATCAAAGCTTTATCCAGGGGTTTATGTTTACCTGACAGCTAGGATTATTTTGGGCCTGAATCTCCCCGTGAGTTTCCCACAAAGCAACTGCCCTCGAACCCCGACATGATAGATGCCAAAAAGAAGAAGAAAAAGAAGAAATGATGCTTATACATTTTCATATAATATTGTTATATCGTTCGTTATATTCAAATGCTTGTATAAAAACCTCAAGAACAGCCAACCACAGGTCCCAACACAACAATTCCTTCATTCAACAGTAAACCTTCAGGCTCCAATGCTTCAGTCGCCATTAATCTTGTTGACTCCATCATAGCAGAAAACAATACTCTTAAACTACAGATCAATAGAATCGAATCTGGTCTTGAGAAGGCTGGAATCATCTCCAAAGGGTTGTTGAAGGAGAACGAAGCTTTGAGATCTCTTTACAAAGAGAGAACCAATGATATTAGCAAGCTGATCAAAACAATGTCAATTGAATGCGATGAAGAGAAGGTGGATTATCAACATCAGTGCCATCTTTTGCAGGAACTCAACTTCGCTATTCTCAAGGAAATCAAAGCCATAGACCAGCAAAACAAAGAGACAAACGGAAGGATCTATACCAGACAGTTCAATGTGGACGAAATAGGAAGAATTAAATATGATTTGGAGCACGACAACCTAAACAAAATCAGAGCAAGGCTCAACAATGGCATCAGCCATGAAAACATTGCAAAAGCTAAAAGAAAGCTTG
>Ga0210025_1004530_pt1 | contig 11847 bp, 11 predicted proteins | sample CryGeyme20150102_FD_183989 | JGI IMG/M metagenome (GOLD analysis project Ga0210025, IMG submission 183989) | Groundwater microbial communities from Crystal Geyser aquifers in Utah, USA - Crystal Geyser metaG 2015-0102 (SPAdes) (version 2) | ecosystem: Environmental > Aquatic > Deep subsurface >...
TTCATATCTGATCAGCAAACATCGATTCTGGTGTCAATAACAGCAGACAATATTCAGAAATCATGCTAATATTTTATGTTCTTTCAACATGGATATCTGTTCAAAGCTCAACTTGACATGCGAACCGTCCTTTTGTAGCAAATATCGATCATTTTCGTCAAGGAGATGGAAATCCTTATCGAGCTTGTATATTACTAAATCAAGTGGTGTGTACCTTTATCGAAGAAAAGCTCAGGGGCAGGGGAGGAATTATCGAAAGATTAGAACATATTGGGTGTCAAGTTCTCACTATTGTAGGTTGAGCCGCTCTAGCTCAAGGGATAGGCATCTTTGTGTTGTTCCTTGATGTGTGATTTGAGACCATTCAATCCAAGTTTAGTTTTCTTCTCCTCTCTTATCTGCTGTATGCTCAAGGTCTGCACAATTCGAATATTGGGCAAGCTGATCCCTATCAAATCTCCACCAAAGAAACCTACTACATCTTTGCTATTTTTATTTTCGTTATCTACCGTTACTTCTAGCTTCAACTGCTCGACATTTTGCCATATACTGAGTTGCTCTTTCTTGAGCTCTTAGAACTTTTGCTGATACTATTGTGTCATTTTGTTGACCTGTTCGACAGTATCGATCACGTTGCTTTCGATGAATTATTCGTATTTTTAGCCCATTTGAAGGAAAGATGTTTCAATTTTACCCAACATTCTTTGAAATTTGTTGCCAAGCTCTTTGATTTACTTATCGTTCTTTTCGTTGTCTCTCTGGAGTTAGTTGTACTTCTATGCCAAAATGCTACTCTTTCCGCCTTCAATATTTTCCAGTTCTTTTCGATCTGCCTTGACCATGGATAGATGCCCCAAAGCTTGTTCAAATGTGTTGATCCTATCTTCCAAATTTTCTCTGTCTTTGATTTCCGCGTACTGATTTCTCATGAACTCCTCAAGAGAAGTTGTCAGCTGAGTCGTATTTTTATTGTTTCTCTCAAGAACCTGAACCTTATGCTAAGATTCAGTCATTCTGCCCTCCAACTCACGCACTCTTTTCAGTACTGCCTCAATCTACCTGTGAAAACTGTCTTCTTTCGCCTCCTCTCGGATCAGCTAGCTCGAAGATAGACTCTCAGGAATCCTCGAAGGACCCATTCTGATGGATCTATCTAGCTCCTGCTGGCTTATTACTCTTTTTCCTCGTGAACGATCAGTCGATTTATCGGTGCGTCTTTCACGCGAGATGTTGGGAGTGTAGGCAATAAAATTGCTTTGGCTGTAGGTCTGATTCTGTCTAAATGCTTCTGGGAGCGTCGAGTAGCTCAGAGTTGAGTTGGTCCACTATCTTCTCATTTAACTGTCTGTACAGTCAATAAACTTAAATTGCTATTATAAGGCCTTACGATCCGTTTTGGCTGCTGAATACAATATATTCTTCCCTCGAAATCTACAGTATAAAAGAAGTTAATAAAATTAATCTATTGTCAGGAAATGGGATGGCTGTGCAAGAATTGCAATTTTGAGGTGGCCCAGTTTAAAGCTTGTAAGTGTGGCAACATTGAAAACAACTGGCATTGCAATAACTGCAAGAAAGATGTTCCTAAGTTCAAGGAATGCCCTCAATGCAAAAATATCTAAAACCATTGGACTTGCACCTCATGCCATGTTTGCAATCCAAATGGAAACACTATGAAAAGGTGTGCCTTCGGAATATTCCAAACAAACCATTGGGATGTGCCTAAATTCAAGACTTGTAAATGTGGAAACATTGAGGATTGTTGGCGATGCTATAACTGTGACTTCAACAATCCTAAGTTCAAGGGTTGCAAATGTGGAAATATTGAAAATAATTGGCGTTGTAAGAATTGTGATCGTGATATTGCCAAGTTCAAGGGGTGTAATTGCGGTAACATTGAAAACAACTGGCACTGCAACAATTGCAATTTGGAAATTGCGCAGTTTAAAGCTTGCAAGTGCGGCAACAAAAAATGATGGTCCCTTATTTGTTTGTCTTTCAATGAATCATGTTTGAATATATAAGTTCATTTACTCTCTTGCATGATATTTGATAAATTCAAGCTTATATCAAAAATATGAGAGAACTATCCTCCTACCTCAGTGACTTTTGCTCCATCTCTGACTTCAATCTTAGTGATTTTGCATATCATTAAGCAATGCAGGAAGGCACACGGGTTGCTATGAAGATGAGGTGAAGATGGTGAGATGTTGAGAGGAGTGTTTGTGCAAATGATATTTGTGATTTTAATATTTTTAAATTAATGTCAAAAAAACCACAAAAATCCGATCACGGCCGAACAAAAATAGATCACATAGATTAATAGAATGAGCCTTACATCCGGGCCTTGCAAAAGCGGGTGCGCAACTTGAACAAAAAATTGACAGAAATTAGTTAACTATAGAATAAGGGTAACCTCAAGCCTGAACAGGAGGAAAAAGTCAATCGCAAACCTCAAGTCCTAGAAGAAATCGCTAAAATAGAAGAAAGTCTGAAGTCTTTCAAAGAGGTCTATGCTGAAAATGCCCACCACTATCGCAATAATCAACTCAGATAACTTGAAAATCTTGCCAGAGCTCTTGCCATTCATCATTTCGGAGGAGAGCACCCCGAACAAAAGAAGATTGCTGCTCTTTGGAGAAATATCGAACAGGCTGACAAGACCCACAAGACTCTCAATGATGCCGTCACTTCCATCAACGATGCTCTCAAAGAATTTGCCAATGACAGAAAACTCCAGAAATCTCTCAATGCATTCATTGAAGAAAACGGAGCAAATGAACCCAAGGCTAACACTCAGGAAAAAATTGCTAGTGACTTAGTTGATAACATTTTACCTGAAGTGAAGACTGAGCAGCCTCCTGCAAAGGTTGAAGCTAAACCTGAACCATAGCCTGTTAAGGAAGAAAAGAAGCCTGAGCCAGTTGCCGAGAAAGCTCCTGAAGTGATTGTTGAGAAGGAAACTACTCCCATCGCTATTCAGGAACCTGCTCAGGAAGCTAAAACTGGTGATGCTCCTCAAGAAGGTGCAACTGAAGAGAGAAAGGGTGGCGAAAGACGTGGTCAGAATCGTGACAGACCCTACAAGCCAAAAGGTGATGGACAGGGACGCAGACCTCCAAGAGAGGGTGGTCAAGCTGGACGCAGAGACAGACCTTAAGGCGAGAGAAGACAGTACAAACCCAAGTACCAAGAGAAGAAGCCTGAAGGCGACAGAGCTGAGAGAAGCGACAGCATTTCCTCATCATCTTCAGAGGAGGTCCGTCAGTTCAAGAAGGACGAGATCCAAAAGCTGGAAGATGAAGGTTTTACGGTCGTTGGCAAGCCCAAACCAAAGCCCAAAGATATCCATGAATCACAAAAATACCACGATCGTCAACATGGCAAGAAACACCACCACCACGGTGGATCTAAAAACTCCTGATTGAAAATCAAAAATAACAACCCAAATTGAATAAAATAATATCATACCTATCATAAATAATAAATTTCTTCAAATAATGTTTCATATACAATCTAACCAGTTAAAAAAGAGAGGTAATAACGATGATCAGATGGTGATGACTGAAATTTCACATACAAACATATCTTGCAGATAATTTCCTTGATTATAGCTTTTTTTCGATTATTATTTTCTATAATGGGTCAAGATTACGGAAAGCAATGTTTCAAGAAGGGAGAGGACTATTTTAATGAACAGCTAGAATTGTATCGATGGAGGGCAGATCCAAAAGTTAATTACGCGATCTCTCGGGTCTATTTTACTTCCAAAAATCTTCTCATGAACAAGAAGAAGTTGGAGAATTTTGTGCATACCCAGCTCCAATCCAATAATTACGTCGACATCCGCTAGATATCATGCTTGAAGGAAGCGAATGGGAAAAGATAAGGAGAGGAGGTCATGACTTTTGAGAACTACAGTGCCAATCTTGCTTGTCTTTAATAACTACTATCTATAGAGGAAATTCTCTATGTTCTCCAAGTTCTCCTAAATGGGCACTAAACAATTTTCAAACGCTTCGGAAAAACTTACGTTGATATGTAGTGTTGTTTCTTGACTGAGAAAGACGAGCTGAGGGTCTGGATAAACACGAATCCGACCATAAATTAATTCTTCGATAACGTTACATGTCAACTTAGTGAAGCTAATGTCATCAATCATATCATCAGATTGTGTGGAAATCTCAGCGAAGATTCAGTAGCATTTAGACTTTTCGAAAAACAGCTTAATGCTTACCTCTAAAAAGATTTGTAATTATCTTGGCTATTTAGACTGCATCATGTTTGTTTCTCATCTGTAAGGAGGTTCATCAATGGATTTGCATATGCTCACACAATCAATATTCCTTTAAATTTGGGGCTAATTGCTGGAAGGTTGAGGTCAAGATTGAACAGTTTGTCACATTCAAGACAATCTTCTAAGGTCTCTTTGCATTCAAGGCAAAATTCCAAATGTGGAAGACATTCTTCTGTTTCAGTAGCATCGGAAGGTTCATATGAGTATGCTTCTCGAGGACTTCCCTCTACTGGTTATCATCTAGCCGGTCCTTTTGAATTGACTCCTTTGAATAGATCAAGTAACCAGTCCAGCAATGTGGAAAACAAGAATTTTTAGTTCTACAGATCTGAGCAGCCAGTAGTGAAAAAACTATCAACATGGGATATCAATAGTAGTATAAAGTCACAAAAAAAATCGCTGAATAGATCGGACGTAGCTGGAAATCGAAATTCAAGCAATTTGTCAGTCACAAGCTCTTTTTCCAAGAAAGGAAGACCTTAATTTTATGAGATTCACAACATCATGACTCCAAAGAATGATCCCAAAACCAGATCAAGGTTAGAATCGACAGCGGGAGAATCTTTCCTCGGACATTCCAAAAATATCAGTTAAATGACGGTTTCCAAGATTATGCATTGCAACTCAACTATGAATATCTTTGACAATAGTTCTAATAACTCTGCTAGCAGAAAACTTGAAAAAAAGAATAATAAGGTATGCTTTCATGACGATTAGCGCAGAAGTAAAGAGATGAGGCCTAGACCAGGAACTGAGCAAAATATGCACTCCAGACAGCCAAGTTTTGATGAAAACTCATCTTCTCTGTTTGTATCTCCTGCTAGTGAACTTGTCAATTTTGATGGTAAGGGCACCAAAAGGCATGTGAATCTTGCCAAAATTTAAGCTGTCTCATAATTCGATCAATCTGAAGAGTAAGAGGAAGATCTTTTTGACCCTGTCGTTAGCAGTACAAGAGGAAATATGTCTCCTTCTCAACATTTAACTCGTCAAGTAAGTGGCTTGGTTTCTAATCACGAGCTTCACATGTTCTAAAGCAGAGGAAGTTTTTTGTCCTTTGAAAATAGCAGTGCTTCTGACTATAAAGGAGCGTTGGTCGGGCTGGGAAGAAGTGCTAAAATGGTATCGATTCCGACAAGCAAGCGCATCGAACGCCCATCTCAAAGAGGCATAATATACTGAGTGATATTATTCACAGGCTTATTATTTAAACTCGACTTTACACTTATTATCAGCAATACTTATTAAATTTTTATTATGACTGATAGACAACTAACCGAAGGCACAAGAGATCGTGTAGTGCGTTCTTCACTCAATACATCGACTTCGAAGCAATTATGGACCTTTCCCAAAAAGAAAAGGTTCGTCAAAGTTAAGGTGGAGTGTCCACATTCAGCGTATCAAACTCAATTAAGTACATTCAACCAACATTATCCAAAATTTTCCAACTCTCGAAGGATTTTTTTCAACGAGACGAACTAAATTAGGCCTTCGCCTGCTCAATATGATGTCAAGCGAAGTGAATCTATGCCAAGAGGCGTCAGCTTTGGTGAGAGTCGAGAGGTACTTTTATATCTAATGATAGAAATGCACCTTCAGTGCCTATCTGGAGCAATCTAAAATGATGGTAAAGCACATAATATTCAGAATCCAGCACCAACGGACTATAAAAAATACTAAGGATAGGATATAAAACGAAATAGCAGAGGATTCACAATGAGGCCTAAAACTGCCCACGCCTATAATTGTAACTGATCCTCTTATGACAGATTTTATCGAAGATAGAGAAAAGGAACAACATCCTGGACCTGATTCATACTCAACAGCTATTTAAGAGTCAGGTAAGGCAAAATTGGCTAAATTCAGATCAACCAAAACTGGAGGGTTAATGGTTCGTTCAGAGAGATTTCTTAAATTGAGTGATACACCTGGTCCATGCAGCTATAATCCAAAAAAAGTGAATTTGCGCTCAAACAGTCAAGGAAGCATGACCAGGACAGCTCGAACAAGTTGGATAGACAGAGCCATCAAGAAAAGCCACAGTCCTGGTCCTGGAGATTACATTCTTCCTTCTGATTTTGGTCATTTGACTCAACCTCCCAAACGAAGGTTAATGACAATTCAATGATATTCTTACACTTCATCAGATTTGATATTTTTTGAGCACATCAGTCCTAACATACGGCTGAAGGGCCAGTGGAATACGTAAAACCTCATCTTGAGAGCAGTAGAAATGCTCCAAAAGACAAGTTATTGTTCTTTGGATGGCTGTGAGAGTTCCATTGAGCATGTGTGGATATCTGACACCTTGGCCTACTCGATATTTTGTCTCTAGCATTCTAGCTTGATAATCTGTGCAATTTGATATGGAAACGAGCTATCTGAATTTTTGCTGACCAGGGTACCAGGCCTCAAGATCGATCTTTCTGGCTGCTGGGTCATTGAGCTACCCTGATACAATATCTACCAACCTGTATGGAATGTCCAAAGATTGATAGAATTGCTCAGCATTTTGAATCATTTCTTCCATCATTTTCCAGCTGTCTTCTTAGCTACAGACCACGAATTGCTCCACTTTCTCAAACTGATGCACTCTAAACAACCCATGAATATCTTTGCCATGAGCTCCAGCCTCTCTTCTAAAACAAGTCGAGTATCCTGCCATTCTCTTAGGCAACTGTTTGGGTTCGAATGTTTAGGCTTTATGATAGCCAGCTAAACTTTGCTCGCTTGTGGCAATCAAACAAAGCTCATCTTATTTGTAGCGGTACATATCAGTTTCGATGGAAGATAGTTGACAGCTGTCTAGGAGGACTGACTCAAGAATGAGAGCTGGAGTCTGATAAAGTGAATATCCTTTTGATTCAAGAAAGTCTAGACCATACTGAGCGAGTCCTAGAGCTAGTTTTACTCCGTTATTGCAAAGAAAATATCCTCGATGTCCACTGACCTTCTGTCCTCTGGGGAGATCAGCTATTCCAAATATTTCAGTTAGCTTCTGGTAGTTGATTTTTTTGCTTTCTGATTTGAAATACTGCTTAATCAGTTGCTCCTGGTCTTTGATGCTTCCTAAATTTTATAGGTTTTTGTGGTGAGGGTGATAGTATTTGAGGGTTCTATTGTGAATTTAATCTTGGGCGATTGGGGTATCAGGATGTACTTCATTTCCTATTTGCTGCAAAGATCTCTCGTATTCTACTTTGCTGTTTTTAAGCAATTCTTATTGTCTGCTGAGCTATTCTTTCGCTGTACTCAGTGTGTTCTTTAAACTTTATAGATCATCGTTTTGGATCTTCTGCTTGATTGCCGTCTTGATTTTTTGTTTGATTTGGTTACATTCCTGACTCAACTTTTCAAAATGATGCAACTCTTCTTTAGGGAATGGTTACCCTTTCTGAAGATTTAGTATTGATTGATGGTCGCATGGAGGATATGCTCTGACTTGAATCTTTGCTCTAGCCTTTTCTGAATCTCAGCCCTACCTTCCGCAGTTTTTAGTAACTCAGGATTGATCGGAGAGCGAAGAGCCGAAGATAGGTTATGACGAAGTTTGAGGCAATATTTCATCAAAATTAGAATTATAAAATGAAGGTTCAATGATGACTCAAGTAGACCATAAAAAATAGTGGAATCAGCCAACAATCCCGATAGATACTTATTTATAGTTTGGGATGAATATTAGCTTTCCAACTGCTTCTTCTCAGGTATAATAACTCTTCTGAGGCATTTTAGTTTAACTTCTAAAGTAATATAAGATATGAGTAGTGACAATAGTGATCAGGTGGAAAAAATAATAAAATATGCAGGAATTGCTGCTGTCTCATTTGGACTCAACCATATCCTCAGATATTTTCTCAACAAACAGAAAACTCCTTCACTTCTTGTGAAGAGCAAGTCTTTCAAGTAAATACCATCTATTGCTATGGCTTAATAAGTCGGGTTCGTTCGTGATGACGAGGAAAATGCCTAATTATGGAGTACCATTGAATTGCCTGCACCAGGATAAAATGAGGATGGACTGATGCAAGAACTGGAAATCATGACCAGAATTGTATGTCCTTTTCAGAGAGTCAATAATCTCATTGTTGATCTATAGATCAAAAATCCAAAGACATATCCTTGTCCTCTGGTGGCTCATAAAGTCAAAAGACATAAAAATGATCCTTTCCTCTTGCCTGAAAGTTTGATCGAGCCTGGAGAATTTATCATTCAAAACTGTGTCTTCAGAGCTGGACAAAGCATCGAGACCGAAAAGAAGTTCATGAAGGCAGGTCCACGATCAACACAATATTTCCATTCTGGAAATGTCAGGGCAGACATTATTTGTTTGGGAAGAGCCACACCAGGAATCAACAACGTTATCAGGGAGCTAGTAATTCTTCTCAAAGAAGTATACAAAGTCGACAGAGTCACAGGAGTAAAGTTCAGCTGGAGAGGATACTATGACAATGATATGTTAGATCTGACTCCCGATATGGTGGAAAGAATTCATCATAAAGGAGGTTGTTATCTCGGCCTGGCGACTTCCGAATGCCGAGCCAAGTAAGTTGTTGACTCTTTGTAAAGAAGAGGAGTCAATCATTTGTACCTCATTGGTGGAAACATCACCATAAAATATGCAAGAGAGCTTTACAAATAGATCAAAAACAGAAAACTCAACATTGCTCTCTGTGTCAGTCTTAAAGCTATCAACAAGGATATTGCTTACTTTGACAACTGTTTTGGTTTTTAGTCAGCTGTTGAGGAAGCTCAGAAGTTTATTGACGAAGGGTATGCTTTGGCTGCCTCCAACTATAACTCGGTCGTCTTGATCAAAGTTCCAGGTCGCTTTTCTGGATTTTTGGCAGTTGATGCTGTAGGAGCAGCCAGAAATGCCAACGTCTGTCTCGTGCCATAATTCAAGATTGACCTTTATGGTGAGAAAGGCCTTCTGAACTACATTGCAAATCGAGTCCAAAACAAAGGATACTGCATTGTCGTATACTCGGAAGGTGCTTCCTATGCAGTCAACGATATACCCGTGAATGAATATCACAGACTCCTTCTTGACAAAGAGACCAAATCTGAGTATTCCTTCGACCTGTTCCTCAAGCAATAAATTGAAAACATTCTCAATAAGCGAAACATAAATCCTCACAATACTTTCTTCTTCGACAGTCAAAATGCCGTTCGAACAGTCAAAGCCAATTCTCTTGATACAAAATTATGCAGGTATTTCTATCCTTATACAGTCAAATTGCTCTCTACAGTATCCAAGGCCTCATGTGTGGATATACAAATTTCGCGATTGGCCATTTCAAAACAAGAGTGGCTATGGTTCCCCTTAATGAAATGAACTTCGCCTACCGATATTGTTTAAGAGTGGAGGACGAAAGTTGGCAAAGATTGTTGGCTACCACCAACCAGCCTCCTTTTATTGATCTGCAATGATAATGAATCATACTGTGCTATGAGCAGACTTCCACTTGTTGAATCAGCCAAGATTGGATATGGCTTTGGACACCGTTATATTTATAATTCAAAATAATACTCCTAAATGAGTGCCTACTTCACACCCGTTAAAGAAATGGTCTCTCTGCGACCAATAAGCAGTTCATGTCAAACTCGTGAAGGCGACTGGATCTGCTACATGTGCAATAACCTCAATTTTTCCTTCAGAAAGAAATGCAATCGGTGCAAGACTCAAACCCGTCAGCAGAATTAGAATGCAGCCATGCTGATCAATAGCTATTATGAGGGAAAGTACTATGGAAGTAGCAATGAGTTATGTGCAAGTGGACAGGCTCATACTTCAGCGGGAACACGAGAAATGATTACACCTTCAAGATCCGACAAGGAAAATCTTACACCTGAGAAAAATAAAAAGGAGTTACCCAGTGTATCCCCCATCCTGAAAAAGTACAATGCTAGAGGGACACCTTTCAGCTAGGCTAAATCTGAAGCAAGTGTCTGGGGAGTCTCAACACGGGACTTCGAATAAGTGCTCGGCTCTTCTGGCCGTAGTTAACACGAATAATGTGAGGAGTAAGGAGTTTCAAACGATGAGCTTGAGCGTATGCTCAGCAGCATAATGTTATGATATTGCCAAGTGTAGTGTTGTGTTGTGTCATTTATTCATTTAAGGGTAAAATCACTTAAAAGCATGGGCGAAGTAGTATTGTAGTTCACCGATGCTCTCCTTGATGTCATCTAGAGCTCTATGCCCTCCTTTTTTCTTGTAGAACAGCTTGGGATTCATCGTGTTGACCGCCATTTTCACACTGGACACATCTAGTATTCTGTAGAAGAGGAACTCGTTGAGTCTAGGCATATGATGGAAAAGGAATAGTTTATCCATATGAATCGAATTTCCCGCTATAGTCAATTCATTTTTCTTTATGCCCAAAGATTTCAAGTAATCGAGGATGGTCTCTTCGCACTTCTCGAGTGTAAGGGTGCTCTTCAGACATGACTAATAGAGTCCTGACTTGAGGTGATGACTAAATGTAGACACACATACGTCGTACACCATTCATCCATGGTCTAAAGGTGTTCCTTGTCGCAGTTGATGATGAGGTGAGGACCTTAATGTTGCTTTTTTAGCTCCTAATCGGTGATAATGCAAGCGAATTAGAGAATACGGTTCTTGAGAGGATCGAGGCCACTCATTTCGAGATCAACCCAGAAATACTTTGGTCTGAATGACAAACTCATAGGTTAAGTTATTATTAATAAAGTTTTAGAGTTATATCATCAACAAGAGATATCCAAGGGAGGCTAACCTTATCAAATGCTATAAGCCTAATAAACCAAAAAAAGACAAAAAAATATAAAAAGGAATAGTTAACATGGATTGTATTTCGGCTGTTATATGTCCGCATATTTCAAAAATATCACAACCAATGTACATATCTGTTGATCCTCACAGAATTTTGACCAAAAGGCAACCTACACAACCTACAGCCTCCACCAACCAGCATAGTAACCAACAACCTATAAGTCTGCCGACCACCTTAAGCAGCAGTGGCTCTCCTATTGATGCCCTCGAAAATCAAAACACCCAAAGACAACGTTAATTCAAAGTAAAAGCTTTTGAGCTGTACCCGATATCAGAAGAAAAAGGTTATGAAAACTCACAACTGTAAGACTTGACTAGCCAGAGAAAGGATTTATTTTAATTGGGTGTCCATATCAGTTCAATTCGATGTTAGGCTTAATCAAGCAAACATATAGCATAGTTAGGGAAAATATAGGAACTTATGTAAAATTGGCTTTCAAAAGAGCAGCAGGAGAACCCTCACATTATCAAAAGCTACTCAATTCGCAATAGAAGTCTATCAATTCCACATTAGCAAAAATCAGAGTCGGCAAGCTACAAACCTCCCACACAGTACTGGTTTTCTTCATCTTAGTCGATGACCCATAGCAGTCGTCATCGGAAGGTCAGAATTCGCCATATATATTGTGCTGATATTGTCTGAGTTTAATAATCTGTTCTTCTTTCCTGAATTCCTATTTCTCACAACGAATTGTCTTGCTCTACTACTTCAGATCTTTTTTTACTAACTTTT
>Ga0210025_1004532_pt1 | contig 11844 bp, 7 predicted proteins | sample CryGeyme20150102_FD_183989 | JGI IMG/M metagenome (GOLD analysis project Ga0210025, IMG submission 183989) | Groundwater microbial communities from Crystal Geyser aquifers in Utah, USA - Crystal Geyser metaG 2015-0102 (SPAdes) (version 2) | ecosystem: Environmental > Aquatic > Deep subsurface >...
AAAAATCAAATGCTCCTAATTATGCTACTTAATATCTAGGGGAACAAGAACAAAACGCTCCTAATTGAAAATGAAATGCTCCTAATCAAGAATGAAATGCTCCTAAAATCTCCTAATTGAAATGCTCCTAAAACGCTCCTAAATATTTTCCAAAATGCTCCTTATTGAAAATCTTGAGTATCCTGGAAAATAGTACATTTGTTTATGCTACTGTCTCTTCCTGTTTTCTATGCCAAGATCAATGCCAATGAGTCGACTTGTAGTTTTTGGTGTGCTGGGACGATTATTTGGGGGCAAGTAGGACATTCTTCGTCGTGGTTGGTACTGCCAGTTGCTTTCTCATATCAATTCATGGGTATGGTACCGTACCAGTAGCAAAAATACTCCTCTTTGGACGTTGTTGGTGGTAATAAGTAGTACTACTAGACCCTAGTACTATCCCGTAGTATTAGTATTAATAATTTCTTCTTGAAATTATATAATTCTAGAGCTCGAGAGTCTACGGTACCACTGGTAATAATGAAGCAATCAGAGCGAACCTGAACAGGACTAAAGGCAGTTCTTTAAATACTACTAATTAGAGCATCCACTAACTTGACAGAATAGGGATTAGAATAACTTTATCCTCAAAATTTGGTCAAAAGCAGTCACTAACCAAGGATAAAGCATGTCTTCGATCAAATATTTTGATAAAAAATTTAGTCGGAGTGCTATTCTCGTTCAAATTGGACTAAGTCTGTTCTCTCCTAAATCTCTTGACTATATTCTGATTTCACACAATTTGCAGGAGAATAGCACTCATTATAATTTTATTATTAATTATTATTACTATAGATGGTCTAGACTACAACCGAATCAAAGAACCTACTACTACTACTACTACTACTACTACTACTACTACTACTACTACTACTACTACTACTACTACTACTACTACTACTACTACTACTGCTGCTGCTGCTGCTGCTGCTGCTGCTGCTGCTGCTGCTGCTGGAGATGGACAAGGAGATGGACAAGGAGATGGACAAGGAGATGAACAAGGAGATGAACAAGGAGATGGACGACGACAAGGAGATGGACGACGACGACAAGGAGATGCAGGAGCAGCAGCAGCAGGAGCAGCAGCAGCAGGAGATGGACAAGGAGAGGATGGAGATGGACAAGGAGATGGACGATGACGACAACAAGGAGATACAGGAGGAGGAGCAGCAGCAGCAGCAGGAGATGGAGCAGGAAATGGAGATGGATGACGAGGAGCTGGAGCAGCTGGAGATACAGGAGCAGCTCACCAAGTGTATCAAAGAGCAGCAGGGTGGTGCGTCGTGGTGTAAAGGGCAAGTTAATGTGGCAAGAGGGGCTTAAAGTACTGCAGTAGTCTATCTAATAATAGATAGGAGATAGGCTGTTGATGAAGCTGTATCATCTAAAAAATTTTATGTCTCTTTTTTGTGAAGCCGACGGAATTTGGTCGAAGACTTTAATCTAAAAAGTTAGTGACTGCCTCAGAATAAATATTTTTGACCAAATCCTCAGGTTATGAGTCTATACCAAATATTTATTCTTAAGATAAAGTCGAGAAAAGTTAGTGGATGCTCTAATAGTGTATTCGAAAACTGAGTAGAAGCCACGAATAAGGGACCAGCAGCATCCAAGTGAAAAGATATGTTTGTATCCTGCGGGAACTGATTAACTTGAACGCACACCTATCATTTTGTCATTGGTTTGGTTTCTTCTCGCATCATCCGATGCGAGTCACTTTCCCGTCCCTCTCTTGCTTCTTTTGTTGTGTACCAGTACCTGGTACTGGAGGATACTAGATACTGGTAAGAGACAGTGGTATCATTAAAAGATACTGGAGTAATTATTATTTATTTTCTGTTCACAGGATCATGATCACCTCATTTTTCAAGCCAAAGAAGCGCAAAGCTACGCCCGTGCAGAAAGGATCTCCTTCCGTTCGGACGGAACCTTCGTCATCACCCGAAAGTGTTGCATCCTCAGTCAACGACAATACGTCCACTACTAATTCTACCACAACAACTACTTCCATCTCTACAAGTAATGATAATGCCGACAACAACGACAACAAACGATCCAAAAGGCAGGACAATGCTGTACAGGAACTGCTACAATTTTTAAAGGATGATTCGACAGCAGAATCTCGGTCTTGGCGACAGGCTCTGGACAAGCATTTTTCTTCGAAGCAATTTGAAACGTTGGCCAAATTTGTGGTCAGGCAAAGGTGCGTAGGAAAAGCTCCAATTGGTGAATATTGTTGACAAATACATGTGGCTGCAGACCATTTTTTTCTTTGGAAACTCACAACGCCAGTGTCTTCATAATAATGCTTCCACTTTGCACAGACTGTCTGCTACGGTGTACCCTCCACCAGAAGACGTCTTTTCTGCTCTGATGCTCACTCCAATGGATAAGGTCAAGGTAGTGATCGTTGGACAGGATCCTTATCATGGACCCGACCAAGGTCACGGGCTCTGCTTTTCTGTTCGCAAGGGCATTCAGGTCCCTCCTTCCCTTAAAAATATTTATAAGGAGTTAAAGAACGATCCTGCTATCGACTTTCCCAGGAACAATGGTCCCATGCCCGCACACGGGTACTTGGAACACTGGGCTCGCCAGGGTGTGCTTATGCTGAATGCCGTCTTGACGGTACGTCGCGGCGAAGCCAATAGTCACAAGAACAAGGGCTGGGAGGACGTGACGGACGAAATTTTGCGAGTCTTGGCTCGCGATCGAAAAGCACGTGGCAAGGGTTTGGTGTACTTGCTGTGGGGCAAACCAGCGGCGAAAAAAATCGAAACTGTCTTGGGTGGACCCAAGGATACTTCCATTCGTAAGATTATTACATCGTCTCATCCTAGTCCACTGGGTGCGACGAAAACAGATCAGCCATTCATCGGAAGCAAATGTTTTAGTCGAGCCAATCAGGCATTGGTCGAAATGGGTATGGAACCAATCGACTGGAATGTGGATCTCTGAGCGCGCCCACTTGCAACTGTCTGAGTTGTGCGTCACAAATATTAGCTATATTAAATGGCCTGTCGTATACTTTTATCAAAAAAGCTTCTTTGTACTTGCTCTATGAGCCCTATGATCAAGGTTTGTCCATCGTAGTTTGCATGGTCCCAGCAAGCTGCAATTTTGAGCAAAACAGATAAATCCTATTCTGTATGTACAGTTCATATGTAGTCACATGTCAATCCGTTATCGGCATAGTCATCAATACTAGCTTATCATCCATGATGAGGGTGCCGATTCCGATTTGTTGTAGTGTAGCTAGACTAGTAGCTAGTAGCTCCTCCATTATTTTTTACTCCGTTATTTTGCGTTTTTTGAAATCTATTCTGCTGTTCAGTGGACATTTACGTATACATCATGCTTACGGTAAGACACTCGCTCGAACCGCAGCAAATTTTAATGACAGGATCTTTACCACCTCCCCTCCAACTAGCTAGAGACAAGGTCTATCATATAAACCAGGCATCTACCTATTTCATCAGGCAACCATCTTTGCAGGAAAATTTATCTTGGATGAAGTTGAAAGTGTGAACAGAGAAAATCAAGCAGCATCCATCTGTTTCATCTGATCTGTTGTAACATTTGAAGGAGACTCTTGAGAGGGAGTAGAGAGTACTGGAAGGAGACGTTTTGCACTACTTCTACAAGTGCCACCGCCGCCGATATTATTATTATTATTAGTTTTATTGTTTTTTCAGACAACAAAACAACCGACACTTTACACTAGTTACATACATTTATAATTATAAATTATAAATTTTTGAATCATGGGAGAAGACACCACCGTGCCACCACCAACTTCCGAAGCACCAATGGATGACAGCAGCAGCAAAAGTAACAATACTGGAGAAGTTTTTGATGGATCAAGCATTCAATATCGGGCCATCCGTGATGGCTTTGTGGCCCTGCGCAACAGTTTGGACGGTCACGATGACGCAGATGACGACGATCAATACGATGGCAGGTCCAAGCACACGGTTGTTGTGGTTACTTCTGGTGGGGAAGACGAAAAGCCCGATTCCAAACTTCTGAACTCCTTTGTGACGGTCAACTTTGTTGATCCGACGTCCGGGTCAGATGTCAAGATCAAACCAACCGCCAAGCAACCCTTGGAGCTGTACGATAAATTGGCGAACATTTTCGAAAAGGAGTACAGATCGACGTTACGTCAAGTCCCGTACAAACACATCCGGAGTGGAACCAACGAAATCATTGCCGAGCTTCCCGTTCGTCCCGTTTTGACCAGAAGTCACGGAGGATCCGGTGCCAACGGTGATGCCTTGACGGCCTGGGGTGGTACGGCAGGAATGGCGGCTGCGCCGGTGAGCGATCCAGCAGAATGGCACAAGGGACCCTTTTGTCACGTGTACATTGCAGCTTGCGAAAATATGCACGCCTATCGAAACAAAGTGCGTCCCTCCGTCCAAGCCTTTGTAAGTCAAGTTGAAAGTGCCGCCAACAGTACCAGCGGAGATGGATCAGGTCCAGCAGCAGGTAATTCTTCCCAGTATATTATTGTCTTTGTTCCCACGGGTTCCAAGGACCAGTCGGGTTCTGGAGAGCCATCGTCAGGACCTGGGCGCATGGGTGCCGCCTTGGGGCGTTTGGCCCAGGCCCGGCAGCGAATGGCGTCCCAGAATTCTGCCAATGTTCCCGAAGGTTCCGTGCACAGCTTGGGAACTCACATTACTTCGGATTCGAGTGAAATGACGGATGGACAGGACCCTTTAGATATCAGTATGAACTCGGCAGCCTCGGCGTCCACTGCCGCTGGTATGCTCTTTTCCAAGCAAGACAAGGAAATCTTTCGAAAATTTAATGCCGACTTTCCAAATGGAACGACGTGTATCCTGTCGACTCTGCTGGAGTCTTCGACCTTGGCTCAAGATGATCCGCGACTGGCTTCACTAAAGCAACAGGAATGGTCATCCTTTTTGCGGGCGCTCGGAAGCTGCATTGTCGATGGATTCAAGGATCGATGTCGTCGGTACGACGAAGAGCTTCGTCGAATGCAAATGCTCCCGGGAACAAAGACAGGAAGTCGATCGCGATCGCCCAAGAGGCAGGACTCAAACAAGGGCGATGGCAGACCTTCCGACGGTGGTCTGGATCTTAGCCATTTCTTCCTGGTGAAAGAGAGTCTGGCCTTTACCTACGAGCAGATGCATCTTCCGAATGAAGCTCTCCTGCAATACGAAGAATTGCAAGCTTTTCTTCCAGATTTCGCTAGCACTAGTATGGAAGAAAAGAGAAGATCGAGACGAAGTCGGACGAGCTTGGAGGGGAATTCGGCTGCCGAAATTGCCCTTGCTGGAGACATTCGTGGCTTTCGAAAGCGAATGAGAAGCATCACGGGCGATCTTAAACCCGTTGCCCACGTCGTCACACAATATATTTTTGCACGGGAAGTCTGTCTTTTATTTAAAATGAAGGAACCAGTGGAATTGATCAAACGATGCCATATTTACGTGGAGAGCATGTACAACTTTCATCTGCATGCCGCAAAGCTTGTGAAGGAGGAAGCAGAAAAGCAGGTACAATTGGATCATGCCGAGGAACATGCGTTGACGTTTTGCTGGGACGTCAAGTGTGCCAGTGACGTTTACTTTACGCTTATGGATCCAAAGGCCAAAGCATCGTTGTACGGAGAATATCCTCACGTGAAAGACCCCAGCGTACCGACTATTTTGTCAGAAAGATCCTTGGCGCGAGAAGTCTCATCGCTGCTAGAATTCGGTCGTCTCCGGTTGATGCAGCTGGGAAATAGCAAGCTATCTACGACTAATCCAATTCACGAGCATGCTATTGGGACACCGAGCGATATGAGAAAAGCGTGGGAGGTCTGGGACCCTACATCCTATAAAAGCTTCAAAGGCAAAGAGCCTGAAGATGACGGGAAATTTTACTCCTCGCGGGATGATTTTTTGAATGGAGCATTCGAGTCACCCGAGTCTTTTGTTGCTAAGTACGTCGAAATGGCGTCTGCGGTGGCTACATATGGACTTTTTGCCGGACGTCAAAGAATTGCTGCTCGACTCCAAGGAGAGATTGCTGAAATCCTCATTTCTCGAGGAGAAGACAAATTGGCCATCAATACGCTTATTTCGACTGTCAACATTCTGTCCAAGGATCAGTGGGATAAGTGTCACTTTTGGCGACTTCTGCGGCTTGCGAGCTGCCAAAGGAGAGTTGCTGAGCCTTCTGAGTATCTACAGACACTCGTCAACTGCTTTGGGCCGAATATTTCAAGTGTTGCTCCGTCGAAGGCGCAAAATATCCTGCTTTCGGATTTAGAGTCGGTTGTAAATGACTCATCTATCAAGGGCTCCCTGTTTCGATCTGTTCCTTTTTTGGCAGCTCGACTGGAGGTACAGCAGACCTCGTCTGGCGAGTCCTCTATGGCATTTGGCCCAGAGCGCAAACAACTGAGCAAGAAATTTTGCACGGTCGGCGAAAACGTCACTATCAATCTGCTCACGTCCAGTTTCCTGCCCCAAGCGATTGACGCTGATATTGTCAGTGTTTCACTAGTGGACTTTGGAACATTTGCAGCCAAAGTAGAGGCTAGGACATCTGTGACACGGGAGGACGCGTTTAAAGTTCTCGCATTGGATTCTCCTACTAGAATCGAACCTGGCTTGAACACCTTCAAATTCGAATGGGTGCCGATCAACACAGGCCAGTACATTGTAGCCTCCATTGAACTAAAGTGGAAAGAAGCAACTTTTTTCTACGATAGCCTTGAAATGCGAAGGTCTCTCGTCGGTGTTGATGTCTTACCAAGCGATCCTTCGCAGTCGATTACACTTGAGCCTTACTTTCTCGTTCCTGGAAATATTCAACCTGTCCGGATAATATTCTACTCGGGATCTGATGTAATTACAAAAGGTACCGTCAACTTGACGTGCTCACCTGGAGTCATGTTGATCCCTCCAGAGGAAGAAGAAACCGACGATAACTGGACCGAAAGCTGTACTGTCAAACTCCCACCCTGTGGAACCGGCGAAACAATTGTGCTTACTACCAGTGTGAGGACACCCGATCCGTTCCTGGCTGTTCCATCCAAGGAGGAGCAAGCATTGCATGCCAAAGTCGCGACGCTCTATCGCCACGCGGATTATGCAGCAGATAGCGAGGACGACGAATCTAACATGCCATGTATGAAAACTGTTCTAGAGGCCATGGTTCCCACCTTGGAAAAACCAGTACTTACAGTCGAAGGGGCAGATGTGTATCCAACTGCTGTAGATGGCTTCTTGATCAGTATTTCCCTAAACTGCAACTCCCCTGTTCCATACCACGTCAAGTCCTGGAAATTAGATCTACCTTCGCCCATTGTTATTAAGGAGAATGGGGACTTGAATGCTGATCTTTTCGATGTACCTGTTGTTGAAGGGGAAGTATTGTCGTTCGGCTTCACTTGCATAAGAGAGCCAATTGCTAACGGTGAGAAGATGAATGACGAAAGCCAAGATTCAGAGCCTTTGCTGCAGATTGAATTGGAGGACGAATTCGGAACGATCTTTAACGAAGCGCTGCCGATTGACTTGAGCGCCTTTTACGAAGATGTTGTGCGGGAGTCAAAACTGAGCGGCTTTGGTAGTATCCCTATTGAGTTGAAGGATAGTGCTACTGAAGGTGTTGTCGGTGAACCTGTTACATTCTCTTACTCCGTCAACACAAAAGGTCTGCAGAGCTTGCGAGAACAGATCCAGATAGAAGGTAGTGACATGGCTCCAAACTTCCTCTACTCTGTCGAGTACCAGGAATCAGATTGGATGATAAGCGGCAAGCTGCAGGGTATTGTGGATCTTGCTGATTCAGACGATTTCACTCTAATTCTCGTTGGTATCCCTTCCCGTCCTGGGTCCATCAAGCGCTTCCCTTCGCTATCTTTGAAGTGTGAAGTGGCCAAGGACGATTTTCTGCCGTTGCTCGTGGACATGAAACATCCTGAAAAGTTTAGTTCGCGCCCATTTGGAGGCGAGATTGCTGTTGCATGTCCGCAACGTAAATAATAGAAAACCATTTGTCCAACTCTACATTAGGGAATGGTGTGATAGCGAATTTAATCACGTGTTTTCGCTTGAACAAATCACGCATTGTCCCACGTGGTCCCCTCAAACCAATCAACCCTCTAGGAGTGTGCGTTGCCGAACGTTGATATGACGCAGGAGCAGGTCTATTTGCTGCTGGGACTTGCTCACCGACACTGTCGGTATGATCCGCTTTGGTTTCAACGTACGTATACAATCAAGTAATTCAGGAAACGCAGAGTGTTCGCTGTAAGGCACTGAATGAACAGTCAGTTGTCCTCTTTTGGCGGTCGAGATGATGGAGCCGCCCGCTTTGTGCGACCACCCCGTTGGCCGAAACCCGACCACTCGATCAAACTTTTGCACTGGATTCTTAGCCTTGCTCAAATTATACAGATATGGTGGCATTGCTTTCATATTGATGTGACCTAGTTGCACCACCCACAACGTGGATTCTTCCTTTTTTGTGGTAAGCATAGCCAACCTCTCTTTTGGCCACTCCAAAGCTGCCAGGACTTTATATCGTTGCGAATCGACATAAACTTTCATGCCAAGCCGTTCCGCTACAGACAAATAAATTCTTTCCTTTCCAATCGTATAGGCGCCAAAGAGCAACAGTAAGCGTTCTCGCTGTTGTTTGGCATGTTCCACTTCTCGAACGGCGTACTCTACTGCCGCTTTGATGGCATCATACTGAGTCGGCAGCGTGTACTTTTCGTTGCAGTAGGTCGTGTCCAAATACAAATCATCAAGTTGCGGATCTTTGAGCGAAAGCGCCCGCAAGGGAGGACTGCTCAACATCTTTTCACGATGCCATCGAAAATCGCCAACGTGCAAAACACTGCGCTTGCCAACCTGAAAAAGGAACATCACGGCTCCTGGACAGTGGTTGGCGTCAATGAGAGTGACGGTTACTGGCTTTCCCATGCTCTCAACGACTACTGGAGTATTCAGCCCTAATGGATGAAGAAATGTTCGCTCGACGCCCAATCGCTCGTGTACCAAGTTTGCTGTGGGCAGCGAGCAGTAGATTGTTCCACAATTCCAATTTTTATCAATGCCACCGTAGTGGTCCGAATGAAAATGTGTGAGCCAGTAATTCTTGGTCAAAGTTGGCGACGCGTAGGTGAAGCCGTCAACCACAAAATCCGTTCCACTGATGCGTTTGAAATCTGGACATTTTCGCTGTTCGGGGCGTGATTTAGAAATAGGAAGTTTTGAGTTTTATATTATTATTGCACAAAGTCAAGCCTAGAAACAACACGCGTAATTTGTCACCTACCGGAGATTTGCTTGCGCCCCATCGAGGTCTTTTTCTGCCAAGCTGTTGTTTCTTGGCGGACGCACCGGCTCTGTGTTTTGTATTCAATGCAGCTCTTTTGGCAGTTCGTTTGGCATTGGCGATGAGAACATTGTTCAATGACCGAAGTGGAGCTTTGAAGAAGCTGGTCAGAGCTGATTGCTTTGCGTTGGCTTTGGGAGCGGATGATGATGATGATGACGACGATGATGATGATGATGCATGGCTTGCAGTGATGGTAGGAGTTGGAACGGTCGTGGCACTTGCCCATTTCAAATCCTCTGCCGCATCTCCGTGCCAGCTCTTATTATTGTTCGGATGGTTTGCTGGCTGCATTGCTTTGGTCGCTTGGGGATCGGAGATGGCACGGGTATTTGCTTGGTCCTCCTTGTTTTCAGTGAATGACGTAGTAATGGGGGCATGATTCCCTTCATCATCATTGCTGCGAAAAGCTTCGTCATCGTCATTGATTCGGACATCCCGTGCTGTTACTCCATACTTCTTGGCACAGCGCTTAATGTGCTGGAGACGCCCTTTTGAACCTGTTTTGATGTGAGCAAACGAAGATCCGCAAATGAGGCATACATTGTCAGTGTCCAAAGAAGTCATATTGGTGACAGGATTTGGTGAAGGTATCACTATTGGATGGCTTTCGGAAACAGCACTACTGCTGATGGCTGTGATATTGTTACATTTGGTCATGCTGCTATTATCGTGTTTGTCCGAGCAGCCATTAACACCTTCTCCTTCATCACTCTTCCCCATATTCTCTTCCTCCTCTTCCTCTTCCTCATCCTCATCATCATCATCGTAGCTGTCCAAATCACTGCAAATTTGTGTACAATGAAAATCCTCCAGACCTTCACTGGCAGCACTCCTGTCACTCGATTCTGATGATGAATCATCAATCTCCAATATCTCTGCTGCAGCATTGTATTGATTCTGTGAGGGCAACAACAACTGTTTGGATGACACGTTTGCTGTTGCTTCCCCTCCTTGCAAGATTGTAGATTCGTTTCTATTGCCAATCGAATCCTCCTCGGTTTCTTGTTCGCCTTGTCTCAGCATGGTAAAAACAGGAGGAGGAGGTGTTGTGGTGGTACCAAATTCACTTTTGGCTCGTTTCGTACTGTGTCTATCGTTGTTTCTTTCCGTAGCATCCATATTCACAGCATCATTGGTTGCACTGGTCGAGTGCTGGTGTTGGCATTGGTCGAAGGTCTCAGGGAAGGTAGTAGCCAGAGCTTCAACTGCAGCACTTTTTGTACAACAACACTGAGAGCAGGTAAGGTCGATGGATGATTTGCTAATGAAACGCCGTTGACATGTTGAGCAATGCCGAATCCGTCGGACCATTTTTTTTTTTGGTAGAAAGGATTTATTTTTAAATGAAGATACAGGATTCAGTACTTATTATGTACTGTACCTATATCCTACATGCATGCACAGCTTCAGATGACACGTGTGGCGTGTGGATGCTCCAATTCCTTGGTGGAAAATTTATTAGAAGAGGCACCTGACTATGAATTAGAACTGATAGCGATGATTATTATTTTCTATTCTTTTGGGTTTTGGAGGTAGTGTTATCGTTCGTGCCTTCGTCGACTAGTCTAGTCTAGCTACTGGTAGAAACTGCTCTAGTAGCTACTACGGTAGTAGACTAGCTACTAGAGAAACTAGGAGAAACTAGGAGAAACTAGGAGAAACTACTCAAGAAAATGGACTACTACCAGGTACTACTACTACTCTAGTAGTAGTACCTGTTAGTAAAAAATTTGAACGTCTAATTACGGGCGGGCGCCAAGGTTACCCGAAGGCAACCACTGGCACCTACTAGCTAGTAGTACCTGGTAGTAGAGAGGAGGAGTGACAAGTACTACAGTACTACCGCTACTAGTAAATAAATACGCCCCTCCACACTCAACAAATTCTTTTGTGCTGCAAACTTTGTTTTTTAATTACAGTAGTGTTCAGGTTATACACCGCCAAATAATTCAGTAGTATTTCCTCAACTTGTTCCTTCGAGTCTAAAAAAATAAAAAGGACAATTCTGCTGCTCACTTTTTTACACTAAAACTTCATGATCACCATCAAGAACGAGTACTGGTAGCTCATGGTCGATGCAGATGTGGCGGTTATACAAGGTACCCTGGTACTAATAGCTGGTAGTAGTAACAGGTACTACTACTAGGTAGTAGGGCAATAGTAGCTACGGGTACCAGCAGCTTATAAAGTGTTCGCAAATCGAACGAGTGTCCATTGAAAAGAATTTGTACTACCAGGTAGTATAGTCTACCACTGCCTGTCTTGTTACTACTGGTACTACTACCTGGTACTACTAGTACATGGTACTTTGGTAAAAAGTCCTACTACTAGCTAGTACTAGTGTTACGTTAGTACAGTACCAGGTACCTGGTACCGGTACCTCACCAGGTAGTAAATCTATTACAGTGACATAGTACTGTACCAGTA
>Ga0210025_1004537_pt1 | contig 11836 bp, 13 predicted proteins | sample CryGeyme20150102_FD_183989 | JGI IMG/M metagenome (GOLD analysis project Ga0210025, IMG submission 183989) | Groundwater microbial communities from Crystal Geyser aquifers in Utah, USA - Crystal Geyser metaG 2015-0102 (SPAdes) (version 2) | ecosystem: Environmental > Aquatic > Deep subsurface >...
AAATTGAGAAGGAAAGATTCAGAACAACTGAAATTGATCTGATTGACCTCGAAAAAAAACTTGAAGTTGTATCTAATCAACTCAATAATTAAAGGGCTGTCGTCAAGGAACAAGAAATGAAGAACTTTGAATTAGAAAATGAAATATTGGCATTAAAGAATGATCTGAAGATCAGCAAGCAACAACACGAGTCATATCAAGTCTCCCATGACGCAACTATCAATAATCTTGAACTAGAGGTTCAAACCTTGAAAAATCAGCTAATTGTAGCTCAGAGAAGAGAAAATGACCTCTTCACAAAAAGCATGTCCCTCGAGTCAGAAGTACAGGACAAAACATCCAGACTCCATAATTTGACCCTTCAGAACACTCAGCTCCAGACCAACAACAACAATATCCTGCAAATGCTGGAGACATACGAAGTCAAGGTAAATTCTCAAAACAAAAAGATCAAGCAACTCTAAGCTGAGATAAAAGACTATAATTAATCTTTGCTGGCTTTGAGAAAATAAAACGAAATGACTGAGTGGAAGTTGTCATAGAAAACCAAAGAAGTCGACCGAAAGGAAGGGGATTGGAAAAAAGATAAAGAAAGGAGCAATAAGGTATGGGAATAAAGATTCGAAGCAATGAAAAATGCTCTCGCTCAAGAAAAAAATGAGCTACTGGATGAGATACAGGAGTTGAAGTACCAAAAGTGATAGTTTTGACATTCTTGACCAAAATACTAGTTACATGTTTATTAAAGTAAAAAGTAATTCATGTGAAAATATCTTCAGTTGATAGGGCTACAAAGTATGATTGAACTAGATTTATGGATAAATACAATCATTGTCGTGATGGAAGAACTTCTCTGGTCGTGATATCTTTGAAGGTGCCATTTGGATATCTGATATATGATACCTTCTGCAGCTTTTCTGTCGGTTGTATAAACTTCAAGACAAAAGTATTTTGACTGCAACTTGCCTCAAATTGGGCTTTGACTTCTGCTGATAATTCTTTTTTGACAGAAGAACTGACAGGAGATGGTAGAAAACCGTTCTGCTGGACTTCTTTTTTTGCCTATGTCTTTGCCTCTATTTTGGCAGGTTTTGACTCCACTACTGGTTGAAGAGATTGAGTCTTTGCAGGTTCTTGAGGTTTCTCTTATTATTTTGCTCTGTATTGAATTTTGTTGGGTTTCTTCTTCTCAGGAGGAGGAGGTGTTTTTTGTTGAGGTTGAGAAGGCTAAACAATTTTTTATGCCTCTTTTTTTGCGGGAGGTTCTGCAGCAATTTCTTTCTTGACAACAGGTTCAGTGGGTTTCTTTTCAGCATATTTCTATTTCTTTTCAACTGGCTTAGCTGCCTCTTTTTCAACTTTCTGGTGGCTTTCAGTTTACTTGGGTGTCACTGTTTCACTTTTTGCCTATTATTTTACTTTATACTTTAGCTTCTTTTCGTCATGTTTCTGGCCTCTTTGCTCATCAACTTCTTCTTTCACTTTGAACTGAGGTTTAGTTACTTTTTTCAAAGTTCCATCGTTATTTTTGTTTTGTCTCTCTTTCTCGTATTATTTTTTTCTTTCTCTATGCTGCCTTTATCTTTCAGGATCGAATTTTTTTGCCCTTTCAATCACTACATTATGGAACCATTACAGATAGTGTCTTCCAGAAAGTTGTACTTGGACCTCTCTGATTGCCTTGCCGCTCTTTTTTATCTATTGCTTCCCTCTTTGGTGTGCTTGGACAGTTGGATCCATTCGTTTTCCTTGGTATTTTGGGTCTCTCTTCTGCTTTTAGCTATTATTTATAGTTTGTTGAGAAAGATTTGATCAGAACTATAGCATTCCTTGTATATCTGGAGAAGGGTATCGTCCTAAATATGACATGGAGTACATCGTAGAATGGCGTAATTGTTTTTCCCTTATCGAGAAGGTCTCTAACTTTTGCCTCAATCTTTTGCTCAGCCTTGATCTAGACCTCTTGGCTTGATTATGAATCTGACATTTATTAAATATAAATATTTTTCAAATTGCCTCAACATTTCAATTAACTGGTCTTGAGAGGTATATTGACTTCATAGAATAAAAATTATCAACTGATGTAATTTCATTACTCTATTGGAATTATAGTTATATTAAAGAATGGAACTTAAAACTAAGAGGGCCAGAGTCATGAGCGCTAAGTACCCTCCTTCTCACACTGAAAAAATTAGACCAGTGTCAGGTGTATCAACTCATAATTACAAGCAGGAACTAATTTAAAATATATATACGAGTCAATCTGTCCATCCAGCAAGGGGAGCTAGTGCTAAAACCCAGACATACGGAAGGTATTCATTGCTCATGGATAATCCTGACAAAAAGATGCAAAGACTGACACCCCGACAAAGTAGGCCTAAATAATAAATGGTCTAGGAGATTCATAATCTCAAGCAAACCATCAATCGATTATCAGAATAGCTATCTCAGCAAAAAGGGAAGGTGGAAATCATGAAACGAAAAAATTCAAAATACTCTAAGGTTTTGACAATGGAGTTCGAGAATGAGCAGCAATGGGGTAGTCACACTGTGAGCAGCCATCTAGTTACTGGAATCAAAGCAATGTATGACAATCTCAAAGAAAGTAAACAATCAAATATTAAGAGTTCGAAAACAAATCCAGGTATTGTGAATGGCTGACAAGCAAAATAGAGACGACTACCTTCCTATAAATGAACAGCTATATCGAAATCCTATAAAAAAGCAACAAAGATCTCATGAAGCAGTTATAGTTGATCATGAATAATAATATGCAGCTTCCCATGTCGACTGAGTCTCAAAAGATGGCAGCTAGCTACACCTTAAATGAGCTAAAGTTTTAAAATTAGACCTTAACCTAAAGGATCAAGAATTTAGAGGCTTCTTTAAAAAAAAATAAATTGAACAGCAAAGACATGGACAAGAAAATTCAATTTTTGTAAAAATTAATGATTTAAAAGGATAATAACCTTCATGCTTCCAATAAGAAACTTAAATAAAATATCATTCAGATCAAATCTCTCAAAGAAGAGCTCTCGGGAGAAAAGGAAAAATACGCCAATTTATTAGAACAATACAACAAAGATAAAAAATTAGGTTAGTGTGAGCTTAACGAACTTGTATCCAAGTATGAAAAGCAGCTGAATGAGGCCTTAGAGAAGAAAAATATAGTTATCAACATACTTGAACAAAAGAACGAATAAAATCAAAGCACTATCAATTAGTTGAGAAAAAATAATATTCAACTCAAAAGTTAACTTCAGAATATCGAGGAAGAAAAACTAAGACTATTTTATAGAAATTCTCAACAGCCAGCAGGATCCAAAGTGAAGCAAACTCCTATAAAATAATCCAAAAATGAAGCAAAGTTGAAGGCAGAAGTCATAGTATAAAGGAAAGATGGCATCAAGCAACCTCAAAGAGCAGATAAGCGACATAGTTAGTAAGCCTAGAAAAAAAGGAAAGTGCAATAGGTGGATATTACACATATAGCTGAGCTCATCAGGTACAAATTAATAGCCAAAAATATATAATTGTAATAATTCAAATGTCTTTTTGATCCAAAGTAAAACAAATCCTCCATACCATCCTAGGAGTATATATCGATGGAGCAAGTTCTTCACATTTTACTTAAAGAACCATTGAATTTAGCAAAGGAGACTGCTACTTTACTCGCCAGGTATTTAATTGAAGATGTGAATGCAGAGTACGTGTACTGTGACTTAAAGAACTAAAATTATCTTGAGGTTATCAAGTCGATCATCAACAAATTGATTTCCCACTACAACATCTCAAACGCCTAGAAAATAAATAACTAATGTCAACGTATCATCGAGCAATATGGTTCAAATTTACACAGTAATCTTACTGCTCTCTATAAGTCAGGATACATTTCAAAAGACAAATTCGAAGCTATTTTAAATAGCCTGGGAATCGAAATGTCAATCGAGGCCAGGGAAGCTTTTATTGGAAAAATGGCTGTTTCATCAAGCGATATAAATGAGCTTCCTTATGAGCATCTTTTTGATTGATTTGAATTATAATAATTGAATTAAAATTAATGATCAATCACCAGTAACCGATTTTTCTTTCTCTGAAGCCTTCAGAGAAAACTGAAAGGCTGTTTATTTGTATTGCTTTGTTGTGTTTGTGATCATCTTTGAAAGATCCTTGTTCTGCTACTCAGTCATCTCGTACAATCTACAGTATCTGCCCACAATCAATCTCACCCTCTTTGACGTTATTCCTGAATAACAAAAATAGTACCAAGCATGACCATATAGTGACAGAATGAAGCAAGTTGAGAGAAAATAATGTTCTTTTCCCTGAGGATGGTCTCTGCTTGAGTCTAACCCTTCTGCTTATTAAAGAGAGCCATCTCCTCATAGGTTGTTTCGAATATAGCAGCCTCCCAGAAATCATATCTTTTCCATATTTCACACTGATATACATCGGGACTGAGGTAAATTAGTTTTTTGTATTTTTCATCGTTCCAGTAGAAAGTAAAGGCCAGACCGAGTATTCCTCTGATTATGAAAGTGTCATTCTCTTTCATACTTTCTTTGAGAATAGACCTCAAGACTTTGCTGCATAACTTGGCACATTTTCCATTCCTGATCATGACCTCAAGTTGGAGCCTGTACTCTTCAATATAGATCAAAGCAATCAACCGATAAAGATGATGCTATGAAAGATATTTCTCAAGAGTGTCCAGCTTGTTGTCAACCATCTAAACCTCAGATTCTTAGACATTCCACAATTGAGAAATAATTTTCATGATTTCCATGAAAGAAGACAAAACAATATCTACTGTTAAAACTGGAGGCTTTTTTTCGACTTCAACTGAAATCATTGTGGGAGGATGTTGAACCTTGAAAGTCTCGATCAACTATCTTAGTTATTTTGACCAATCATGCTTGACAGGAAATGTTGATTCGTCAGTTTCTACCTTTGTTTCATACCTGACTTACTCTTTTTTATCTAACTATCCAACATTATCAGCATTTTCGATAGCATTTTTTTCCTCAGTTTATACTTTTTCTTTTGGAGGTTCTTATATTGTATTAGAATTTTACTCAGTCTCCTTTGATTATCTTTGATTGAGCTATTTCCAAATTCCAGCGACAATATCCCTTAATTTTTTGTTTCTTTTGTTGGACAGCATCCAGCTGAAATACTCTTCATCAACATACAGAAGCGAATTGCTAAGCATTGACTTTCCAACAACCTTCTTTGGTTAAATTAAGTACTAGCTAGGATCAGATATCACGCTGGAAACGCTATTTCTTTTTGGACTTTCTTCAGCGATCTCATCTGACAACAATTTATTATGCTGGCTGTTTTTGAATTACTCAACAAAAGATTCTGCATCTTTTTGCAAGTCTAACTGCTCCATCTGAGTACTGATATTCACAATATCATATTATATATTTTTGAACAGACTGGCTTCTGCGACGATCAGCTTCCTGATACAATCTGCTTGCAGCACACATTGTTATCGCACATGAGTTTCGGCTTGATCAAGCTGATTGATGATTTAGCTGAATAACTAAAAGTTTACGTGTTGTAGGCGCCAACAAATTTGTTGTAATTTCTGACAGACTGAACATACAATTTTTAATACTATTTGTTTTCCTTGATGCTCTCCATGGTCTTTGATATCATTTTGACTTTTTTCTCCTGAGGAATTCCAGTGGTATACTTCATTATGTTCTTGGTTATGATCAGCTCCTACATTTATCTGTTAACTCCCTAAAATTTTGATAAAGTTTAGCGGTGGTCATCGTCAACGCTATTCGCTTCTTTGTAAAAGCGTTTGACATCTGATGCCATTTTTTTATGAAAAGCTGCTTCTTTCTTTGCCGTTTAAGAGCAAATCGACTATATCTAAGTCTTTATTGATTCAGCGAGATCAAAAGCTTGTCTGCTCCTCATTTCATGTTAAACCTTGAAAGCCGAGCAGATGAAGGAGGTGGCTAGTTCAGTTCCTGGCCGGATGTACTTGTCAAGAGATTTGCTAACTTGAGTTAGATTTTTTGAGTATGTCATTTCGACCTCAATTCTTTTCCTAAATGCATCGACGAAATCCTCCATTTGTTTTTTCATGAGACCGATATGGTCTACTACATCTTGAGGGTGGGTCTGGATATAGGGAGATCTACGCCGAAGTATTTGGAATAGAGGGGAAAAGTAGATTCTCTTTTCGCTGGCCCTTATGATTCATCTTCCATGTTTGTTGTATTGATACTAATATAAAGTCATATCTTAAGTTATTTCTTTGATTCTACCAGAATTCGATATCTGTGAATTTCTATCAGATCATAATGGTTGTCCGTTTATCTAAATATCTTCTGCCTCTCCCTCTCTGTTCTCTGAAATTTTTGCTTGGTAGTCTCGAATTTATGGTTGCTCATTTTTTTCGCTTTTTGCTTCTTAGCAAACTACAGGCGATTTTTCAACTTTCTCAGCCTTGAAAACAGAGGAAGGAAGATCTTCAGGTTCTTGATATTTTTTCAAGGGCAAATTGTTAGGTTCCTGATTGACCGGTTCACACTTTTAGCCGTTTTACTGTTTTTCTTCTTTTAATAATACTTCTGACTTTTATACAGGCTCAGGCTCAGGGAGAGGAACCTTCCTCTTTCTTCCTCGTTTTCCTTTGGGCTTAGTTTAGGCTTCTACCTCCTCTGACTGAGGTTTAGGAGGAACACGCTTTCTCTTTTTCATTTTAGTTCCTTTTTTCCTGCCTCTTTTTCCAACATAGGAATCAGTGAGGTCGAAATCACTATCGAATTCATCTCTACCTGAGCTGCTGGCTTCATAGTCCTCTTATTCTTCAGAATCCTCAGGTCTGTTGATATCTCCTCCAAAGTAATCCTGATATTTAGACCAGAAATGATCCTTTTTATGTTTGCCCTTGATAAGATCTTTCATGCGAGTTCCACGCTTCTTTCGAAAGCTCATCGACTTGATGGCGGGTTCTATGACTTCTGAGGACCAACCCGATGAGCTTTTTGAATCATCGGATTCCTATCCATGAACATCATCATGGACCTTTTAATTTTTTAATTCAGAGCCTGGCTATTCAGCATCCAATTTCACTTTTTTATGAGGCTTTCTGCCAATTTTGACCTTTTAATTTTTTATTTCTTGCTCCATAAAGCTCACTTAACTTACTTTAATAACTATTTAACATAAATCTCTCTAAAAATTAAATTGAACTCCCCGCTTCAGAACTGCGCTTTTTCTAAACCTACCACCAAAAATAACTTTGACTCAAAAAAGCCCTCTCATTCAAATGAATTTTCCACTCGAATAAAGTTTAATAAACTAATATGTACTTCAAAGTCATTGTCCTTTTGGCTCTCTGTGTAGGTCTCTATACAGCCCAGGAGCCTTAAATCATAGACTTCACTTACACCAGACGTCTATAGCAGGCCAACTATGCTGTGGGAAAGAAGAATCAGATTAAAATAGAACCCGATGTCAAACAACAAGAGAGCTATCATTTTCCAGAAGTGTGCTCTCTTGAAGCTGAGCTCAACTACGGGACCTAGAGCTAAGGGGATGTCGAGGAATCATCAGTTTTAGAGAATCCTTTGGACAAGTTGCAGGACAAAATATTAGATCTGCTCAAACTGAACGAAGAGATCAAAAGTTCAAGAAGCTATATCTCAGGTAGATTTGCTATGATGTAGAGATCAGCAAGCACTTGGATATGAACGAACACCACTCAATTATCAAAAAATTCAAAAATTAACTGTCGTAGCTAGCCAAAAGAGAATCTTAACTGGAGAGCACCAAACTTAAAATATAAAACCTCACTGCTACCCTCAACAGCATGATCAATGAGTACAACTCCAATCCCAAGAATCACCAGCTGAAAGCAGTCAGCCTCAACTTTTAAATATAAAACTACAACTCCAAGATTAACTATCTGCGAGCTCTTAAAGTCACCAGCATCAATAAAGCTGCCCTTCAGCCTCACACTAATTTTACCGACTTCTTTGCAAAATTAAAAAACGATCTCAACAACGAAAGCTAGGAACTTGAGTTCATTGATACATATTTCCAGAACATGAGTCACCTCAGCTACCTGAAAGACACTGCAAACAGCCTCAAAGACAATATTGAGGTTGATAAGATCAACATCGAATACAAAAGATCATGCGAAGCTAAGAGAAACAGCTACACAAGTAAGTCGTCAACTCCCAGCTAAATCAAGGAAACTCTTGAAGATTTGAGGCAAAAAAAGAAATAATTTGGTAAGACAAACAACAAGTATTGCGAGGGAGTAGCTCTAAAGTTATAAATGCAGATAAAAAGATTGCTGAAAGCTATTAATTGGACATTCGTCTGTGCTGACGGACTCAAAGATCTGATAGCCAATAGAGAAGCTCAGATTCAGAAGCTCAAATAAATCAATGATGCTATCAACAGTTTCGAATAAGGAGGCTATGATACTTATCAGGAAAAATATTCCAGGACTCAGGAAATCATCAAGAGAAAGTTGTTTCAGATCAAAGATTTCCAGATAGGTATAATATTTTTAATGAAGATGAGTACAGCCACGATCCTGCTAGACTTGACTAGCTTATCGAGTAGGCCCAGAGAGGAAAAGAGACATCTGAAGAGGAGCTGAGAAGCTTGCCTCAATAAACTACAAAAAATCATAACTTCGACAGTATCAAGCAGTTAGCCGATCAGATCAAGAAGGAGAAGGCAAAATTCTGTCAAAACTATGAACCCTACGAGAAGGAGGTTCGCAAGCTATGGTTCCACATATACAGATATTAGCAAAGCGAAAGATACTAATCGAAGATGAGGGAAGATGTACTAAGGGAGATCCAGAAGTTGAAAGATCTAGAAGAGAGTTATAAGCAACAGAGTGAGGTGGTAATTGGGGCGATTGAAAGAAATTATGAGAAATGAATGATGTGAGTGGACTGATTGATTTTTGTCAAGAGTGGGCAGTAATAAGGTTCTAGTATGCTTAAATATTAATTTTCGAAAACATTGCTAATTTATAAAAAGAAAATGTCAGAGGAAGTAGAAGCCCACATCCTTAAGAGATACACCATCCTCAAAAAAGTTGGAAGCGGAGCCTATGGAATCGTCTGGAAAGTCACTGATAAGAAAACAGGATAAACCTTTGCCCTCAAAAAAATATTCGATGCTTTCCAACATTCCACCGACGCCCAAAGGACCTATCGAGAAATCATCCTTCTCCAAGAGCTTCAGCATCCTAATATCGTGAGGCTGAGCCAGGTGATTAGGGCCGAGAACGATAAAGATCTCTACCTGGTATTCGAGTTCATGGAAGCAGATCTCCATAATGCCATAGGGTATCTATCATTTTACTCAGCCAAAAAATCTTGAAAGACGCTCACAATCGTTTCATTATTTATCAAGTGGTCAAAGGAATTAAGTTCCTACACTCTGCATAGATCATCCACAGAGATCTAAAGCCCTCCAACCTGCTGCTCAACAGCAACTGCACCATGAAAATATGCGACTTCGGATTGGCAAGATCACTCATTGCTGACAAGTACAGTCATGATGTTGTTCTCACCGAAGAAGTGGCCACCAGATGGTATAGAGCACCCGAGGTCCTTCTTGGTTCTAACTGCTATGGAAAATCAGCAGATATCTGGAGTATCGGCTGTATTTTGGCTTAAATTTTGATTGGAAAACCTGTCTTTCCTGGAAGCTCAACCTTGAATCAAATTTAGAAAATTTTATCATTCACAGGAAAACCGAGTAGATCCTAGATTGAGTCTCTGGCAGCTGACAATGCTGCAACCATGATTTAGCAAGTTAGTCAAACAAAACACAAACCTCTCAATGAATGGTTCAAGGCTGGAACTCCTCACTAAGCTATTGAACTGGTTGTCAGTATGCTTCAGTTTAATCCTAAAAAAAGACCCACGGCTGCCGAACTTCTCAAGCACCCCTACCTGGCCAACTTCAGCAATCCTAAAGAAGAATATGACAGCAAAAATATCATAAAACCTCCAGTCAGCGACAACACCAAGTTGGGTCTCAAGGACTACCGGTCATTGATTTACGACCATATCAAAAGGACCTACAGAGAAAGATAGAGCCATGGACACTCCAGTTTGCATAACAGTGACAGTGTCAAAAGAGTTGAAAGACCGAATACTGCCAGCAAGGGTGAAAGGCATGAATCAACTAGTCACACATATTATCGAAACACCTCAAATAATTCAAAAAACGATAAGCCTAGGACATCAGAAGTCAGGGGTCATGGCAATGGCTATGTCCTGACAGGGAAGACCAACATAAGTTCATCTTTCCATGAGGAAGACGACAAGCTGAAAAAAAAGAGCTCTCTCAAGTAGATATTAAAGAACAAGAAAACAACGATGATGGCTTACAAGAGTATAACAGACAGTAAGCCTTCGATCGTGAAGAAGACATTTAAGGAATACGACTACTGTACCTCAACAAAGGAGAACAGGAACAATATATACGGAAAGTTTATCTGACCTGATTTGTAATATAAATAAAGTGCCTTGATATATTATTCTATTCTGAGTAAATGTTAAAATCAAGTTTACTTTGACCTGTGCGTGTAAAAATTTGGATTCTGTCGATGGTAAACTTTCGTATAGAATTGCTATATATTTTTCAGCAGGACCAATCTTAAATTTTTCCTCAGATTGAACTCCTTCTTCTTCTCTGCTTGATTTAGCTCCAGCTGGGTTGCCTTGTTGAGCTCCTACTAGCAGTTGAGGATCGAGGGCAAGGCCGTTTTAGATTTGCGGTGAGGCCTTGATTTTTTATTCATCTATATTAGCTTCTAAGGAATGTAATTCAATAATAGAAGAATCATCATCCTATACCGAATAACTTATTGAAGGTCCTCTTCTTAGTTTCATCCTTCTTCTCGTCCTTCTTCTATTCCTGGGCAGGGGGTGGTTGAGTTGGAGGCTGTCTATTCTGAGGGGGCTGGTTAGCTTGAGGGTTTTGCTGACCACCGAAGAAGTTGTCAAAGTTAGGCTTTTGATTGCTTTGGCCTCCTAATGGCTGCTTAGGTGGGTTCGGATTGGTCACCGGATTAACAGGTTGAGTGGGTCTCTTGTCTTGACCTACTGAAGTATTTCCTGTTCCGAAGAAATTAGAAAAATCATTGTTGCCACCTTGAGGCGGAGGATTCTGTCTCGGAGTATTGTTATTAGACTGCTGAGGTGAAGGCTGATTTGATGATGTTTTTTGTCCAATCGGTACAGTAGGCTTTTGCTGTGGTTGTGAAGAAGGAGGCTGCTGCTGAGGTCTTTGCTGAGGGTCCTGCCTGGGAGGATCAGGTTTTTTTTCAGGAGGTTTCGGCTTATCTTTTTGGACAGTCTTTTGAGATTATGATTTTTGAACTTCGGATGTTCTGCTTTGAGACTTAATCATTTGGAAGTGCTCTCTTTATCTTTGTTCCTGTTATTATCTTCTCTGATCAGGAGTTTTCATGCCGAACTTTTAGTACTTAGTAAGTCAAAAAGTACGTATTTCGATTATTTGTCGGTTCTTCTCACGAGCTTTGAAATGTCAGGATCCATTCTGATTCTTTTTTCTGATTCTTCAAAAACCTTAATAGCTTTCATGCATTCGATTCTTCTTGTTCTCACTTATGAAGGCTAAATAAATAATAGGTTACCTCATTAAGCCACTCTTTTAATTTGTTGACGTCGCTTGTGAATTGGAAGGCTTCAAATTCGAGCTCTTTCATGCAGCTGATAATCAAAAAATTGAAGATTTGCTTAGGGATAAGGTCTCTCAAATTTCTGACGACAAGTTTATAGTAAGCATCGATTCTTTTCCTGAGCTC
>Ga0210025_1004542_pt1:0-5000 | contig 11828 bp, 4 predicted proteins | sample CryGeyme20150102_FD_183989 | JGI IMG/M metagenome (GOLD analysis project Ga0210025, IMG submission 183989) | Groundwater microbial communities from Crystal Geyser aquifers in Utah, USA - Crystal Geyser metaG 2015-0102 (SPAdes) (version 2) | ecosystem: Environmental > Aquatic > Deep...
TTTGAAAGAACGATATGAATTGCACCATTCGGTAGAAATTACCGATCCCGCCATTGTCGCCGCAGCTTCGCTGTCTCATCGTTACATTAGCGACCGACAACTTCCTGACAAAGCCATCGATTTAATTGATGAAGCGGCCTCAAGTATTCGTTTGCAGATGGATTCAAAACCCGAAGAAATGGACAAACTCGAACGCCGTATCATTCAACTAAAATTGGAAGAACAAGCGTTAGCTAAAGAAAAAGATGAAGCAAGTCACAAACGACTTGAATTGATTGAGATAGAGCGAGAGCAAGCAGAGCATAAATTTTCAGGTTTAGAGACTATCTGGTTGAGTGAAAAACAAGCGATGCAAGGCACGCAAACCATTCGTTCTGAACTTGAACAGGCTAAATTAGATTTAGAAATTGCTCGTCGCGCGTCAGATTTGAGTCGAATGTCAGAATTGCAGTACGGACGTATTCCTGAGCTTGAGAGTAAACTAGAACTCGCTTCTGAGTCAGAAAATCAAGAAACCACCTTGTTGAAAAACAAAGTGACGGAGAGTGAAATTGCCGATGTACTGGCGCGTTGGACTGGTATTCCGGTATCGAAGATGTTGGAGGGGGAAAAGGCTAAACTTCTGTCAATGGAATCGGCGCTGCATCAACGTGTTGTTGGACAAGCTGAGGCCGTTAATGCCGTTTCCAACGCCATTCGTCGCTCACGCGCCGGTTTATCGGATCCCAATCGTCCCATTGGTTCATTTTTATTTTTAGGGCCTACTGGGGTGGGCAAAACCGAATTATGTAAAACATTGGCGGGTTTCTTGTTTGATACCGAAGAAGCCATGGTGCGAATCGATATGTCAGAGTTCATGGAAAAACACTCGGTTGCACGCATGGTCGGTGCTCCTCCAGGTTACGTTGGCTATGAAGAGGGAGGCTATTTAACCGAGGCGGTACGCAGAAAACCGTATTCCGTTATTCTCCTTGATGAAGTGGAAAAAGCGCACCCTGATGTGTTTAATATTTTGCTCCAGGTGTTAGATGACGGCCGCTTAACAGATGGGCAAGGGCGCACGGTTGATTTCAAAAATACCGTGATCATCATGACATCAAACCTAGGCTCAGACATTATTCAAGATGCCACAGTTTACAATAATTATGAGCACTTAAAGTCTTTAGTAATGGGGGAGGTGAGCCAACATTTCAGACCAGAATTTTTGAATCGTATTGATGATGCGGTGGTTTTCCATTCATTGGGTAAAGAGCAGATTAAAGCTATCGCGAAGATCCAGCTTCAGTCACTGCGTCAACGGCTGACACAAAAAGGTTATAAATTAGAGTTAAGTTTTGCCGCATTGGATAAACTCGCTGAAGCCGGATTCGATCCTGTTTATGGAGCAAGACCACTAAAACGGGCCATTCAGACTGAAATCGAAAACCCGCTGGCGCAACTTATTTTGTCGGGCAGTTTGGCCAATGATGGTGTGATAAGAATTGACGCGAGTGCTGACGGCTTGACAATTAATTAGCCATGACACTGGTTTGCCATCATCGTGTGAGATTTGTATTGAGGAACGTTACGCGACTACCCAAGTTGAATAAACACAAAGGAGTCGCGAAAGATTACATCGTGGCCAGTAGGGCTTTTGCGTCATCTCGTTCGGCAAACACAGATGGTGAAGCCAACGCTGTCTCAAGCTCTATTTTAGCTTCACCTAAACGACCAAGCTTGGCTAGGGTGTACGCTAAATGAAAGCGGGTAGCCGGGTCAGTTGAGTCGATGGCATTGGCCTGGCGCAGAGACACCAGGGCATCCTCATAACGGCCCATTTTGGCCAAGATCCAACCATGTGTATCTTGCACGGCGGGGTTACTGCCAGCGGTTCTTAATGCTCTCTTTGAATATTCCAAGGCAGTTGTGAGATTTGTCGCTATATAAATATTGGCTAGGTTGTTCAAGATAGAGAAGTCTTGGTTTAAATTTGGATCATCAATGAGTGTCAAATAGTGATTTTGCGCCTCTTGCCAAAGTCCTAAGTTCATTAGGTGGTCGGCCAGTAACTTTCTCGTCCAATTGTTTTTGGGCTCTTTATCGACAAGCTCTTTGAGCAATGCCGTAAACTCACTACTTTTAACATCTCGACGCGCTAACTCATACATTCGTACCAAAGGCATCTTATAATTAGGGTCTAACCTGACGGCCTTGGCATAGCTGTCGTGAGCCTTAAGGAGTTGATCTTTAGCTAAATAGATGTCGCCGATTAGCAGGGAAATACTCGCTTGGTCGCCATAATATTTCTGCATTGACTCGGCAATTTCCTGCGCTTTTGTTATCTCATCCAATTGTAAATTTAAACGCGCATATTCTAGGTTAAGCAACAAATGTTGCGGTAGGTAACCGAGTGCACGTTTGAGTGTATTAGTTGCCCCATCATAATCTTCTACTTGTTGTTGCATACTGCTTACGGCATAGAGTTTTTGAGGGTTGTCTAACCACAAGTTGTATAACTTACCGAGCTGAACTTTTGCTTCAGTGAATTGATTGTTTGCAATCAACAATTGGGCTTTTTTCAACGCAAATTCTGGGTCAACGGGAAAGTCTTTGACTAGTTTATTAACGAGTCTCAGTGCTCTATCAGCCTGTTGATCCCTGCCGTACAGTTCCAGCAACAATAAATAAGCTTGGCGATTTTGTGTATCCAACAACGTTAGGTTTTCAAGTCGGTTGATGGCTGACGTCAATTCGTTAGTCTGTGATTCAACCAACGCTAACTGAAAAACACTGGCGTTGTTTTGTGGATTCTCTGTGACTAAAGACGTCAATAAGGTTTTTGCCTCAGTCAGTCTATTGGTATTTTTGAATAAAATAGCCAAATTAAAGCGCCCAGCAAAATGCTGTGGGACAATGGCCAAGACATTATCAATAGCGGTTTGCGCTTCTGCATATCTCTGCAGTTTCAGTAATGCTGCAGCTTGTAAATTCCAGTGATCGACATTTCGACTGTCTGCTTTTACAAGCACGTCCGCTGCCTTTAACGCGTCTTCAAAACGTCCTTTTTGGATATACAAAAAACCACGTGCAAGCAACAAAGTGGAAGAGTTTGGAAATTCTTTATTACTATTTTCAATTAACTGAATTGCTAAATCAGCTTTATCTCTCGCTACTAATGCTTTGGAGCTAAGCAAAATAACTTGGATACTATCAGGATATAGTTCACGTAGTTTTGTCAGCAAGTAATCGGCTTTAAAATCTTTACCATTGTTCAAATATAATTGAGCTAACTTCAAAGCAATGGGCAGATGTTCGTAGAGTTTTTCCTCATTTCTATCCAGAACGTGCATCGCCGCTTCATTTTGACCCATAGATACGTAAATTTCAGCGAGCATCGCAACGGCATTCAAATCATCATTATTTTTGGCGATGTACTTACTCAGACTTTGACGGGCTTGTTCAAAATTCCCTTGAATAAAAGCCGTCATTCCTTTGACAAAGTAGAGTGAATCTTGCTTCGCATATTGTTCATTGGTTAAGGTACTGAGTTGGTTACTCAGATTATCTAATATATTGGTGGCCAGCTCGCCTTGTTGGTTTTTAGATAATATCCAACTGTTTAATAGCATAGCGAAAGGATCATCCGGTGTTTGCTTTATGATGCTTTCAGCAATAATTTTAGCTTCATCAATCCTGTTTGCCGATATAAGTGCGTAGGCCAATGATCGGCGCACTACGGGGTCCTCATTGCCAAGCTTTAACGCATGTTGATAAACGTCAATGGCCTGTTCGAGTTCGCCTCGGGCTTCCAAAATCTTACCTTTCAGATGCCAAGTACGACTATCACTCTGATCGATACTAAGAGATTGTTCGATGCCGGCTTCAGCAGCCTCTAGCTTGTTTTCTGCAAGATCTAAATAAATCAAGCTGTTCAAAGCTCGCGTATTTTTCGGAAATAATTTAATGGCCGCGAGATAATCGTTTCGTGCCTCTTGTTTTTTGCCCAAACTACTATATGCGGCAGCAGAGAGCATTTTCCACTCAAACAACGTGGCATTAGACAAAGAATACCCTTTGCCCAGGTCAATCACTTCCTGATATTGCTCGTTGAAAAGTAATACATTTCCGAGTGGTAGCAGTACCAACTCGATATCTATTTTGTACTCTAAAGCTTGCCTAAATTCTTTGATGGCTTCTTCATAATACCCTTTTTGCGTGAGTAACTTTCCCATTAAGAGTTTGGCAGGTAGGTTCTTAGGGTTCGCTTGTAACGCGTTTTTTAAATAGATGTATGAAGCGTCATATTCTTGTTTTTGAAAAGACTGTAAAGCGAGCTCATAAAAACTATCTGCTGCTTCTGACATCTTACTTGTCACTAACATAACGACGAGAAAGGTCACTAATATAATTTTTTGAATCATTAAATTGCCTGTAGCCTTAAAATCAATACTAAGTACAAAGCTATCAATAAGTCTGAGGTAAATAAATATTTGATTTACTAGGGAGGAAAAAAAGCGGTGGAACTAAGGTTAATATAACTAGCTTAGAGTACTTGAGTAGCCCATATTATTGGACTACTCAAGTTAGTCATTTGATTAAGCTTTAGTGCTTGTTTTATTTCTACGACGTTGAACAATAAACAAAGAACTCAGCAAAAACACACCAATAGTACCTGGAGCAGATACTTCTGTTGGTGGCTTTGGTGCCGTTGTCGTTTTTCCGGTAATTTTACGGATTTTAAACGCATCATCGTTTGCATCAACTCTGCCGTCAGTCGGCGTACCAAAAACGCTGTTGTAAGCACCAATTAACCAGTACTGTGATGAAACAGCCGTAGGGCCAGTGTTAACAGAATAGTACGTATCCGTTGGGCCACCATTATATTGTCCAACTGTTAACCAATCACCTGAACCTGCAATGCTGGCCCACGTTGTGTTGTTTAGGATGGGCGATGTATTTGACGCGCCATCATATGCCAGCAAGGTAAAATCGCCATCGCTTACCCAGCCAAAATTGATACC
>Ga0210025_1004552_pt1 | contig 11804 bp, 13 predicted proteins | sample CryGeyme20150102_FD_183989 | JGI IMG/M metagenome (GOLD analysis project Ga0210025, IMG submission 183989) | Groundwater microbial communities from Crystal Geyser aquifers in Utah, USA - Crystal Geyser metaG 2015-0102 (SPAdes) (version 2) | ecosystem: Environmental > Aquatic > Deep subsurface >...
TTCCTAAGACTGAAGACAACAAACTATTGAATTTGGACTATTTCTTCCACCTCTGGACTGCCACAGCATCAGGCGTCAACATCCCAATGATCAAACCATACGGTCACAGGCTATATTTAGGGACTGAACAGTCAAGGAGGGCATAACTGGGCAAGATATAGGTGTTAAAGGTGTCAGTGTCGAATGCAATGTTAACTCAACATATTGCGATTAAGTAGAGGGCAAGTTTATCATCACATATTAAATATATTAATATTATGAACGAAATGCGAATATCAAAATAGATATCGATTAAACAAGTCAGATAGAATAGTGCCTCACCTTGACAATAAAGTCACCCTCCTTTCTGCTGCAACAACTCGACTCATACCCCTCCGAACGAGGCCTTCCCTCACTTTATCCTTCGAACTGTTCAAAAAATGATAGTCTCCGGGCCTTCCCATTCGTCTAGGCGTTCAGATATTCGAAAAACACTTAGGAATCCATGCCTATTTTGTCCATCACTTTTTCATAATCTATAATGTCCTTTTTATGCGAGTGAATGAATTGGCAGCGCTGTCCGTAGGGGCAATACCCTTCTTCGCTGAACTTAGTGCAAGGCTTAGTCTTATATTTGTTAGGAAGCCTTTCCTTGTTTCGAAGTTCTTCTTCCCCATGAGCAAAATTGCACTGAATAGATAACGAAGGTACCATATCGTTGAAAGGGCACTCGGTCCTCATGACGTAGTATTTGCACATCTCCGTCTTGAATTTGGCTCCCTGGTCGATGGAATCCGTAGAACTCTTGCGAGTGCTGACAGTCGAGTGAGTTTTTTCTTTTTTGCCTTTTGCCAATCTTCCCCCGTTGTAAGTGGGCATCCAGGGAATGTATCGAGGATCAGCGAATGTTTGGTAATACATTTTCTTTTCAGAGAAGAGATTTTGTATTTATTATGATTGGAAAAACGAGGAAATCAGATTTTATAATAGGGAACATAGGCCATGAAAGTGCCAATAAAACAACAACATGCGATTTCCTCATTTGAGTAGAGGTTTTGTGGTGCTTCTGAGCTCCTCCAACATCTTTTCTCTGAGCGATGAAGATAACTCTAGAGTTTCGTCTATCATCTGCAAAATGCGTTATTGTTTTTACACCAACTTCTATCGCAACTTCGCACTCTGTGTTCGTTTTATCGTCGATTCCATCACCTCCCATTCGCCCATCAACAACTACGACATACTGTCGGCTCGTCTCAGGTTTATCTAAATCTTTTAAAACTCAGAGTTGATCGTGATGGGTTTTCCATCAGTTAGACCACTCCTTATCTTAGGTTCTTATTTCTTTTTTAATTTGATCCACTTATCACCCTCGGCCTTATTCCTTGATTGATGCAGAAGGTCCACTTAGATCGCGGGGTACTCGTTTCCGGATTTTTTTGTGAATTTGCTCTATGTGAGGTATTATTCCGGCCCCTGGTATGGAATATCACTCAAAGTCTAAATTTTTATTTTCGGGGCATCAGCCCTGGTATTCGTAGCGGTATCGTAAGCCTGAGGAGAGGATGTAATTTCCTTACTATCTAATCGTTAAATACAGTCAACCGAATTAACCTCATTCATTTCGAAAGCAGCAAAAGAATGATCCTGATTTCTACTGCTAACTGAAGACTCTTTGATCCTCTTGACATGTTCAGCCATATGATGAGAATTGTCCAGCACGAGCACAGAAGAATAGGCCTTAATAGTTTGTTATATTTTTTTGAGATAATTGTCAGGTTCGTATATGTACTCATCCTGAAGAGCAGCAGTAGCTGCGTACTCAAGGTCGGGCTCCTCCATGATGCTGTCGATACTGTCAATGACTGCAGTTAGAGTAAGATAGGGAGACCAGTCCTCGGCAAGCAAACCCATGTGCACATCGCCCGTGACAGGGTCAATATTGAGATGATATATCTTGTCGAGGAACATCAGTTTTGGCGGTTCTTCAGGATACTGTTCAGGGATGATGAACCTTACCCGAAAGCACAAATGCGAGTATGGTGAATTAGTGGACTGCCATAATCGATATTTATACCTGAGGACTATACATAACGTTGTACTCATTGTTCCCCAACTCCTCGACTCCCTCTACGTGTTCCTTGTGCCTGAGTTCCTGCATGTGAGTCCTAACGATATCCTCCTCCATTGGTGGCTATAATATGTGAAATTGAGTGATGAAAGGAAGCTTAGGGCATGTGAGTAGTATATAATGGGGTGTGCGTAGGTTAATTAAAATATGAGTTGGACCACATCAAATTCCGCATACGGGGGGCATCACAAACCCCTCACTCCTCAAAGAATTATGAACCACATTTTCCCTGGACCTGGTCAGAAGCAACCTACCATCAAACCAAAAGGTCTCTAAAATTTGGGAAATACCTGCTACATTTCCTCAGTAATGCAGTTGATCTTCCTCATCTTTGACGAAAACTAGCTGCCAGTCAAGAGCAAGTCTCAGCAGGAGCTGACCTATCTTGTGAACGAACTCAAAAAGGACAAAGACAAAAGAGATTACAAAATATTGAAGCAGGCTCTATAAGGTAGAATATAGTTTGTCCAGGGCTGGGATCAACAAGATGCACATGAATTTTTTATCCATTTACTAGAAGAAATTGGAAAGGAGCACCCTTTACCCATAAGAAAGGGTGGAAAGGTGGACCTTAGCTACAAATAAAATGAGGGCTACCAGCCAAACTGGGAGCGTTGGGTCAGATAAAACTAAAAGATGGAAAACAACAAAGTCATATCTCTTTTTGCAGGAGATATCCTCAAACAATTCACCTGCCCCCAAGGCCATCAAAAGCATAATTTCGAACGATTCCTGGATATGTCCCTACCCTTTACCCCCAAATCCAGTCAGTCAGCCTTCTCTTACTCTTATTCCAATCAAGGACCCCTTAAATTACACGACATGCTATATGAGTTTCTTGGAGTCGAGCACATATAAGGTCTGATGTGCTAGAAATGCAATATAAAGCAGAAATTCAAGAAAGAGTCAGTTCTCTACTCCACACCAAAGTATATGGTTTTCCATCTGGCCAGATTTTTGAACGGCTACTTTAGTGGCTCAGAAAAAAACAAGCGCTAAGTTGAGTTTGACGATTTCATGAATTTACCAGAAAGAAACGGAGTGCGTAAGGTGCGATTTGAATTAATAGGCGTTATTCACCACTAAGGTACAATCAACAGAGGACACTACTACGCTGACATTCGCTTAGGTCATGAATGGTTCTAAATGAACGACGACAAGGTCTACAAAAGCAACATTCGCTAGAAAGGCAATGTCTCTTCTTCAGTCTACATGCTCCTCTACGTCAAAACATAATGATTGATATATCCCCTATCTTTCATGCTTTGTTATACAATTGGGAATTTATTTACTAGTTAGACATGCTACTGAGTCTCCTCATGCTCATACTGGCATACTGGCTAATTGCATCGATGCTGGCCTTCTATTTAGCAACTAAGGCCTTCAAAAAATATAGGAACTATCCGAAGGTGGAAGTGCCAGAGCACTATTAAGGATTCATGAGGCAGGATTTTGGAAAATGGAACTAATAGGCCATCAAGGTAGGATGTTTTTTACGGTTTCCCTTTAAATTTGCTGTCCTTATGACCTACCTGGTGAACTTGTCTATCTTGTCAGCACTTCACAATAGGTTTAAATTGCCAAGATCCGTAGTCGAACTGTGGAGAAGAAATGCTGGCAGATTATCCAATAAAGTCAACTTCCAGCTCACTGAGCACTTCGACCCAACTTAAGAAATCACCACTCCAATTGTAATTGCAAACCATAGTAACCTTTTGGACCCTAACTATCTTGCTAGCTGCTTCAGATGTGTCTCAGTCATCGTCAAGGCTTAAGCAAAATCAGCCCCTCTTTTCAGCTAATACATGAAATACAGTAAATGTCTGTTTGTGGATCGAGGAGCTTCAGCTGGAAGAAGTCCGATCTTTACGGATTTGAACAAAAGAGTGAATTAATTTGCCAACTCAAAGGATGGATCAGCTTGTCCTGTTCTCATTTTTCCAGAAGGAACGGTCTCCAATGGACGAGCAATCATGCAATTTAAAAATGGAGCATTTGACACCCTATCACCAATCACCATTTTCTCCCTTAGATACGAGTGTACATGTTTCTCTATGAAGGCGAGGAGTTCCACATGGCTCAAGACGAGGTCGACCCAATCTTTTTCTCAGTAATCGCCTTATGCCTCAACAGCAAGCTAATTGTCAAAAAACAAACAATATCAGCTCAGAAGGATGAGTCTGTCGAGGAATACAGATAAAGATGCCGTAGGATACTAGCCGAGATGTGCAATTTCAAGATATACGAATGCAATTTTTCTCATTATTTGGACTATCTCAAACTACGGAAGTAGTCTGCCAAGAAAAGTGAATGATATTTGATAGATAGAAGAAAGAAAGGATAGAATAAGATCACAGTCTTTTCTCAAACAAGTTTCAGGTCCAATTTATGCTGAATGAACTATTAAATTGAGATGACTTACTTTGATACTGTGCTCTTCAGAGATTTAATGTTGTAATCCTCATTAGGACGCATGTCCTCAACCTCCAGAGTAGTCTCGTATTTGTAGCACTTGAATTGTCCCTCATCAAATCCGTTAATCTCCAACTGATCTGCAAAATCCCCGTCAGAGTCAGGAATGCTCTCCAAGCTATTCTTCTTCTTTTCTTTGATGGTTCCGTCTTTCATTTTCCTGATAGAACTGACAATCACGTCGATGATGTTCAACCCGTGACAGTCATAACAAACTAACTTGTTGATATATGTGTGTTTAGTTAGCTCCTCGATTTAATTTTATCGGTGAGTTTTGTCTCCCAGTCGCATTGTCGACTTTCCTCCTGAGCCGTTGCTTCTGTGAGTATTGATTTTTTAAGGGGTAAATAACTTTAGAGAAGCCACTGACCTTCCTGTCTATAACTTTTACTCTGGACATTCATCGTTGAGCCTGGACTTCAAAATTCCAGGTCTGTAGATGTCTGCTCTTTCGTTTATTGGTTGCTTGAGGTCAATCATCTCAACAACCATTTCATCCTCATCCTTTCGCTTCCTAGCACTCCTGCTTAGCGTTCGCTCATTTGGTGAAGCTTTAACGTAGATCGGCTCAATGTCTATTTCTGATTAGGTGGGAACGTTGAGTTCATCAACCATCGAGTAGATCTAGGCAGTCTCTTATATGGCCTTCTCCAGCTTGTGATGAAAATAGCGAGTGAGAAAGCAGAAAAGAGCCAGCAGGAGCAGAGACAGAACCAAAAAGACAGCAATAGCACTCCCAATGTCCATTCTCTTTATAGATAACTAATATTTATTCATCAGAACCTCCTAAAGTAGCAAACTCCAAATCTACTCAAAAAAATGTATCAATCATCCCATGGTCACTAATTTTTACGAATAGCGGGAGCCTTTCTCTTGGTCTTTTTGGCATTCAACTCCTGGCACAGTTCCTGAGGAGATTTGCTGCAAAAAGAACAAGAAGCTATTTTGGCTTCCTGATCATTGATGATTTGACTCAACTATCCAATGAGGTAATCTTTTTATTACTAACTAAAGGGAGATGTACCACAATGTCCATGATGTAGCTTTTTAACGACTCTATTTTGTTGTATAAGATAGACGATTTTTATCTCTCTTTTGATAGTTCATCCTTTTGCTACTCAACGGTCTGCCTCAGGACCTATATTTCCGCCTGCATTTCCATGCTTTTTTCATAGTATTTTTATCTAACCTACTTACCTCTACACCTACCTGCTGAACCTGCCTCTAAACTTATTCTTCTATGTTCCTGAAAATAGCCAATCGATCCTCTGTCTGCTAGACTACACTATGATCCAGCTGCACTTTCAATTGCTGAATAATTTGGCATTTCTCTTGTAGTTCAGATTAGAGTATGATTATTTTTTTGCTCATTTTTCTGTTGTCAACAATGGCAGCTCGGATGTGCTCTGGCAAGTCTCCCATTTTGGCGATCTCATCCATCTCTTGCTTAAGTGAGTACTTATGCATGTCAGTAAGATTGTTAAGAATTATAAGATTGATATGATTGAAAACTTCGAGCAACAATATGAGGTTTACAGAATCGGTGATTCCTAGAGCAACTACCAGATAGAAAGAGTAGACAACAAAGACATTTACAGAGGGGACGGGTCCTATCGAAAAGCCATCGCTTCTCCTTATAGAGTCAACCCTGGAAGAAATACATTCACTGATGATAGTTTCAGGTTCGAAATAACAGCTGATCATTGCAACTCAAAAGGAAAGCCTTTCGTCTACCGCAGAATTTACGAAATTTATGACAAGGAATTTGACATTTTTGACTAGTAACTAATGAAGGAGGTGCCACTCAAAAGGGAAAAATACTACCCCTCCTTCATGTCATAGTTCAGCATGATCGATAAACAATACATCAAGACAAGATTCTTCACCAAGGTCCTAAACGAAAAGGGACTGTATCAGTACTTCGTCAGAAGAAACGGTTAGTATTACGTTGAGTTCATGGACGATGTCATACCCGTGGACCCACAGACACAACTGCCACCCTGGGGACTGCGATAACAATAACCCTGGAAGATCCTAGTGATGAAGGCTTGGCTTAAAGAAAAGAGAAGCATTACAGGGGTCATAAATGCTGAACCTTATGAGTTCATTGAAGCTTTCGGCTTTCCAGGCTATAAAACCATCGCTTTACAGAAAGATGTTGGGCACATTGCCAAGTCCAAGATTAAAATAGAAACTAAAAAATTAAAGGAAAGCAGAATTCCCCTCGATACTCCTGGATACATTGTGGTGGGAAAGACCAGAAACAACTAACAAATATAAAACCTTGGGTTGATTCCCAACAGAGCAGGATATCGCATCCTTCGCACAAAATATCAAAACAAGAGCATCATTTCAGCCGACGTCAAGGGCAGCCACATCAGCAGTATCAGCTAAGAGACCAAAGGAGGTTAAGACAATGTATATAAGGTGCACTCCTCGCTACCCAGCGTCTGGGTAGGCAGTTACTCTGCATTTGCCAAAAATAGCAAATTGATGGAACCTGAACACTCCAAGATGCAACAAGATCTCTTCAATGTGCAGTATGAATTTTTCGCCACTTATAACGAGATCAGTCGAGTATTCAGCAAATTTTATATCTGTCCTGAATACGATTCCAACAAATACATGGGAGGAACTGTGGAGGATAGCATTTCAGTTGACGTCGGTTCTGCCGAAAGCCCTTTCTACTTTTTCTAACTCAGAGTCAACAAGGAAGGTTTCATGAATCTCAACGTTTAGTTGCCTATTGAATCCGGTGAAGACAAGAATGATGAGGAAGGTGGCAAAAAGCCTACTAAACGATATTCCTACATAAAATATCTGATGGCCAAGAAGAGAAGCGATGTCAACAGGTAGACCCTTTCAGGATACGAGTACTACGACGGTGAGTATGTGAAAGGATACCACAAAAGCGCCAACAGGTTCATCCAGGTCGAGAAAGGAGTATACTACATTTACTTCAAAATTGAGAGAAACAGAATGCTGTCCAACAAGCATCGCATCGCTATCAACATCAACACTAATGCAACCATTGAATCCTTCAAGCAAGTGGACTATAGAAACCCCAACTATGACTTCCAATATATCATGATGTCGGCCCTCAACAACTACAATCTCAGATACGGTCTGAAGGCATATGTGGGCAAGCAGGAATAGAAGAAGCAGTTGGTCATCCACTTTGGTCATAGTTTTGATGACATCGGTTTCGCAGTGATATCGATCAATACAAAAGCACCCAGTAAGACTTTCCTAGCTATGAACATCTTCAACGCGTACCTATGACCTTATTTAGGGAATTTATCAATAAAAACATGACCATTTGCCACGACATCCACAAGCTGGAACATATTGAGGAGGAAGAAACTGTCAACTTTGTTGCCCATGAAGGCTAGACCAAAATACTGGTTATCGAGAGGAGCACCCGAGCCAGACATAGTTTTGGCGATAAGTTTCCACCTGAAGGAGCTGTTGATTTTTACTTCGTCACGTGATCTGTCCAAAAGATAAATTTTATTCGATCGATATAAAAATTATTGACATGACTTCCATTCGCAGAAATCTCGCATAGTATCTTGTCCGCCTCAACCACTACGAAACCATGAGTGAAAGAATACGATAAAAAATAGCATAAAATTCTTACTTTCAAGTTGAGACAGTTTTCTAAAGGATGGACAAGTTCCAAAAAGGATACCTGATCCCCGATGACTTCTCATAATTCATGCTCGACAATAAAATATATCCCAGTGAGATCGAGCTGTACCTTATATTTCGAGACTTCGACAAGGAGAGAGCTGGGGTGGTCACCTTACAGCAATTAGCTATGTAACTGATGCCCAAATAAAATGCCGGCCTTTACAAGAAAGCGACAGGAAGACGGTACTACAAACCTCGAGCCAGACTATAAATCGACTTGGAGTTCATAATTTCGAAGTATTTCCAGCACAAGATCAACTAAATCAAATAAATGTCGCTTCTTAGGTCCGACATGTTCAAAAAACAGACATATACAGTGGAGGAAGCTTTTTCCTTTCTTGACTCCCAGAGAAAAGGATATCTGGATCAACTAACAGATCTTGACCAGCTCCTCAGAAGTAATGGGAAGGTACTTACAAATGACTAACTTGCAAGAGTATTCAGAGTTGTCAGCTTTGACAAAGACTCAATCGTCTCCTATGAAGCATTTGCAGAGCATTTGGATCCTCTTGCAAGAGGGTACTACATTGGATATTCACAAAGAGTAGCAGAAAAACATCTGCTTCAGCAAGACTACCTCAGGCGCAGAATCGAGCTCAAAACAGATGAAGCCAGAAACACCAAAGACCGCGTAATTCTCGCAAGCACAATCTCTGATCTTCAAGGCAGCAATGAAAGACTGGCAGGCATCATCCATCAGCAGACGCTTGAGCGTAGGTTGCAGGAAAAGGAGCGACTGGCCTACAAGTTATGTCGGTCGTTGTTCTGATGGTTAAATAAATTTTATCTGACAACTGAGTCAACATAATAAACAGCTATAATTTTTAGAGAAGATGAACAAACTTGACCCTGACTTCAGCTTCCGCAGAGACATCTCACACATCAAGCGAGTCTCACAGTCCACTTTCAGCTCCCTGCCCAAAGAGTTCTCCAGTTGTGCCCTCTAATCGCTTAATAACACTTCCCGTTTCTAGGAAAAAAAAGTGCTCAGAAAGCTGAAAGAGCAAGACGTCCTCAACCGAATGTACCTAATGATTTATACAGCACTGAGAAAATGAACAAATTTAAGGAAAGTGATAAACTCCTAAAGGAGGTCTTCAAGTTCAGACCAGTGAAGAGTCGTCGTGGGGAAAAGTAAAACTGTTGAAAACAGTTGATTGAGTGTATCCTAATAATCAATGCCATCCTATCTTTATTTAAATGGCTTTTTGATCTAATTTTGAGCATGGGGGTATATAGCTTGTGTTTATAATTCAAATTGCACATGTCAAAAGCCTTCAAAGAAAACTACCTCACCCTCTAGAATGGCTGCACTGTCTGCGAGACCACTTCCTAGAAATAAAAAGCACCTGCTAGTCACATCCTCACCGATAGCAACAAGGTACCACCTCATCTAGCCAGAATTTATGGGTCATCGAGGAGCCTCTTCCTCAATATTGCATTATCAACACAGGAGCACTAAGGCAGTATCCCAAGGTTTTCAACAGAGTCGGCTTCTACTGTTGGCATGAGTACGAATCCAACCCTGAGCTAATCTAAGTAGCCTACTCCAATCGACTCGATGGAGAATGGATTGTCGCAGGAAAGATCAGGCTAAGTCGAGTAGCTGAGAGACAATACTTCAAGATCAAAGAGATACCTGTAAGCGAGATGAAATTTTTAAAGATAACAATTCTAAAGAATTTCGGAGACAAGAACACATATTTAAATCAGATCTAGTTGGGATACGTCAAAGAAGCTCAAGCCTAGACTGGTCGCTAGAAAACCTTCTCATAGTATGTCAAACTGACCTCAACCGAAAGATAGTTGAAGCGGGCACTGGATCAGATCAAGACAATGAAAGCATAGCAATAGTAGTTAAAAAATACAGTCAGCAAGCAAAATTAGTTGATGCAAAAGATGCAAGAATAGATTCGACTGCTGGCTAAGCATCAGGAAAGGTTCAATAAAATGCAGGATTTGACGAACAATAGAATACAAATCTTAGAAGAAGGGGGGTACCCTCAGGAGAAAAAGGACAAAAGTAGAATATACACCCCTGGACTCATATAATCCTCAGATGATGACAAATACGCCCAAAGGACCTACATCTAGGAAAGCCTCATCCCCAAGAAGACCATGCCTGTCATCCGAGGCAATAAAAGCATGTCGTACACTAAAAGCAACAAGCAAAGTCTCTCAAAAGCCAAGGAAGTAGATGACTACCTGAATCTTAAGAAAAAAAACAAGATGAACAGCATTCTAAAATCAAGAGAAGCACTCATCAATGATTCTTAGGATCCTAACCTCAGCGAATACGACTCCAGTGATAACGACAGAAGCCGTCACTCTTAGAAATGCACAGAGTTGGTGTTCAAATTACAACGACTGCTTGCTGAAAAGGTAGCTAATATATCATTTAGGACCGCAGGATAAAAGAGCATGCTCGGAGGTCAGACTACAAGTAAAAGTGATTACTATGATGATATTTTTGGTCTAAAATTAAACAATGATCACTTCAGTAACTCGTAATGCTTGTGCAGCTTCTCCTTCATCTTTTGTTGATTGTAGTCCAACTTATCCAATATCTTGTCCTGCCTTTCCTCTCGCTCCAAAGTCACAGGCAAGCTCACCTTGGCAGCCTCGTAGGTTTTGCCTGTGAGTCTGTTAAGTTTATCCTTGAGAGTGCTGACGTCAAAGTGAGTGCAAGTTGAGTGCAGATTGTTCAGATGTGCTGAGTAGGTGTTGTAGAGATCCTTCAACATGACCTGCTATTTTTTTTATAGCTCTTTGCGCTGGCACTAGAACTCATATTTGACCTTAGAAATTTATTCGCTGAGTATTTTTTCCATCAAGACTAAATTTTCCTCTTTTTGCTTGTCCTGAATGTCTATAAACATGGAGTCAGCTTTGTTTTCAGGCGTCCTCACCATCCCAGACTCCTCTAGTCTCAGCTTCTGACAGTAACTTTGCTCAAGTTGCTGATCTTTCCTGGGTGTATTTTCCTTGCTTTTCGTTAAATTCACCCTGTGAATTTCATAGCTATTCTCTCGATTTTCCTTCTCGTACAGTTTAACATTTGATCTTTCAGCCTAATTCAGCCTCTCCAGAATCAGAGCTGTTTCCTCGGATAGATAGGTTATTTTATTGCAACATTTAAGACTGTACTTCCTGTCCCATTTAGCACTCGCACAGTCGATACAGACCAGATGATTACAGTCTGTGAAGAGATAGTCATCCTGAGAACCGGAATAGCAGAAAGAACACTCGAGCATTTTAAAATAATAGAAATTGATTTAAGAATACTATGTTCGAAATGTTATAGTGACAACTCTCAAGCAATCATTCCTCCTTCTTATTGTCTTCTTTCGTCTCTTTCTTCTAGTTTGCTTCATCCTCCATGGATAGCTGAAGAGCTCTCTGCTCTAACTCCTCATCTTCGTTGTTGGCTGCATTTGGTGGGTTTCTGGCTCTCTCAGCTGCCACCCTCTGCTCTTATTCCTGTAAGCTCAGCTGTAAAGCCATCAACAATTCTGGGTCTTCAGCCTAGTTT
>Ga0210025_1004553_pt1 | contig 11803 bp, 14 predicted proteins | sample CryGeyme20150102_FD_183989 | JGI IMG/M metagenome (GOLD analysis project Ga0210025, IMG submission 183989) | Groundwater microbial communities from Crystal Geyser aquifers in Utah, USA - Crystal Geyser metaG 2015-0102 (SPAdes) (version 2) | ecosystem: Environmental > Aquatic > Deep subsurface >...
CTAGTATTCTTCCTTGCCCAGCTTCCGGTAGTTCTGATTGCGCTAGGCGTTATCTATTTGAATATGGATATATCACCCTACCATTGTCCGGGGCAACACTGTTTGTTTTTTTAATCATATTGATGTTCTTTATATTGAGAGTCAAAAAAACAGAGGTTTAGTTTAATTTTAGTGAGCAAAGGCGACACAGAGGAGTTCGCTCTCGGGTGAGAGATGCGGCAAAAGCGTAGCTTTTGCCGCCTTTAGAGTTGCCCCCGTAGTCAAAACATCATCACAGATAATCACTCGCGGACAGTTTTTTATTTTTTCTAACTGCTTTTGATTTATTGAAAATGCCTCCCTCATATTTGTAAGTCTATCCTTGCGATTTAGAGAAGTTTGCGGTTTGGTATCATTTGGTCGGAAAAGTAGATTGTGACAAACGGTGCAGGGAAAAGGTAAAATGGGAAGTTTTTCCATTACCCGTTCAACCTGGTTAAAACCACGTTTTTTTAAGCGCTTTCGACTTAAGGGTATGCTGATTAAAACCGTTTTCTTTTTTGGTAACTCTATTAACCAAGTATAAAGCAGAGTATTCAATAGTCTGGCTGCATGCTGATTATTTTCAAATTTACAAGCGATTACGGCCGCCTGCACGGCTGAAATATGATAGTTGCTCAAAACTTGCACGTCGTCTTTTTTTTGCGGACGATAAAATTTTTGAAAATTTACTGGCAAAAAATGTCGTAAAATCAGTTCATGGGCAGATGGGGGAAAAATAATATCAAGCCACGCGCGAATGATGTGTATCATGTGATAGTTATGGAATATGATTATGCTATTATAATAAAATATTATTGATATGTCATTGAGGGATTTTTTTTCAAAAAACAAGGTTGAGCCGATTACTACTAGTAAAGTAGTGGGAATTGATATTGGTTCATCTTCTATTAAGGTGGTGGAATTACAAAACATAAATAATGTTGTCACGCTTACCACCTATGGTGAAATCCAACTTGGTCCTTATGATAATAATAAAGAAATCGGTCAATCAGTTGTTTTGCCACCAAATATTGAACGTCAAGTTTTGGTGGATGTACTGCGTGAATCAGCTGTTAAAGCTAAAACAGCGGTACTAGCCATGCCTTTGTCGGTTAGTTTTGTAACAACAGTTACTTTGTCAGCAAAACCAAAAGAAGACATATCATCTCGGGTTAGGGTGGAGGCGCACAAATATATTCCAGTACCAATGACTGAAGTTACTCTGGATTGGGCAGAAATAGACACAAGAGCAGTGGTGGCGGAGACGGCGCGAGATGTGCTTTTAGCCGCCATTCAAAACGAAGCTCTAAATCGTTTTCAGACTTTGATGCAAACCATTGAATTTCATAATCCACCAACAGAGATTGAATGCTTTTCAACTATTAGAAGTTTATATTACATAAATGATCCTAGTATCGCGATTATAGATATTGGTGCCATCTCTACCAAGATTTATTTAGTGCATAATGGATTATTACAACGAATGTATCGGGTTAGAGCTGGAGGCGCACATGTAACAGAATTGATTGCCAAAGAACTGGCTCTCTCATTTGAAGAAGCCGAAGTTTTAAAAAGATCAATCTCACCAGAAAAAGAACAATTTCCACTGTTACAAAAAATCAATCATAATTATTACGAACGAGTGCTAAAAGAATTTAAGCAGGTGATTGAAGAATACGAAGCTCGCACCGGTGCGGAAATTACCGCTGTCTATCTTACTGGCGGTGGTAGTTTGTTCCCCCAAATTTGTACCCTTGTTACTGATAGTATTGGTCGTCCGACATCACTAGCTAATCCTTTTAATAAAGTTGCTTACCCTGCTTTTATGGAAGACACCATGAATGAGATTGGTCCGACTTTTGCAGTTGCTCTCGGGGCCGCTCTACAAGTTTTTGAATAAAGCTTTTTTCAAAGCGTGATTAGTTTTTTTGTTATTTTTTGATGGTTTAAATAATCTTTATCCACAGGACTGCGGTTATTATTTTAAACCAAGACATATAATGAGATAAATCATGTCTGAAATAACCTCAAGTTCATTTATTCCCAAAAGAAAAGCCAATGGTTTATCCAAACCAGCAGGGCATCGTAATATTTTTATACTATCAATTGTTAGTTATGCGCTTTTTATTGCCGCTCCTGTAGCTGCTGCGACGGTATTTATTTATCAGAAATATACTGATAAGAATTTCCAACAAAATGTAATTAATTTAGACACGGCCATCAAAAGTTTTAATGAAGCTGATATGCTTCGGGTGCTAGATTTTCATGAGCGGTTAAAATTCAGTAATCAAATTTTTAACTCACAAGTTTCGTTGTCGTCGTTATTAAATATTTTAGAACAATCAACTGTGAAAACAGTAAAATTTAACTCCTTGAAAATTTCTCAAGCAGAGGCGGGTTCATTATTAGCCGAGGCAGAATTAAGTGCAGATTCTTTTGATGCCGTTATTTTTCAACGCAGTCAGTATGAAAATAATCAAAGTTTGGCTTCTTCTTCCTTCACTAACTTAATTTTTACCCCACCTAATTCCGAAACTACAAAAGATAGCAAAGCAACCGACAATAAACCAATTAAGCTTACCACCAAATTTGTTTTTACTAAGGACAATATTTTATCTGTCACTAGTACCGCCACTCCTACTTCGGACAATAATACTGTGTCTGATTTGGAAGTCGCCTCATCGTCATTAGATTTATCTTTACCAGCGGATATTTCTAGTCAAGCAACATCATCATGAATCCATTTAATCTTTTCTTCCAAATTTCTATGGTTGCAATCGCTGTTACGATTGGAGTTTTATATATAAATCCGACTTTAAAGGAAATTAAAATTACCCAAGCCAATTCACTAATTTACGTTGAAGAAATTTCAAAAGTGTCGGCAGTGAATGATGCTTTAGCTGATAAAATTGCCTATATTGACAATCTATCTCTAGCAAATAAGCAGGCTCTTTTAAAATACCTGCCAGACAAAATTGATGAAGTGGCGGTACTCAAAGATCTAAAATACATCCTGTCTTTGCAGTCTATAGAACCCCAAACTCTTACCTATAAAGGTACGGTGAACCAAAAAGAAACGGTGGATAGTTTTAGTGATTCAAACAATTCACCTGATCTAGGTTTGATTACCCATCAATTTGAAATTACTGCTGATATTACTTACACTGATCTAAAAGAATTATTGAAAGCGTTAGAAGTAAATAATTATCCACTATCGATTACCGCCCTAACGGTTAATCCATCTGAAAATGGTTTTCTTGCAGTAGATATTTCTCTGGCCACTTTTTCCAGACAATTAGAAATTAATACTGTTTCCGTGTCAGAAAATGATGGTCAGATTTAATATATAATTTATGTCACCGTTATTAAAAAATATTCTTATTACCCTTACCGTTCTAATTTTGTTGGCTTTGGGTTTTTACATGCTCAAAGAGCGAGGGGCTACGGAACCTTCAAAATTTAGCACTGATACTATTTCCGATCAACTACTGTTCCGTACCCAATTTTTTATTGAGAAACGTAATCAGCTGGATGAACTTTCTTTTGATGATGAAATTTTTACTAATCTAACTTTTTCTAGTTTGATTTCTTACTCCACCGCCGTCCCGGAACAATCAGTCGGAGTGGTTAATATTTTTGAATAATTACTTATTGCCAAAGGGCACAATTAATTATTCAATTTAAATAAACCCCAAAGCCAATTATGGACCTTCTACACTATCTTAAAGACCACAGCATAATTTCTGAAAAAGAGCTGACTGAGGCCGTTAAAGCTATTGAAGAACAAGGAAAGACTATAGAGGAAGCATTGTTAGATAATGGAATTGATGAAAATTTGCTTCGATCTGCCAGTGCCGAATATTATCAAGTACCGGCCTTTGCCCTCAAGGAGGATTTTTCTTTGACGGAAGAAATTCTTGCCTTTATCCCCGAGGAATCAGCCCTTCACTATCATATTATTCCTCTGACTCTGGAAGAGGGAGTATTGTTAGTTGGAGTTAATGATCCAGAAGATTTGCAAATCCGAGAAGTATTGAATTTCATTAGCTTCAAACATAACCTTCCTTTTAAGATGGTCTTTATGTTTGCTCGTGACATTACAACTGCTCAAGCATCATATCAAAATCTAAAAGGAGATGTAACTGATGCTCTAGTTACTCTGGAAACTGAATTAAATAAGGAGATTGCCGCCAAAGGTGACCAAGAAAAAAGTGATGATGCTACAGCTACTTTTGAACATATTAAAGAGGACGCACCAGTAACCAGAATCGTGGCCACCATTTTACGTTACGCAGTTGATGGCGACGCTTCTGATATTCATATAGAACCAAGTGAAAAAAAAGTGCTGGTTCGTTTTCGGGTGGACGGTGTATTGGAAACAAGCTTGGAATTACCCAAAAATGTGCAAATGGCGGTTTCTGCCAGAATAAAAATTCTTTCCTCTATGCGTCTTGATGAACGACGTAAACCACAAGATGGTCGCTTTTCAGCCACCTTTGATGGTAGAAAAATTGATTTTAGAGTTTCTATCTTACCAACAAATTACGGTGAGAATATCGTGATGCGTATTCTTGATAACGAGAAAGGGGTTACAGACCTTGAAGGAATAGGTATTAGTGGGCATATTCTGACTGTTATTAGGCGAATGCTAAATGAACCGTTTGGCATTATTCTCATTTCTGGTCCGACTGGTTCTGGTAAATCTACTACTCTTTATGCCATGTTGGCGGAAATGGACAAGAAAACCAAAAATGTTCTTTCGTTAGAGGATCCAGTTGAATATAATATTGAAGGTGTTAGCCAGTCGCAGGTCCACCCTGAAATTGGTTATACCTTTGCCAACGGGTTGCGTAGTGCGCTTCGTCAGGACCCGGACATTATTATGGTGGGGGAAATTCGTGATAAGGAAACCGCACAACTAGCCATTCAAGCTGCTTTGACTGGTCATTTGGTGCTTTCTACTATTCACACCAATAATTCAATCGGTGTCATTCCCCGCTTAATTAATATGGGAGTTGATCCTTACTTGATAGCGCCGACTCTTAAATTGGCTTTGGCACAACGTTTGGCAAGACGTATTAAAACTGGTACTGGTCGCGAGGAACCTATCAATAAAGCGATGGAATTAATGATGGAAGATGATTTCAAAACTTTACCAGCTAAATATCATGATCGGATTCCAGCTGGACGAACAATTTTGCATCCGGAACCTACCCCGGGTAATGCCACTGGCTTGAAAGGACGAATTGCGGTGATGGAGGCACTTGAAGTATCGGAGCCAATTCAGAATTTGATTTTAAAAAACGCTTCAGAGGAAGAAATTTATAATGTCGCCAGATTACACGGTTTTATGTCTATGAAGGAAGATGCTATCATAAAAGCACTTGACCATATTATTCCGTATGAGGAAATGACTGTTTTTGGTTCCAAGGTGGGTATGGATGATATTGAAGATGAAGAAAGTATACCTGTCAATAACTCTCCCCAAAATGTAGACATAGACGCTATAATAAAAAATGATGAAAATACTAATAGTTGATGATGATATTTTCTTGCGGGATATGTATGCCTTTAAGTTTATAGAATATAAACACGAGGTAACTTCTGCCTTGCATGCGGTTGATGCCTTACGCATTTTAGCCAGTGGTGATGTTTTTGATTTAATGTTAGTAGATATGATTATGCCTGGCATGAACGGCGTGCAACTTTTAAAAGAGGTTAAAAAAATACTACCCAATACAAAAATGAAATCAATTGTCTTATCCAATCAAGGACAGGATGCAGACATTGAGGAGGCAAAAGAAGCGGGGGCGATTGGTTATATTATTAAAGCTCAATCTATTCCGAGCGAGGTGGTAAAAAAGGTAGAAGTAATTATGTCAGCTAAATAATTTTATTTATTATGTCAGTTGATTATAAAAAAGAGTTACAAATTTTAGTACAATCATTAGTAACCGAGCAGGGTTCTGATATGCACCTCTCTGTGGCCAGCCATCCGATTTTTCGTCTGAGTGGTTCGTTAATTCCTTTGGTTAAAAAACCGATTTTAACTGAAACTGATGTGATGGGTTTTGCTCAGGTGCTAATGCGTCCGGATTTTTTTGAACGACTAAAAAGTCGAGTGGAAGTTGATTTTTCCTACGAGGACCAGGACGGTATTCGCTTTCGTGGCAATGCCTTCTTTCAAAAAGGGCGTTTGGCAGTCTCGCTTCGTTTAATTCCTAATGTTATTTTGTCGCTAAAAGAACTCAATCTTCCTCCCATTTTGGAAAGTTTCACTGAGCGAACTCAAGGTTTCTTTTTATGTGTTGGTCCGGTCGGACAGGGCAAGTCTACCACCTTAGCCTCAATGGTAAATAATATTAACAAGAAAAGATCCGATCATATTGTCACAATTGAAGACCCGATTGAATATGTTTATACTGCTGAAAAATCTCTGATTGATCAACGTGAAGTGGGAATTGATACCCCCAGTTTTGAGTCAGCCTTAAATGCGGTTTTTAGACAGGATGTTGATGTTATTCTGGTAGGAGAAATGCGTAACCCAGAAACCATTGCCACCGCTGTGACTGCCGCCGAAACTGGTCATTTGGTGTTTTCAACTTTACACACTAATGATGCAGCTCAAACCATCCATCGGGTTATTGATTCCTTTCCTGGTGATAAGCAAGGTCAGATAAGAACTCAATTGGCCTCTTCTCTGATTGCGGTCTTTTCTCAAAGACTCATTCCGCGTATTTCTGGTGGTTTGGTACCAACCTATGAATTATTGGTAAATAATAATGCGGTTAGTAATCTGATTCGTGAAGGACGAGCTCATGAAATTTATTCAGTAATAGAAACCGGACTGGAACAAGGTATGATTGATATGAATCGATCACTGTCTCAATTAGTGGAACAAGGTGAGATCACTGTAGAAAACGCCTTTAGATATAGCTCAAACCCCAAAGGACTGGAGCGCCTTATTTAATAATTTTTTCAGTATGTTATTTGATTATGTAGCCATAGATAGTACCAATACAGAGCGAGAGGGAACGGTAGAAGCACCGTCTATTGATTCTGCTATTAGCTCTATTCAAAAGCGGGGCTACACGATAATGTCAATTGACCCCAAAGAGGTAAAAAATAGTCTCTTTAATATTAATCTTTCTTTTTTTTGAAGGAGTTTCCAATAAAGAGATAGTGATTCTATCGCGACAAATTGCCACCTTATTTCAGGCGCATGTTTCACCTTTACGGATTTTTCGTTTGCTTTCTACTGAAATGGAAAATACTTATCTTTTAAATGTACTTAACAAAATTGTAGATGATTTACAAGGAGGAAGCTCAATTTCGCGGGCACTCTCTGCTCACCCAGATGTTTTTTCAGTTTTTTATGTCAATCTCGTGCGTTCTGGTGAAGAATCTGGCTCATTAGAAAAATCCTTTAATTATTTGGCTGATTATTTAGACCGTTCTTATGAAATTGTTTCCAAAGCCAAAAACGCCATGATTTATCCGGCGTTTGTGATCACGGTTTTCTTTGCAGTCATGGGTTTGATGTTGACATTAGTTATCCCAAAAATTGCCTCAATTTTAACTGAGTCTGGTCAGGAATTACCAATTTATACTAAAATCGTTATTGGTTTATCTAATTTTTTAGTTAATTACCTTGGTTTTATTTTTATTTTTTTTAGTGCTGGGGTGATTATTTTATGGCGTTTTATTAAAACTCCAGTGGGTAGACGGGCTTATGACGAGTTCATGCTGGCTATTCCTTATGTCGGCACACTACGTCGCAAGTTGGTTTTAACCAAGTTTTGTGACAATCTTTCCACCATGCTTAGTAATGGTGTTTCCATTGTCCAAGCCATTGAAGTAACCAGTGACGTGGTGGATAATTCTGTTTATAAAGAAATTCTTGATGCCGCTCTTTTTGATGTTAAGGCCGGCCGTTCGTTCGCTGATGCTTTGGCAGAATATCCAGAAATACCAGGTGTTTTAGTGCAAATGGTGAAGGTGGGAGAAGAAACTGGTAGTTTATCAGAAATTATGGGTACGCTCGCAGTTTTCTATAGACGCGAGGTTAATAACGCCGTGGATACTTTGATTGGTTTAATAGAACCAGTGATGATTGTTTTACTTGGTCTGGGGGTAGGGGTTTTACTTGCTTCCGTGTTGATGCCTATATACAGCATGACTGGTAATGCTTAAGTCAAGAGGGTTTGTCTGTTTCTTGTTTTTGACAGTTGTCCACAAAGCTTCTACGTAATCATGGAAATAACTCGTATAATAAAGTCAACCACGTACAACGTGGAAGGAAAACAAGAGGTAGCTTAAGACACTCAGCTGATGTCTAAATCTACACGATGATTTCTAAAGCAAAATTATTAAATTAAATATATTCTATGTTTACAAAATCAGGACAGCGCGGTTTCACCTTAATTGAACTCCTCGTTGTTATCGCAATTATAGGAATCTTGGCCGCAACCGTGTTAGCTTCACTTGGTTCAGCTCGAAATAGTGGACAGGATGCTAAAGTTAAACAGCAATTAGCATCACTCCGTGCTCAAGCTGAACTAACTTATACGAGTGAAGGAGACTATGACAGTGCGTGTACAAACGCTGGTTCCGTCGCACTACTTACAGGTCTAGCGGGTCAAAATTGTGACACTGCAGCGACACCATCTGGGGCATGGGCAGCAGAAGCATCACTACCTGGAGCGGGTGGTTTTTGGTGTGTTGATAGTACTGGGACGTCACATGCCATTGCTGCCACCAAAGTAAATGCCACAGTTTGTCCAGCATCATAATTATTAAAACTAGCTAAACAAAAAACGCCGTCAGGCGTTTTTTGTTTGCCATTTTAAATAATTTAATATCGCGATTAATCGCGATATTAACTCCGAAGTTTATATATAGGTGTTTACGGGGCAAACTATGCTATCTTTCTGAGCTACTGCACTTTACCCGCGCTGGCGAACAATTTTGATTGTTAAAGTATATATATACCAACTCGTTTTGTGAGCAAAGTGTGACAATCTAGAAAGAAAACCTTAGGGGTATCCTAGAGTTTTTACGAGATTCTTGTTTGGGGTTATTGAAAGTTATACCAAGAGTGGAGCATAAGTGACGTCACGTTCTTGGTATACTTAATCTATACATTACCTATGGATTTTTCATTTATCCCTTTTTATCTTGTCGTTCTTTACGCCTTTATTTTTGGCGTGATAATTGGTAGTTTCCTTAATGTTTATATCTATCGTTTTCATACTGGCAAATCTCTTTCTGGTAGTTCACATTGTTTATCTTGTGCCACCCCTTTATGTTGGTACGAATTATTTCCGTTGCTGTCGTATCTCGGACTGCGAGGTCGCTGTTTTACTTGTGGAGCGAGAATCCCTAGTCGTTATTTTTGGGTGGAATTAAGTACTGGTTTATTATTTGTGGCAATAGTTAACACAATCAATTCTGTCATTTTGTGGCCGATCAATATGTTTCTACTGTCACTGCTAATTATTGTGGCAGTCTATGACCTTTATCATTTTATCATTCCCAATGAGTTTGTTTATGCTCTTTTAGTTGCGGCGGTTATTTTAGCTCTTTTTGGTTGGTATCAAGATCACAATACTTTCAAATTATTCTGGGACGCACTGGCAGGATTTTTAGCGTTTAGTTTTTTTGCTGTGCTGTGGCTTTACTCTAAAGGTCGGTGGGTGGGTTTGGGTGATGCTAAGTTGGCTTTACCGCTCGGTTTCATTGTTGGGATTGGTGGAGTGTTTTCTATGTTGGTGCTATCTTTTTGGGTTGGCACGGCACTTAGTCTTTTAATGATTGTTGGACAAAAGATTAGGATGAGGGGAAAACTTCGCTTACATTTTATGGACGTCCCCCTTACAATTAAAAGTGAAGTGCCGTTTGCCCCATTCTTCATCCTCGGCTTTTTAGCGGTTTATCTTTTTCAGCTTGATGTGCTTCAACTTTTTGAATATGTGTGGTAATTTTCAGCCCCAGTTTAATAATAAAAAAGTCTGTAGCCACTATGGCTTTGGCCTGATAGAATTATTGGTTACTATTAGCATTATTGCTCTAGTTTCGGCCGTTATTTTAACCAGACAGAGTGCTTTTAATGGGGCAATTTTGTTGCGTAATCAGGCCTACGAGGTGGCTTTTGCCTTGCGTCAAGTGCAGTTACTGGCAGTTAGCGGTACTAGAGATGCGACCAATGCCAATGATCAGCAGTATGGCATTTATTTTAATAAAACAACAACAAATAAAAATAAATATCTAACTTTTAAAGATACTAATAATAACAATCAGTATGATTCTGGTGAACTATTGGCTACAGAACGAATTGATTCCAGATTTGAAATTAGAAATATAATTTCAAATGATAATGCTCAACATGACACCATGTCAATTACCTTCAAACGCCCAAATTTTGATGGTCTTTTTAAAGACGGAAATCCCGTCGTTACCGGTCCGGTTTATATTGATATCGCGCGAGTCGGTAATAGTGGCACTGGCGCTGGTGATGTGAAAAGGGTGGAGGTGATGAGCACGGGGCAGATTTCGGTAGTTAATTATTAATCTAATATGTTATCCAAATTTACTCAAAAAAATAATGGCTTCACTCTTGTTGAAATGTTAGTAGCGCTTTCACTTTTTACTATCGTGGTGACAATTGTGGCGGGCTCTATTTTGGTACTAATTAGTGGTAATCAACAAGTGGTCGGGGAGCAGTCGGTCATGGCTAACATGAGCTTTGTTATGGACAGTATGACCAGGGAAATTCGCACTGGAAAGAATTATTATTGTGCCAACAGTTTTGATAATCAGTTGGTAGAAAATGACAATTCAGATTGTTCGACAGGTAAAAATGGTATTTCCTTTGTGGAAGCCGGTAATAGTATCACTGGTTCAAATAACGGAATAATTGCTTATTACTTTGATAGTACTAGCAAAACTATTATGCGAAAGGTTGAAAATAGTAATCCACAGTCAATTGTATCCAATGATATTTATATTAAAGATGCCAAGTTTTTCGTGACTGGAACCAAGTCACTTTCCGATAATAGCCGAGATGTTAATCAACCAACCGTGACCATTGTGATTACAGCTACGGAATCTAGTGTTAGCGGAGAAAAACCCATTACCTTACAAACCACCATCACGCAACGTGAACTTGATCTATGAAAAATTTTTCTAAACAACATGGCTTTAGTTTAGTGGAGGTGCTGGTCGCCATTACTTTGCTATTGCTTATTGTAACTGGTCCAATGAAGATTATTACTGACGCCAATCACAGTACGGCTTTTGCCTCTGAACAGGTCACGGCTTTCTTTTTGGCTCAAGAGGGTCTGGAATTGGCACAAAAAGGTCGTGACGATTTGATGTTGCAGTATTTTGATAAACAATTTAATAATAATGGTAACATGGTTAATCCTTGGGCCAAATTTCAAACTAATTTTCGGTTGTGTATTGGAAAAAATTGCGGTTTGACTATTAAAAATAATGGTACTGGCGTTGATATAAAAAATTGTGTTAATTTAGTTAATTGTAGATTATATTTAGACTCATCCCCTGTTAGATCAAGTTATGTTCATACAAGTGTCAACAATACAAAAACCTTGTTTACTAGAGCCATTCAAATGTTTCCCACTGGTGATGAAATAAGAGTAGTGTCTACTGTCACCTGGCGGACTGGTTCATTAATTGCTGGACAAAAAGTAGAATTGATAACTTATTTAGAAAATGTCTATGACACCAATTAATTTAAATCGTCAGCGCGGTTTTGCTCTCT
>Ga0210025_1004572_pt1 | contig 11776 bp, 17 predicted proteins | sample CryGeyme20150102_FD_183989 | JGI IMG/M metagenome (GOLD analysis project Ga0210025, IMG submission 183989) | Groundwater microbial communities from Crystal Geyser aquifers in Utah, USA - Crystal Geyser metaG 2015-0102 (SPAdes) (version 2) | ecosystem: Environmental > Aquatic > Deep subsurface >...
CCAACCCCATTGAGAGCATATCCCAGTATTAAATATCAATAAAACATCATGATTTTTCTTAAGCCATATATCCAATTCATAAACATTGACTATTCTCATGTATTCACCTCGACACTTCATCTTTTCTATAAATTGTCTAGATCCTGTCGACCATCAGCATTACATATTCCTACTAACAATCGCTGAAAAATAATCAATTAATATAATCGATGTAGCAATCCCAAACAGTCAACACTGACTGTCCCGAATGTCTTCACAAAGATACTATCATCCATAGATACGCCGACCTCGTGCACCTAATGAAGAAAAAACATATGAGAGAAGGGCAAAACAGGTCAAAAGAAAGTATAGGATCTGTGCTGAGTGTCGAAAGTAAGATGGAGGAATGTATGCGAGCTGAAAAGATTGTGACATTTATCAGAAAAATTTAGGAAAAAAGAATGAGGGAAGGATTTAGAAAAATGTTGCTGAGAGCGGTGTCATTGAATGGACCGTTTATTGGTCAGCCGGCTGCATAAAATCAGAAACAGGAAAGTGCAAACAGTCAGAGTACTAATTTAGCGTCTTCTGATGCCTGGAAAGCGAGGATAGGCGAGAAAGAGACCCAGAAAAATCAGTTAGTTTCTTCTACGAGAGAATGCCCATCACATTTTCTAGAAGAGCAATTTAAATTTAAAAACAGAAAAGCTGAGAACAAAAAAATATTCTAACTGACCCTCAAAACTCAAGAACTGACTCAAAAGATAAAAACCCTCTAAACAGCACTCGACGAAAATTAGCGTCGTCAGGACAAAGAAATAAACAAAAAGCGAATCTCCCTTCAAGGTCTTGCTGAAGAACTTGCTGAAAAGAATGATCTAATCGAGGAGATGAAAGATACAATAAAATCCTTAGAATTGAGATTATGCGTTAAGGGTGAAACGATGATTCATAGGATGTTGGAGGAAGATGGTGAGAGTTTGAAAAAAATCATTGCTAAACTGGAAGGAGTCAATGATAAGCTAAACCATGATATTGCTAAGTTGAAATAAGAAAAAGAGTAGCTTAAAAAATTAAGAGAAGAAGAACTGAAGGTGAATGAAAATTTGAAGCAACATATTCACAATATGAAGGAATAAATATTTATATTTGAGCACGAAAAACAATAAAATAAGCTTCTGAAGCGGGAGTTGGACCTTGCTAGTCTCAAAATGACAACAAAAATAGAAAAGCTTAAAAAAGCAGAAAAGAAGCTAAACTAACTAAGCAAGCTCAAAGATTCCCTTTCAACCAATTCTATGAGCGAAAGCTAGAAAAAGGTACCCATCTAAAGCACCGCCCTCAACCTTCTCTACAAAAGCTCAGAAATAGAAAACATCGACAACAAAATTGAACATTTGTTCACTTTCCTCTTCCACATCGAGGAGGAGGATTACCAACTGCACGAACCTGAACTTTTTGACGAGGAGGAAAAATAATTGCTGATGACTCATAAAGAGAGATTCATCAGAAATATCAAAGCTGCTCAGGAAAATATTGTCATTCCTGTATCGAGCAAGCATGTTGAGATTGGTGATGAGAAGAGCATCAATTTTGGAGAATCTTTCCTCGACGCTTGTGAGCCTGTCCATAATCTGGCCTCCAATCTCAAGCTTCTGGAACTATAGACTGAAAATTTCAAGCTTATCGAAAAAATATCTTAGCTCAAGTAGAAACATCTTCACATTCGATGTGTGATCCTCCAATTCATAAAATCCCTCGACTTCAAGTATAAATTGTTTTATTTTAGAAATTTCAAGAAAGAAAGCGAGTCTATCCTGACAGTTCTGTGCTAATATTTCGAGTACTCCGAATAGTAAAGAAATGTCATTTTACAATCAAAGAGCAGGAAATATTTTGGATTCATCTGAGCCTCCCGTTGATATTTTCTTAGGTTTTCATTCACTGCCTATTGTCATCTTTCATTTTCATCTATTCAGTATGACGAGTATAGATTAAAACTCCATTATTCAAATTGTAAGTGTAAAAGCAATGAGCAACTTAGTCTACAGAGGTACATCCACCTATATAGCTAGTGATCCTCATTGGTAACTGCAAGGTGGGAAAGACATCACTGCTTAACTTCCTAGTGCAGCGCAAAGGAAACCAAAAAGAGCCAACACCGACCATTGGAGTCGAATATGCTCCTTTGAACCTCAGGGTCGGGATAAATGACATTCGCGTCAACATCTGGGACACTTGTACTTTTTTTTACGACTAAAGCAGGAGCCGAACAATACATGTCGATTACCCGATCCTACTACCGACGCTGTCACGGAGCCATAATCATGTTCGACATAACTGAGAGGAAGTCTTTTGAGGATCTGAAAGTATGGCTGAACGAGATCAAGAAAGAAATCAAAGATAAGCTGCCCAAAATGATAATTGCAAACAAAATCGATTTGGTTGAATCGGGTCAAAAAAAGCGAGCAGTCAGCTAGAAGTAAATGGTTGATTTTTGTGTGGAGTACAACCTTAGTTTCAAATAAACTTCAGCAAAAACTGGCTTCAATGTGAAGGAAACTTTCAACGAATTTGCTCAAAGTACCCACTATAATATACTCAGACATCTACGACTGGAAGGAAAAGCACGGTTAGGAATCTTACAGCAGTTAGAAGATGTATGGCAATTCTGTTTCATTGTAGAAGGAGAAGTCAGGGGAAGGAGATTCCTCATCTTGCGCCAAGTGCTGCTGATCATTTTTGATATCTAACTTGTAGTAAATACAATATTACAAATTCAAATAGGAAGATAATGCAGGAATTGAGTTTGGTGGCCTGGGGAAAAAATTACAAGGAAGTAGAGAATGTCAAAAGTAAAGTGGGAGTAGTGGCAGTCGGTGAAAATCATCTGATTTTTGGCAGTAGTAAGGCACCTTAAATAATGTAGGGAAACAGTATTGGGGAATGGGTAGCAACCGTTTCGGTCAGTTGGGATTAAAGGACCCACAATTTTACCAATAAAGCGTTAGTCTCTTCTAGGGTCATAATGTGATCAGCGTGCACTGTGGGGCCGAACATACTTTCATCATAAATTGTACATTTTGTTCCTATTTTAAGAAAAAAATGAAGTATTTAGCATGGGGCTCAACATCAAAGGGCAGCTGGGTCTATCGCATTTTGATAATGCCACAAAACCTACCCTAGTGGCTGGTCTCTTACCCAATGGCAATAAAAATATCAAAGCTGCAAATCCTGCGCTGAGTACTCACCATAAATCACCCATCGTTGAAATTCTCTAAAGTACCTTCTCTTTACATAATTGTAGAATTCGATCTTCAGGTCAAAATCGATGATTCCTTCTAGAACATATTTGTTTTGCAGAATGAGGAATACATAGTAGATATTGCTTGTGGTGCACTGTTCACTATTGCTCTGTCGAATCGGGGAAGAGTATTTGAAGCTGGGTTGATAGGAGGTAGCAACTCTGCAACTATTGATTAGTTATCAGAAAGAACCAGGTTTAGGTTGGTTCAGTTTCAGGCTAAAATCGTTAAAATTACTGCAGGTCTTTCAGGTGCTTCAGCTTTGACAGCAGACGGGACAGCCTATATCTGGGGGCGTTTTGGAAAATCAATCATTAATGTACCCAAACGCATCGAACGCTAAAAGAAATCCTCAAACATATCAGCCGAGGATACCTTCTATGATGTCAAAATAGCTGACGAGTGTGTGTTTGCTTTGACAAACAAGGGAGTTTTGCTGGCCTATGGTTAGAATATAGATGGGCAGTTGGGGTGCGAGAGGCATAAGGAACCCTTTAGAGATGGGTTTAGACCTGTGGAGGGAGCACCTTTTACTGGCAGAATATTCACAGGCAGAAATAGTGTGTTTGCTGTTGATGTATAGACAAATTAGGTCTATGGCTGGGGATCCAATAAATATGGACAGATAGTGCCTCAAAGTTCAATGCTGGGACTCATGCCAACCACAAACTTAGGTTTTACTCTTTAATAACATGAACAGCTCATACCATCGAGTTACTTCACTTTGTTGCTGGCTACAAAACCTTCGGCTTCCATGTTCAAGGGTTTCAGTCATCCTCAACCATCAGCAACTGTCTCGGCTGACCAGGGATAATACAAAAAACTGTTTCAGGATTATCAACTTCTGAAGGCACTCAACATGACCCTCTTAGAGAAGAGTCAGCTGACCCGCAAAGAACATAAATAAGTTCAGACTCCCTCGAAATTCGAGATTACTGGCATTACCCAGCACAGAAAGTTTAACTCGAATATTTAAATCGCCTGGAAATAGCTTCAAATTTAGAGCCAAATCAGCGAAGGTGGCTATGGAGTTATTTATAGGGCAAAGTGGAGAGAAATAACTGTTGTTGTCAAAAAGTTTAAAATCGAAAACGGCGAAGTCAGCTTGAGAGATTTTCTCAGCGAATGCCATGCAATGGAGGCCGTCCGTCATCCCAGCATCGTCATGTTCCTCGGAGCAGTCACTTCCCAGCCACACTACAGCATCATTCTCGAATACTGTGCAAAAGGATCTCTCTGGTCTTACCTTCAAAACAAAGACCACACCATTTCATGGTAGTAACGTCGAAGGTTCGCCATCTAAATTGCTCAAGGAGTGCTCTATTTGCATCTTTGCTCACCTCCTATCTTGCACAGAGACCTGAAAAGCTTGAACATTTTCCTTGATGGCAACTTGAGGATTAAAATTGGGGATTTTGGATGGACAAAGACCTTAGAAGAGTATATGACCAACAAGATAGGCACGTATCAATGGATGGCTCCAGAAGTGATTGGGTGCAAGCCGTACACTGAAAAGGCGGATGTATTTAGCTATTCAATTATTTTGTGGGAAATCGCCTCGAGAGAGCCACCCTATAGGAATATCAACGGAACAAAAGTATCGGAGGAAGTACTCAATCGTGAGTTGAGACCGCCTATTCCTCCCAAGACCCCAGAGCCTTGGACAAAGTTGATGAGGAGATGTTGGGAATCAGATCCTGCCAGAAGGCCTAACTTCAAGGAAATCATCAGGGAGCTATAAATGATGAGGCTGGCTTGATATTTATATCCCTTATATTTATTTTTGGAGTCTTAGTTTTATGATATATAATATTTAATCTAAGCTTACTTATCATTGTAATAATTTGGATTGAATGGGGGCAACAGCTACACAAGGATATAACATGTATTAGTCCTTCAAGGAAAGAAATACTGGTGTAGTGGTTGATCCTTTAGCTTGTGGTAGGATTGTCAACACCTTTATTAAAGATGGAATTATGGATGGACCTGGCTAACGCAGCGGATATTGCGGCATCAAAAAAGATCACAATAGAGTGTACTGTTGTTAAATGTGCTATTCACATTGGAAATGAATGATTCGCTTACCATTATGTTCATCTTTTTGATTGGCAAAAAGAATTTTGTAAAAATAATTCATAGATCAAATCATTTCTTCTTCCCTGTGGCATTCATATCTCTCAGCACAACAACCTCGTTGGTTGCTCTGTTGAACTCCCATCCTCCAAAAATCAAAATATGAGGACCGATTGAAGTGGCAGTGTGTCCGTATCTACTCAGAGGAGGCTGTCCCTCGAATTTGCCCTTCTCCCAAATCAACTCATTATCAGTGTTAAGCACAATGAAGTAGTCGATGTCAGGAGGAGGGATGAAGTTTTGCTATCCTCTGGCTCCAGAATTGATGCTCCATCCTCCGAAAAAGATAATATCTGGACCACTGATGTTGGCAGTATGACCATATCTCGGCAGAGGCGGTGTACCCGATACTCTCACTCTTGCCCACTCGTATTTTTCAGTATCCAAAATTCTTATATCGTTCAAGTAGCAAGACTGCAATTGAGTACCCTGTCTAAAATCTGCACTTTTCTGCAAATCGTCATCGAATGCAAAGCCTCCCTGCACGATCATGTTAGTTCCTACTTGCAGAGCAGTATGACCTTGTCTTTTGGATGGTATAGGACCTTAACATTTTGGTTGTGTCCAAGCCATGACTTAGAGATCGAGCACAAAGAGATCATTGAAATACTATTTGCCATTGGTGCCGCCAAAGATAAATATTTTTGTCTAGCTGACTAGCACTGCAGAGTGACCGTATCTGGCAGATGGGGAGCCAATACCTTCTGGACCTTGCAGCCAAGTCATCGTAACAGGGTCCAAAGCATGCAAATCTCTAAAAATTTTTCCCTTTGCCCCTCGACCTCCGAAGATGATGATTTTCGATCCTGCCAAAACAGCAGAATGTGCGTATCTGGCAGCAGGAGGTGTACCTGATATTTTTGGCTTTGTGAATTTGTTGGCATTCACGTCAAGGATGTAGGTGTCGTTAAGATAAGCGTATCCTTAATTTTTACCAGTGTAGTAATGCCCACCAAATATGATGATGGAAGCGCCAGATAAAGTAGCAGAATGACCACCTCTGGGGCATGGACTGACACCTTCAATGATGGGATAGGCCCATTGCCACCGTCTGATCTGCAGCTCAGGTTAGTCATAGGCTAAGAATACGCTAAGATGTACATGACTATGAAGACATTTTAGAGCGCGAGCCGCTACGCTAGCTGTACTCACCCTCGGCCTGACTGTAGGAGTGATTGGAGACCTACTCGGGATAATCTTATTCTTCTTATAATTGAGAGTTTGAGTTGCTTTCGCTCATTTTTTAAACTGATAAGTTATAATAATGAATGGACATCATAATTATTCAGGAGTTTCGGTTGTGGGAGTTTCGGTTGTAGGAGTTTCACCTGTTTCCAATGTTTCGCCTTCATCTGCCTTTTGCTCGGCCTGAGCTTCCCCGTTTTCAGTTTGAGTCTCACTCTGTTCAACATTTTCTTCTTCTTGAGGTGTAAAAGTATGAGCTTTGATTTTTCCATCCTTGACATCTTTAATGAATTCCTCAACAACCTGGGCATTCAAAGAAGCAAGATCACCTTCAAACAAAAACTTCTAGAAGTTTTCAGTTGACAAGAAAATTAGTCGACTCTATTCATTCTTGGGATCCATGACCCAATCATTGAATGGTTTATACTACTTGTCATCTTTGTGAGCTTTTCCACAGTAGAATTCAACCTTATCTTCGCAGTATCCCTCAAGGAAATCGCGGGCCTGGGTAACAGCAGGTGAGTTATCACGGTCTATCAGAATCAAAAGTGGTGATTTAGAATCGATCGCTCTGGCTAATTTTTTGCTGTTACTTGAGACAGCAACATCAATAAGGATTTATTCACTCTTTTCGTCAAGCCAGTTACCGACTGCGTCGATATCCTGATCACCAGTGTACTGAGCATACTTTTTGTCTTTTATTTAGACCTTGAATTCACTTTCTCCTTCAACCCAGTAGATGGGATATTTTTCAAATTTATAGCCCAATCTTTGGAGAGGACTATCCTCGCTAATTCCATAGACAAAAACCGCAGGTTTTTATATATCCTCAGTGTTCTTGGTGGTTGCCAATTTGCTGCTGATGACTTTCTCCATAAAGGCAACAATTTCAGCACCATCTCGTTGTCCGTTATAGTCAAACTCATCACCTCTGACGTAGAATCTGAGAGTAGGGTAACCGTTGATGCTGACCCATTCGTTGATAACTTATTACTTAGCCATGTCGACAGCTGCAATGATGAAGCTACTGTTTTGGCTGGTGAGGTTTTAGGCAAGTTGTTCATAATCTGGAGCAAATCTGACACAATGACCGCAAGAGGGAGAGTAGTACTCAACAAAAACATAGTCGTTTGAGGACAGAGTTTCGTTGTAGGTTTAATTGGTCAGTTGACGGACTGCCTTGTACTCGATTTTTTTCTGATCCCCCTCAGCTTTGGCTTCTTTTTCTTTGGAGTCATCATGGAATTTCTCAATTTTCCCTGCTTCAACGTCCTCAACAAACTGAGCCAAAGATTCCTCTATAATAAAATAAAATTATACTAGTGATAGCGCCTGCTTCGGGTACTCTCCATCCATTCTTGATTCCAAAGTCCAGGAAAACTAACTGAGATTTTTCGTTGTTCTCACTTTCAAGGAATCTACTGACACCCTCATAGATATCGTGTTATTCACCTGCCCAAGAGCAGAGGAATTTTTATCTGTTCTCGTCGCAGAAAGATTCAAGAATGTCACTGAGTTCCTGACTCCAATCTTTATTCTTGAGGAGCATGAAAGCAGGGTTTTTGGTTTTTTCGAAGACATGCTTGATGTACTCGTTGTTGGCTAGAGGCACTAAAGATCCAATGGTGTTTTCAAGGACCCAAGCTGACAAGGGGGCAGGTTTTAGTTCACCGGTGTATTCTAAAGTTTTGCTATTTTTGAGGTAAAGAGTCAATTTGAGGTCTCCTCCTTTGAGCTGGTAAAAGTCAGTGCTGTCTGAGCTGTGAGCAAATCTCAGTAATTGCATCTGTTCATCAGTGGCTCCCTGAATCAACAAGAAAGTATTCGATCCGATCATTTCCTTGACTTTGTCTTCTGTTGTTTCTGGGATTTATTTGGCCATCATTTCATCAAGCCATGTCTTCATAGCCTCCAACTATCTGGCATTTCCGTAGTCTAAAGCGAGGCCCTGGACGATCAGTTTAAGTGTAGGGTAACCATCAACACCAGCTTCTTCTGCTACTTTAGGACTGGTAGTGGCATCAACATGTGCGATCACATATTCTTTACCTTCCGATTCTTTAGCTAATTGCTCGTAGTCAGGTGCCATTGATTTGCAATGACCACACCAAGGAGCGTAAAACTTGACAAAAACGTACTGATGCTCCTGGATGAAGGAGGTGTAATTGGAGTCATCCAAGACTACGACCTCGGAATTCGTCAAGGCAACAAGTGCCAACAGAAGTAGTATGAGAACTGCTTTCATATCTTTATGTTATATCACACGTATGCTTTGGGAGGAATTAAAATTACAATAATGGTAATGTTCAATAGAATCAGTAAGATAGCTAAACCATAAGACTTACCAACAAGAGGGAAAGTATCTTCAGAAGAGGGGCTATAGAAATCATTGGGAATAACGAACGAATTTGGGAAAATAACTTCTTTGCAGCCAATTGTGAGGGCACCACTTTGAACTGCTATCCATCAGATGCCAAGTGTAGGCGTACCTCGATTTGTTTGAGAGATTGTTTTCGCTCTTGTGAAGAAATTTGCCAGTGAAGACAGCCAAATCTCCTTTTTTCATCTCCATTGGCACAAAATCTGATTCTTTGTAATCAACCTCATGATATTTCTAATCATGAGGGACCCGATCGATGACCTTGGATCTGCAATAAAGTGGTCCCTTGTGGCTTCCAGGAATGCCCCACAAACATCCATTTTCAAGTGTGGCATCTTGAAGTGGCATCCAGAAGCCAAGTAAAGTGTCAGGTTCAGCATAGAGATAGGTCGAGTCTTGATGGATGTTGACCTTTCCTCCGATTTTTGGAGGCTTAAGGATGGCCATGGATTGCATGACAAGAGGATCTTTGATCCCGAAAGATTGACTGACCTCCCATACGCCAGGGGTATATGTGATTTTCTAGAATATTTTATTGTGCTCATGGAGGGCATGTCCAACCTTATTGATAGCTTGTCTCTTCGGGACAACTAACTTTCCATCGACGAAAGCTTTCGATTCGAAGAAAAAGCTGACTTTGCTGCTAGAATCCAGAAAATACTTGCTCATCCTGTGTGATGACTTTCCGTCACCATCGAAAATGGTAGTACTTTCGGGGGTGGGTTCGAAGTTATCAACCAGTCGATCGATCTAGTCAATAGCCTCTTGGCACATCTGAGACGATATGAAGTTAGGAATGACTGCATATCCATGTTGAGCCAGATGTTTGCTGGCTCTGACGAAATGTTCTGCGATCTGCGTTGCCATTGTTTTAAAAAATATAATACAACGAAAGAAGAATAGTTCCGTTTTATAATTTTTGTCAAAGAATTTTAATAGGTTTTATCAGTTATCAGTCTCTCTTCAGTTTTCTGAAAGTTCGCTGCATCCAGTTGTCTGGGCTCCATTTTGAGTGACCACTCATGCAATGCCAAGTGTATGCATATCTTGATCGATCAGATAGGTTATCCTCGCTCTTGTGGATAAATCGACCTGTGAAGATTACCAAATCACCTTTTTACATCTACAAAGGAACAAAATCTGAATCTTTATAGTCGGGCTCATGGAGAAGTTAATCGACTGTTTGGCTGTTTATGTATTTTGATTTTTTGTAGAGTGGGGCCTTGTGACTGCCTGGAATGCCCCACAGACAACCATTTTGAAGGGTGGAATCCTGAAATGGAAGCCAGAAGCCCATAATGGTGTCGGGTTCTGTCATCAGGAAAGTAGAATCTTGATGAATATTGACCATTCCCCCAATACGAGGAGGCTTCAAGACAACTATCGAGTCTAAAACAACAGGATCTACCAATCCGACCTCCCTTGCTACATACTGAACTGTTTATGAATGTGTGATATTGCCAAAGAGTTAATTGTTGTCATGGACGGCGTATCCAATTCTATTGATGGCTTGTCGCATAGGGACAATTAGTTTACCATTTTACCAGGCTTTAGGCTCGAAAAAGAAATGTATCTTATCCACTGCGTCTAGGAAATATTTTGTTCTGTTTTTTGTTTTTCCATGGCGAGCATCAAAGATGGTGGTAGATTCGGGGGTAGGCTCAAAGCTGTCAACCAACCGATCAATCTCTTTTTCAGCTTGTTCACAGATGTCTTTGGATAAAAAATTGGGAATGATGGCGTATCCGTGTTTTTGGAGGTGCTGTCTAGCTCTGATGATGTTTTGACTCAGAATAGATGCTGTTGACATAATGAAGTATAGTGAAAAATAACAAAGAAAGAGCTATACAATGGCAAATCAGGAGATTGAGCGACCACTCGTGCAATAGGGCATTGTTTTAGCACCTAATCCGGCTAGTCCACTTAGCACTAGAAAAATAACATACAGACCGTTGCCATTGAACCACTCCATCGCATATACTCCTACAACACCCACGAACATCGTTGAGACTCGACCGCATGCAGAAAAGATTCCTAGGGCTTTGCCTCGAAGCATTGTCTCATATATTTAGGCTGTGTAAGGGTATAGGACCATGAATGTGGCAGAGATGATGAGCTTGATAATGGATAAAGCCAGAAATAGCATGAAGAGCATGCTTTATCCACAAATGAGAATGACTAGAGAACTGGCGCAGACCAGAAACATGCCGTAGTATACACCTTTCTTCCTACCGATCTAAGGGTGATCCATGATATAAGATGCTATGTAGAACCCGCCAACTTCTACTATAGCAATGATTATCAAAAAAATGTACTTGAAGTTTGGATCTTTATTAGCATTGACAAACACCCGAGTGAGGATGGTCGGAAGGAGCAGCATAATTCCGTAGTAGATGAAGCAGACTGTCATCCAGGAGACCACTAATCTGATGGTGGAGCTGTAGTATTTGTGGTTTAACAATTCGCTTGAAGGAATATCCTCGGTCACGTGGTCTTCTCGGTCATCGGCTTCCATAAGAGATAGTATGTAGGAGTGTTCAACTTTTGGTTTTTCATTGAGATCGCACATCAAGTCAACCACCTAGCAGACTTCTTCTTTGCGTTTTTGAACCCATAAATAACGTAAACTTTCACGGCCTTCCCTCCAATGCTCATACCAAGCATACAATCCAGGTATACAGATGGCCAGCAACATTAGTCTCCAAGCTTGATCTTGCAGCAGAAGCCAGCCTAAAATACAGCTAAACAGACAGCCAGCTGACCAATAAACTCGACTTTTTGAGAGAAGTGTAGC
>Ga0210025_1004573_pt1 | contig 11776 bp, 11 predicted proteins | sample CryGeyme20150102_FD_183989 | JGI IMG/M metagenome (GOLD analysis project Ga0210025, IMG submission 183989) | Groundwater microbial communities from Crystal Geyser aquifers in Utah, USA - Crystal Geyser metaG 2015-0102 (SPAdes) (version 2) | ecosystem: Environmental > Aquatic > Deep subsurface >...
GAACGCGTCGGCGCAAGCGCCGATCCTTGACCCCCTGAACGGCGCGCGGCGGTGCGGATCGAGGAAGCCAGACGCAGCAGGTCGTCCCAGTGATCGCGGATCAGGGCGACGTTGGCCCGGCCCGCGATGAAGGGCTCGTCTCGCCGGATGGGTGAATCAGCATTGCAGCGTCTAGAAAAGGCCTGCCGATTAAGGCCATGGCGCCATTGGCTGACACCGATGGAATGACGACAAGGCGCCAGGGCGCAGAGAGTTTGCGGGGGCTTCCGGCCCTCTCATCTCGCGGCCTGATCGTGCGCCTGCGCTGCCGACCGGAATCGGCTGGTGTCGAGAGCGGCGGCCATCAGGGTTTGGGTATAAGTCTCGGCCGGGCGGTCGAAGATCGCCTCCGTTGGGCCTTCCTCGACGATTTTTCCTGACTTCATCACGATAATGTAGTCCGCGACCGCCCGCACCACCGCAAGGTCGTGGCTGATGAAGAGATAGCTCAGTCCATACGCCGCCTGGAGGTTTCGGAGCAGGTCTATGACCTGCTTCTGCACGGATCGGTCGAGCGCCGAAGTGGGCTCGTCGAGCACGATGACCCTGGGTTTCAGGATCATCGCCCGCGCGATGGCGATGCGCTGGCGCTGGCCCCCCGAAAACTCGTGCGGATAACGATTGCGCATCGACGCATCCAGGCCGACTTCGGCCAGGGCGGCCCCTGCGCGGACGTCCCGCTCATGGAGCGGCAACTCGGGCTCGTGGATCAGCAAGCCCTCGGTGATGATCCTGCCGACCGTCATGCGCGGAGACAGCGAGCCGAACGGATCCTGAAAGACGAGCTGCAACTGCTTGCGCATCGGGCGCATGCGCGCCGGATCCGGGTCGAGCAGCCGGCCGATGTAGGCGATGTCGCCCTCCGCCGGCAGGAGGCGGAGCATCGCCCGCCCGAGCGTCGATTTGCCGGAGCCGGATTCGCCGACGATCCCGATGGTCTGGCCGTCCCGAAGCCGCAGGCTGACGCCGTCGACCGCGATCAGCGCATGCGCCTTCTTGAACAGCCCTCCGCCGGTTCTGAACGTCACGCGCACGTTCGCGCCGGTCAGCAGATCGGCCGCGTCTTGCGCCGGGGGCGCCTTGACGCCCTCGGGCTCCGCGTCGAGCAGCATCCGCGTGTAGGGGTGCTTGGGCGCGGCGAACAGCGCCGCCGTTTCGCCGGTTTCGACCACCTCGCCGCTTTTCATCACATAAACCCGGTCTGCGAAACGCTGTACGATCCCGAGGTCGTGCGTGATGAACACGATCGCCATGCCGAGCTTGCCCTGCAGCTCGGCGAGCAGGGCGAGGATCTGCGCCTGCACCGTCACGTCCAGCGCCGTCGTCGGCTCGTCCGCGATCATGATGTCGGGACCGCAGGCCAGCGCCATGGCGATCATCACCCGCTGACGCTGCCCGCCGGACAGTTCATGCGGGTAGCTGTCGATCCGCCGCTCCGGTTCCGGGATGCCAACCAGCGTCAACAGTTCGACGATCCGCAGCCGCGCTTCGGCCTTCGACATCCCGCGGTGGAACCGCAGCGGCTCGGCCAGTTGCGCGCCGATCCGGTAGAGCGGGTCGAGCGAGGTCATCGGCTCCTGAAAGATCATCGCGATCCGCGCGCCGCGGACCCGGTTCAGGTCGCGCTCGGGCAGCCCCAGGATCTCCGCGCCGCGGTAGCGCGCCGACCCCGTGGCCCGCCCGTTCGAGGCCAGCAGCCCCATGATCGCCATGGTCGTCTGGCTCTTGCCCGAGCCGGATTCCCCGACGATCGCCACGGTCTCATTCGGAAAGACGTCGAGATCGATCCCCCGTACCGCCGACACCGCGCCGTCGTTGGTCGCGAAATCCACCCGCAGGTCGCGCACGCTCAGGACCGGCTCCATGTCAGCGATCCTTCGGATCGAGCGAATCGCGCAGTCCGTCCCCGAGGAAGTTGAGCGCGAACAGGATCGTCGTCAGCGTCACGGCCGGCCAGAGCAGCAGCCACACCGCGCCTCGCATGTTCGCCGCGCCCTCCGAGATCAGCAGCCCCAGCGAGGTCAGCGGGTCCTGCACCCCGAGGCCGAGGAACGAGAGCAGGCTTTCGAGCAGGATCGCCTTCGGAACCAGCAACGTCACGAAGACCACGACCGGTCCGAGCGTGTTCGGGATGATGTGGCGCCTGAGAATCCCGGCCTTCGTGGCGCCCATCGCTTCGGCCGCCTGGACGAATTCCTGTCGCTTGAGGCTGAGCGTCTGGCCGCGCACGATGCGCGCCATGTCGAGCCATTCCGTGGCGCCGATAGCGATGAAGATGATCACCAGGCTTCGACCGAAGAACACGACCAGGAGGATCACGAAAAAGATGAACGGCAGCGAGTAGAGCACATCGACGATGCGCATCATCACGTCGTCCACCCGGCCGCCGAGATACCCCGAGATGGCGCCATAGGTCACGCCGAGCACCAGCGCCATGATCGAGGCGAGCACGCCGATCGCCAGCGAGATGCGCACGCCGATGATCACCCGCGCCGCCAGATCCCGCCCGATGGCGTCGGTCCCGAAGTAGAAATGCAGCCGTTCGACCGTAACCGACAGCGTGGCCGACCGTTCGTCCTCGGACAGCGCGAGCCTTGGGTTGGAAAAAAGGTCGGACCGCTCGAAATAGCGCAGGATGCGGGGATCGATCGGCCGATCCGAACTCAGCGTAACCGACACGGTGTCGCCGTCGAGCGCCGCTTCGCCGTGGTCGAGCCGCGTGCGCGCGAGTTCCCGCTCGAACCCCGGGAGGACGGTGTCGGCGCGCGGATAGGCCTTCAGGCTCGCCGGGACGCGGACGAACTGAGGATAGATCCGGTCGTAGGCGTGGGGCCACAGCATCGGCCCGAAAATGCCGACCAGCGACAGGACCGCGAGGACGATCATGCTCGCCACAGCGGCCCGGTTGCGCCGCAGCCGGATCCAGGCGTCCTGCCAGAGCGACCGGCCGACGTCCGACGCGATCGGTGTGTGCGTGACGGCCGTCATACGCAGGCCCCCTCAGTCAAGGCGCACCCGCGGGTCGAGCCAGGCGTAGAGCAGATCGACCACGAGGTTGAAGAAGATCACGAAAATGGCGATGACGACCACGGTGCCCATGACGAGCGTATAATCGCGCCCGAGCGCGCCCTGGACGAAGTATCGCCCGATGCCGGGAAGGCCGAAGATCGTCTCGACCACCACCGATCCGGTCAGCAGACCCGCCGCAGTCGGGCCGAGATACGAGACCGCAGGCAGCACGGCGGCCCGCAGCGCGTGCACCCCCACCACGATGCGGTTCGGCAGGCCGTAGGCCCGCGCCGTGCGCACATGGTTCGACCGCAGGGCCTCGATCGTCGCGCCGCGCACCAGCCGCGCGATCACCGCCACTTGCGGCAAGGCCAGCGTCACGACCGGAAGCACCCAATAGGCGGGATTGGCGTTGCTCCAGCCGCCTGCGGGCAGCACGCCGAGCAGCACGCCGAAGAACAGGCTCAGCAGCGGCGCCACGACGAAGGTCGGCGTCGTGATCCCGAAAGTCGCCAGACCGACCACGGCGTAGTCGAGCGCCGTGTTCTGCCTCAGCGCCGCCATCGCCCCGAGGATCGTTCCAATCACGACCGCGAGGAGAAGCGCGAGCGATCCGAGCAGGATCGACACCGGCAGCCCGACCGCGAAAAGGTCGTTCACCGAAAAGTCCCGCCTGGTGAAGCTTGGCCCCAGGTCGCCCCTTATGAGATTGCCGAGATACGTCGTGTATTGCGACCACAGCGGCGCGTCGAGATTGTAGGCCCGGTTGAGGTTGGCCATGATCAGCGGGTCGAGCGGACGCTCCAGATCGAACGGCCCGCCGGGGGCCGCTCGTATCATGAAGAAAGTCAGGGTCACGATGATGAAGATCGTGGGGATCGCGCTCGCCAGGCGTCTCAGGGTGTAGGCCAGCATCGCGATCTCCCCCCGGCGGACCTGAGGCGCTTCCGCCCCGCTTTCGCGGCGCGGAGCCGCGCAACGGCGCTACTTGCTCAGGCTGAGCCAGCGCGTGGCGTGATTGTCGAGCAGATTGTCTTCCCAGCCCGACACGGTATCCGCAACCAGAGCCCGCGACGAATAGAACAGGATCGGAATCATCGGCATCTCGTCGAGGAACATGCGCTCGGCTTCGGCCAGCAGCGCCGCCCGCGCATCGAGGTCGGTGGTCTCGGCCGCCGCCCGCATCTTGGCGTCATAGCCCTCGTTCGACCAGCCCGAGTAATTGAACGAAACATTACTCTCATTCAGAAAAAGAAAGTTCTGTGGGTCTGAATAATCACCAATCCACCCTGCCCGGGCGATGTCGAAATCCCCGTCGTCGCGCAGATAGTTGAAATACCCGGTGCCTTCCATCTCATTCAAGGAGGCGGAAATGCCGACACGCGACAGCATGTCGGCAATGGAGGCCATGGTGTTCTTGTGGTTTTCCGACGAGTTGTAGCTAAGCTGCACAGACAGGGTCGCAGGATCGACGCCCGCCGCCTTGAACAGCGCCAGAGCCGCATCCTCGCGGTCGAGCATGTCCATGGCGGCGTAATCCAGTTTGACGGGCGTGGCGACGTAGTTCGCGATCCCCGGCGGCACCAGTCCGTAGGCCGGGATCATCGTCCCCTGCCAGACTTCCTCGGCGATGAAGTCGCGGTCGATCAGCATCGAGAGCGCCTGTCGCACCCGGGCGTCGGCGAATTTCTCCTTCTTGACCTTGATGGGCAGGTAATAGGTCCCGAGATACGGCGCGATCCGCAGATTGTTGGGGTAGTTCTTCTTCATGTAGGCCATCTGCTCGGCCGGCACGTCCGAACAGATCTGCACCTCGCCGGCCTCGAACCGCCGCAGACAGGCGGAGCGATCCTCGAACGGCACATACTGGATCTCGTCGATGCGCACGTTGCCGGCGTCGTGGAAGTATGGATTTTTCTTCATCACGATCTTGTCGTTCGGCACGAAGCTCTCCAGCGAGAAGGCGCCGTTCGAAACGAGATTTCCCGGCCTCGTGAACGCATCGCCGAATTGCTCGACGCTCGCCCGATGCAGCGGCATGCCGGTCTGATGGGTCAGCAGTTCGAGAAAATATGGCGTCGGGGCGTTCAGCGTCACGACCAGGGTCTGCGGGGCCGGCGCCGCCACGCCGAGCGCCTCCGGGGCCATTTCGCCCTTGGTGATCGCTTCCGCGTTGGCGATCGGGAACAGAACGCTGGCGTATCCGGCGGCGGTAGCGGGGGTCATGATGCGCCGAAAGGCGAACAGGAAGTCCTCGGCGCTCACCGGATCGCCATTGGACCATTTCGCGTCCGGGCGCAGACTGAACGTATAGGTCAGGCCATCTTCCGAGATTTCCCAGGATTGGGCGGCCCCTGGAATGACCTTGCCCCCGGCGTCCTCGGCCACCAGCCCTTCATAGAGATCGCGCAGCAGGTTGGCCTCCGCCACGGTCGAGGTCTTGTGGTGGTCGAGCGTGGCCGGGTCGGTGTCGTTGCCGCGCACAAGGACGGTCTGCGCCGTCGCCAACTCCGCGCCGCCAAGCAACAGGGCGGCGAAGCATAGTCCCGCTGTGATAACGCTCTTGTGCATGCCGATTCTCCTTATGGGCCGTGATGTGCTCTCGATCATCAGAGCCTGCGCCTATCAGGCAAGCACTTAAAGCGAAAAGCGACAATATTCGGCACGCGACCGCAGGGCGCCGGGCGCTTTCGCGGCAGTTCGCTCGTGACGCGCGCCGCCGGACCTCGTGGCGCCGCGGTTCGCGCCGCCGCCTGCGCAGCCCGTCAGCCACTTTCTCCCTTGCCCGGTTGCGATAGGGGTTTCGGCGACGCTTCATGATCCGGGCGAATGTGCGCGCCACCACGCGCAAGGCGACGGCCCAAAACTTCCGCAGCGACGACCGGGGAGGTCTCGCTCCCACACCATGGCGCGCTTTCTGGTCCGCCGCAGGCGCGCGCTTGGCGCGCCGCTCAGGTCATCAAGCCGCCCGGACCGCGCGCCATCACCGGCTGCGCGACGCATGCGTCAAAAGCGCCGTCCGCTATGTGTCAGCCCCCGCGCCAGCGTCGCGAACGGCGCGTGGCGATGAGGCCGTAGGTGTCGTCCTCGATCAGTGGCAGCCGCGCGCCGATCAGGATCGACGCGATCTCCTGACGGCGCTCCAGCCCCAGCGTCTGCGTGGTGGGGTCGCCGAGGGTGGGGTTCAGATAGAGCGCCTTCGGCCCATGCAGCGGGATCACCTCGGCCAGCGCGTCGGGCGCGACGCCGACGGCGTCCGAGGGCACGCTGATCAGCCGCAGCCGCAACCGCGCCGCGATGGCCCGCAGGCCGGGATAGGTCGCCTCCTCGCACAGGATCGCGTCGCCCGGCGCGGCGAGGATCATCAGCACCGCGAGGATCGTGGCGTGCGCGCCGGGCTCTGGGCCAGGCTGCGCGGCGTAACCTCGATCGTCGTCCGCCCCGACTGGGCGCTCAGACGGCAGGCGCCGTTCAAGGCCAACGACGACCTGCTCGCCCATGACCCCAAGCTCATCGGCCTCGTCGTGTTCGGCGGCGAGGGCGTCGCCGCCAACCTCGCCCAGAAGGCGCACCGCAAGGGCGTGCGGGTGATGACGGTCGTCGAGCCCGCCGCCCGCGCCGTCGCGGCGGCGGGCGCTAGTGGATTGACTCCAACGTTTGGAACCCTCGGTTTCGTGCGGCGATGATGGCGTCGGGGTCGGCGCGCCAGATGAAGGGGCGGGGGTTGTTGTTGTGCTCGTCGACGAAGCGGTTGATGGCGGTCTGCAGGTCGACGACGGATCGGAAAACGCCGTTCTTGAGGCGGCGTCGTGTGAGCTTGGCGAAAAAGCCCTCGACAGCGTTGAGCCATGAGGCCGATGTCGGCGTGAAGTGGAAGGTCCAGCGTGGATGGCGTTCGAGCCAGCTCTTGACCTTGGCGTGCTTGTGGGTCGCGTTCGGCGGCCAGACGGTCCGCCGGACCGTCTGGTTTCCCGCCTCACTTGTCGAGGATGACGTGGACAACCTTGCCGGCTGGGATGTCGCGCTCGAGCGCGTTGAGGAAGCGGATGAATTCCTGATGGCGGTGGCGCTGCATGTTCTGGCCCATGACCGAGCCGTCGAGCACGTTCAGTGCGGCGAACAGTGTGGTCGTGCCGTTGCGCTTGTAATCGTGGGTCATGGTCGGTCCCCGGCCCTTCTTCAGCGGCAGGCCGGGCTGGGTGCGATCGAGCGCCTGGATTTGCGATTTCTCGTCGAGGCTGAGCACCACGGCGTGGGCTGGCGGAGCGACGTAGAGCCCGACGATGGCGTGCAGCTTCTCGGCGAAGGCGGGATCGTTGGAGAGCTTGAAGGCGCGCCAGCGGTGCGGCGCAAGCCCGTGCGCCTTCCAAATCTTCTGCACCGTCGAGGCCGCGAGACCGACGGTCTTCGCCATGGCGCGCGCCGTCCAGTGGGTCGCCTCGTGAGGCGGCGGTTTCAGCGTCATGCGCACGATGGCGGCGGCGCGGTCGTCGGCCACCGGCGCCGTGCCGGGCGGGCGGGTCTTGTCGCGCAGCAGTCCTTCGACGCCTTCCTCCATGAACCGCGCCTGCCAGCGCCAGACCGTGGTCTTCGCCGTGCCGGTCGCCGCCATAATGGTGTTCGTGCCCGCCCCGTCCGCGCTCAGCAGCACGATCCGAGCGCGCCAAACGTGCTTCTGTGGGGTGTTGCGATCCGAGACCAGCGTCTCAAGCCGCTGCCGATCCGTGTCGCCAAGGGTGATGGATATACCGTTTCGCATGCCACAGACTCGCACGCGCCGATGTCAAGGGGAATCCCCAACGGGACTCATCTGTCACGCTCAATCCACTAGCTGAGCGGCGTCGGCGCCGCGCAGAGGACGCGAGCCGCAACCGCTACGCGAGGACCGCGATCCGTTGGCAGGCTTCGAAGGACCGTCGCCGTTCGCCCGCGTCGATCAGCACGACCCTTGCGCAGGCCTCGCAGCGGAGGTGCGGCACATGGTCGGACCCGAACGCGTCGACCCGCAGCGCGTAACGCGGCGCGAGAAATTCGGGGACGTAGGTCTAGCGGGTCATGGCAGCCGAGATGGCGCGGCGTGAACAGATAGGGCGCTACTCCCTTGCTCACGCGCGGCGGCTTGCCGAGCCTCTGATGCGGGCGAGCGCCCCGGCCTCGCGTCCCGGGGCGCCGGGCCACCCATGAACGGAGCCCCGTGGCCGGGTCTCCGCCCGGACGGGTGGGTGTCCCTCTCGCAAGACGAAGCACCGAAGGCTCTGCACGATGTTCGGCGATCGCCCGGCGCGACAACCTCGACGGCGACATCGACCACTGCGAGCATACGCCTGGCTTGCGCGGCCGATTTACTTGCGGCCGCCCCGGCCTGAGACCCTCTCCCAGCCATCGCGACGATACCCCGACGAGCGGGGCCCCGAAGTGAAGGCCACACACCTGCCGCACCTGCGGAAAAAAGAGCGAAAACAACGGCATCGGTTTTCGCGGTATGATCGACGGTATTCCCCGGAGAGGCTTCGGACGCTCCCCGGGGAATACGCCCTCCGCCAAGCGCCTGAGGCGGCGTCGACATCGGCGACGCTTGCCGGGAGGTCCGGCCCGGAACGCCTCGCACTCCCCGGAGAATACCTGCGAGTCGCAATGAGGCCGTCCCCTCGATCCCGCCAGCATGCGGCAGCATGTCGCACGCCATGTTGGAAGGTTGCTGAATCCAGAAAGTCACAGTTGATCAACGACTTCCGGAAATTCATTGAATTTCCGTCAGATTGTCCACAACTTCGGCTGAAGTCGAGAAGCCTATACTATTATCTCATCCCAGTTAACAGGCCGTCCCTACACGGCGAGACTGAAGGATGATCATCATGCGTGAAGGGCTTTCAAGGACAGGACAAGAAAAACGCCATGTCTCGACCCGCGTCGATCCATGGATCATCGATCGGCTCGACGATCTCTGGTCGCAGCGCGGCATCTGTTCAAAGGCCGCCCTGCTGCTGGAGGCGGTGCTCGAGCACAGTGACGCCCCGTCAATCGAGGTTCTGCTCGACGACATCCTGCGCACGCATCGCCCCGTCGCCCCCCGCGAAAGACCCGAGCCAGTCACCGCCACGGCGCTCAGAACGCTGATCCGAGGCGCCGGGGAGACCCGCGTGATCCCGCGTCCCAGCCTGCGCGACCCCCGCCGATCACCGCCGCGCCAGCGCGTCTCGGCACGCATTTCGGCGAAGGCGCATGCGCGGCTGACGCATCTCGCCCGCCATGTCGGCGCGTCGCGCGGGGCCGCGATGATCCTCGGCGCGCTCGCGACCGCGTTCCACGCCCAGGCCTTCGACACGGTCATGCTGAAGCTGCACATGCACCCGCCCGCGTCACCGTCGCGTAACGGCGACAGCGCGCGGATCGCGAGCTGAGCGATGGGCGAGAATGCGCGCGGCGTCACCACCGTCAAGCTTCGCGTCGACGAGATCGCGCGACTGCCGAAGGCCGACACGGTGGTCGAGGGCGTGCGGCTCGCCATCGCCATCGCGTCGGAACGGCGGAGCGCAGACGCCGCGCAGGCTGCGCTCGCGCAACGGCTCGACGCGCTGGCGGCGGGCGTCGGCGACGTCCGGCGTCTCGTGGAGGCGCTCGACGCGCGCGCGCGGCCGACGCTGGAGGCGCTGGCGGCCTGCGAGACGGGGCCGCGCGTGGCGCGCATCGAGACCTTCCACGTGCTCCAGATGGAGGCCTTCGCGCGCTTCCTCGAGCATTTCTGCGCGGCGCAGGCGACGCTGCAGGGGCTCGCCATCGCGGCCGAGACGCGCGGCGACATTGCCTCCGCCGAGGTCGCGGCGCGCGTCGAAGCGCTGCAGGAGAAGCACCTCAAGCGGCTCTTCGACGTGGTCGATCTTCAGGCGCAGCAGATGGCCGAGGCGGTCGCGACGCCCGGCTCGGCCAGCGCGCTGATCCTCGCCCGCAGCGCCGCGCCGCCGCCCGCCGCCGCCGCCGGCGGCGCCTGACCCCTTTCCAACCGGAGGCCGCGCCGATGCCCTCGCCGATCTATCGCCGGCCGCTGATGGGCGACGCCTTCGCCCGCGGATTCGACATCTTCCGCCTCCAGGCGCAGCTGCAGGCGCGCTCCATCGCGCTGATGGCCAAGGTGCTCGGCCTCATCGGCGTCGTTGGCGTCGCGACCTGGACCTGGTTCGCGCTCGACCAACAGGTGCTGCTCGGCGCCTTCCGCTACCTCTTTGCGCAGGCGCTCACCGGCCTTGTCGGCGTCGAGCTGCAGGCGGTGCCGGTGCTGACCGACAGCGGCTGGCAGAACTGGCCGTCGGCGCGGATCCTGCGAGACCCGTGGCACGCGGCGGCGTGGCGCGCGACGCGCGACGTGATCGCCATCGGCGTGCTGGTGTTCGTGCTGCTCGCGGGGCCGCTGTCGGCGGTGATCTTCGTCGCCGCGAAGCGGCGCGGGCGCACCGCCACCGCAGACCTGCTGGCGCGCGGCCAACGCGTGGTCGACGGCGCCGAGCTCGCCCGGATCGTGCGGCGGACGACGCGCGTGTCGCGCTTCACAATCGGCCCGGTGGCGATGCCCGAGGCGACGCTGAACCGCGCCTTCGTGGCGCTCGGCACGCCGGGTACCGGCAAGTCGGTGCTGATCAAGCGCTGGCTGCGTGAGGTGCGGCGGCGCGGGGAGATGGCGGTGGTGTTCGACAAGGTCGGCGATTTCACCGCCGAGTTCTTCGACGCCGAGCGCGGCGACGTGCTGCTGAACCCGCTCGACGCGCGCTCGCCGCCCTGGAGCCCTTGGGCCGAGATGCGCTCGATCGCCGACGCCTACCGCATCGCCAAGGCGCTGATCCCCTCGACGCAGGGCGACAACAACTTCTTCCACACCGCCGCGCAGGATCTGTTCGCGACGCTGCTGACGCGCATCTGGAACATGCGCGAGCGCTCGCTGATGGGGCTGCTCGAGGCCGCGCTGGTCTGGGACAAGGAGCAGAAGGCGGAACTGCTGGAGGGCACCTCGGCCGCCAAGCATTACCGCGGCGAGCACCGCTCCGGCCACGACGTCGACGCCACGGCCGCCGTCTATACGCAGGCGCTGCGCTTCCTGCCGATCGGGTCGGGCGGGCGCGGCGACTTCTCGGTGCGGGACTTCATCACCGACACGGTGGCGCGCCTCGAAAGCGATCCCGGCCGCGCGCTCACTGAGATCCGCGCGCGCTTCGAGCGCGAGCACGAGGAGGCGCTGGCGGCGCGTCGGCTGCTCGCCATCGGCGATCTGCGCCGCGCGTTCCGGCTGGTGCAGCGCGCCTCGCTGACTTTCCCGCTGCTGCCAGACGGCATGGCGGCGCCCCATGACGGCGCGGCCTTCACCGCCTGGTGGGACGCCGAACGCGACGCCATCGAGACGCACTGGGCGGCGCAGGACGCGTCCAAGCCCGCGATCCTCGCGTCGCTCGCCGAGCGCCACCGCGACGCCACGCAGCGGCTGAGGCGCAAGGGCGCGCCCTGGCTCTTCATCGCGTCCGACCAGCGCCAGCTGCAGGCGGTGCGCCCGGTGCTGTCGCTCTGGCTCGACGCGGTGGCCGACACGATCATGAGCCTGCCGCCGAACGAGGCGCGGCGCATCTGGTTCATGCTCGACGAGTTGCAGGCGCTGCAGGAACTGCCCTCGCTCCAGCCGCTGCTGACCGAGGGCCGTAAGTATGGCGCCTGTGTCGTCGCCGGCGTCCAGAACATGGGCCAACTG
>Ga0210025_1004584_pt1 | contig 11759 bp, 13 predicted proteins | sample CryGeyme20150102_FD_183989 | JGI IMG/M metagenome (GOLD analysis project Ga0210025, IMG submission 183989) | Groundwater microbial communities from Crystal Geyser aquifers in Utah, USA - Crystal Geyser metaG 2015-0102 (SPAdes) (version 2) | ecosystem: Environmental > Aquatic > Deep subsurface >...
TTACTTAAGCCCAACAAATGCTACTTCCAAAAACAACCCCGGGATTGTGTTTTTCCCCATCCCGGGGCAGTTTTGGAAATCCCGGGGTAGGGATATCCCTCGATTGGTGACAACAGACTACTTGTTGGCCTTCTTAGATTACTCTACTAGTACTACTACTAGTAGTTGCTACTAGCTAGCTATTAGTAGTAGTACAGTCGCTTCTCTAGTACTCGGAATAGTAGTTTCGCTAGACAACTTCGTATTACTACTAGTTCAAGCTAGCTATAGGAAGTAGGACAGCGAAAAGTCAACTGTAGAGCTATGTAAAAACCAGTAAACACTACTTAGCTATCGCTTGATACTAAGATACACTGCGGAAAGAGGACAGTAGAATCTTGAGTGAAAAAACAGGGGCGATAGATAAAGATATTTGGAAAGAGCAAAGGGGAGTAGGATCGTCGCAACTCTGACACAGCCAAGGGTGTATCCTCATACGTTTCTTCGGGGACTCTAGTCCTGTGTATTCTTCACTGTCACTCCGCTCTTTTAAATGAAACGAGCACTCACCTGGCATATGCTTCACGTTGTATTTATCTGTTTTTTCTTCGTTTCTTCTTGGACCGCGTCGTTGTCTCTACAATGTATGGGGCAACTTCCGCCTCTTGAGCCGCAGTGTTGCTAGACAAGAACTTTCCATAGCGCTGTGTGACCATTGGTTCCGTCAACAGTTGCTGCAAGAGGCCTTTGGCTCGCCGTGCTTCGTGTAGTTGCTGCTGTTCCTTCTTGTTGCCACCTGCCAGGCCTTCGTCTAAGACATTGTCGTCTACTTCTAGTCCGGCGTCATTGGCACTTTCAATGAACCATTGATTGTTGCGACGCGCTTTATTTTCAATAAACTCTGCGGCAATCACTTTCGTAGCTAAATTGGCGCGCTCTTGGGCTGACGAGAGCAGCCGGGCATCAAGATGCGCTTTCTCGAATCCGACATTAAGCTCTCCAAGAATCTTTGAATGAGCTTTCTCTTCAGCCGGTGAAACCAGCGACAAACTCGACCCAACAGCGTGTTCACCCATTCCTCGCTGATGGAATAAAAATGAGTGTTGCCAGATACAAACAAAAAAGGATAGGTGAGTGGGCGGTCATCATTTCAGGCAAAAAATAGTAATTGCGTTGAAGGTATCGACTCTGACAGCCAAGGGAAATATTTTCAGCACAATAAGCTACTACCCCTATCTTAGAGACTCTAGTCCGAAATCCTTTTATCTTCATTGTCGATTTCCTGCAACGCAAGTGCACAAAAACACGCAATCTTACCGCCGTTCTTCCGGCGCGATGGACAAAGCCGTCAACTTTTCTCGCGACATCGTAATGTACCACGGTAGCAACATTAGGAATATCCAGACCTCTAGCAGCAACATCGGTGGCCACTACCACAGCCCTGCTGCCTGTCTGCAAAGATTCGACAGCCTTGAAGCGAGATCTCTGAACATTGACGAAAAAATGAGAAAAAGATGAGATACGTTGCATGAGAAGCGAAAAGAGACCGATTATCGAGAAGGGCGCACAGTCATAGCTCAGAGATTGTTCACGATTGCCCACATGAAATGGTACACCAATCGATCAGAATTTTTTCCTGATCGGTGGCATCCACTTTTTTTAAGTTCTCGGGGATCAAGTAGTTTTTCCTCACAGCGAAAACTCGGTCGCCAAAAACAAAGCCACAGTGCAGTATACAAAAATACTGTATCTTCTTACCTGTTGCATATTCGCATGCAGTACGCGGACTGGCAATCCAAGCAACTCGAGTGTTTTCCCCACCCGCTTGACTGCGGCTATCGAGTTACAAAACACGAGACATGGCCCTGAAGCTCCTTCCCGCGTAGTCAACAAATAAGCATAGAGATGAGAATCTTTGTGCATCTGGATGCATTTGATTTCCTGGAGCTTGAGACCGGGCGGCAGATTGAACTTGCTCTCTACCACAGCAGCTGTCCGGCCTTCCTGTGACGGTTTGACATTCTCACGTTTTGATTTATCGTGTGTTTCCAAGATCTTCTCGTTAAACTTAGCTTGTTTCTTAGAATTGGATAAATCAATAATCTTTGTCTGCCCTCTGGCTCGCGCCTTGTCTAATATTTCTTCAATGGCACCTTCCAAACCTTTCAGATTCATGCGCTTCTTACGCTTGTCTCTTGATGGAATATACGAGGCTGAAGGTGGTAGAGTCAACGTAGCAGAGTACACAAAGGTTTGTCGCTCGACAGGACGATGCAAGGGCAGCGCTAGCTCCTCATCAGGTGAAAAATCCTCGTCATTTTCTTCGTCATCGTCAATCATAACAGATTCGCTGTCTTCAAATGGCGACGGAGCTTTACCTGTCTTTTGCTGCTCGATCCTGGCGAGAATATCGTCATTCAGCATAACAACCCTGGCCTCTCCCTTTACTCCAGGTAGCGACAACAGCCTATCTGGATCATCGAGATCCTCGTCGTCGGAAATGTCTTCATTATTAGCGTCGTCGTCGTCGTCATCTTCGTCCATGGGATTCGCCTTTTCGACTGTATCAAGAATGCTGTGCAACTGAGGGAAACTCCCTTGTTCTGTCATCCGATCGCATTCATCTATGACTAAGAATGCAATTTGCGACAAATCATTCAAGTGCTCATGTTCGCGGCTCGAGATCTGCAGCAAAAAAGAGACAGTATTACAACAACAAAAAGCAAGTATCTCTGTTAGTGTGGTCACAACCGACTGTTGCAGGCACAAAGTAGCAGCTACACCAAAAGAGACGTCCATCAGACTGACGTGCAAAATCTCGATAATCATCACTGTTTCTATCAGATGATAATCTACTCGAAAGTAGGCGAAAAATGTCTCATCACACGGTTGCTTCCTTTTACGCGGTGGTGACTGCGATGTTACAGAAGGTTCACACAGCAAGCATGCCACTTACCATTTCCCAGAGACGACCCGGTGTCGCAATAATAATGGGTGGTTTGTTTTGTCGCAAGACTCGCTCTTGTTTCTGTGTAGACATGCCTCCTACTAGTGCTCCGCACTTTCCTGGAAGAAGTTTGTTGCATTCCTTTTGAACTTGAAGAGCCAATTCACGAGTCGGTGCAAGGATAAGTGCTTGCAATTTCCGGTCCACGTTTTGGTTCATATCGTCTTGACGCAGGAGATGCTCCAAAATTGGAATAAGATATGCCAAGGTTTTTCCTGCAGTAAAAAGGAATGAGAAAGGTATGAGAAATGAATGCAACTATCACGATGACCCACTGCCACTTCAAAAACTCAAGGATGATGCATTACGTACCAGAACCCGTTGGAGCTGCCCCAACAATATTGCGCCGTCCCAGAGTTGCAGCTGGCAGAGACGCTGCCTGGATGGGAGTGGGACTCCAAAAGTTTTGCTTCAAAAGCGACTTGCAAATCTCTGGTCGTATTGTCACTCCGCCTGTCGCTGTCATCCAGGATGTTTGCAGAGAAGTCAGTTGCTCTTCCCCGCGATTGCTCGCTTCTTCAGCATCGCCGTCTGGCTCATCCTTCTCTTCCAACTTCTTTTGCTGCTTCTTAAGCTTTTTTCTTAGCTTTTGTTGCTTCTTTTTGTTCAACTTCTTGGCTTTTCGTTGTTGTATCTGTCTTTCTTCGTCAACATCTGGTGTCTCTTCGTCGTCTGCAATGTTTGCTTTATCATCGGATGATGACTCTGTATCACCACTCCTCTCTGGTTCCTTAGCTTTCTTCTTTGTTTCGGCACTTACATCGCTTTCTTTTTTGGTAGTGACCTTTTTTTCTTGTTTGGATTGACCGTCGGACTTTATGGAAATGATATCTGGTCCTGGTGCTGGCGCGGGCTCGGTACTGTTGTCTTTGTCTTGAGCTGTGCCTTTGCCTTTGAAGACAATACGTTTGCTGTCACCCTGATCTATTACAGTATACTGAGAGCCATCCAACACTTCAAGTCCAAAAAATAACCCCATACCTTCAGCAGGATTCGCTTCAAGATCCATCTCGGCTCTGCGGTAAGTCTTGGATTCGGGTTCGTCGTAGTGGTTGACTGCGTTTTCAAAATCGTCATCATCCGCTTGGCCAGATCCAGCAGCTGCTTTTGAGGGTGCCAACAATCCCACATCTACCTTCTTCCACTGCACGATATCGCTGTCTTGTTCAGACGCAGCAGCGGAGGTCGGCCGTGATCGCTTCCGATTGTTGTTGGCCATTCTACCTCTCGAATAATTTATGGTGGCAGATTGGTACTACTGTACTACTACTACTAGCTAGTAGCTAGCTAGAGTAGTACAACAGTAATAGTACAACAATGAAGGAGTGGTGGCGTGTGAAGTGGAGGTTGGAACAAACAGATCTTGAATTTCGACTGGACGCGAGCAAAGAGGATATCAGCACATGTAAATTCCACCCAGGCAGTAAATATTTGTTTTTTGTGCAGGACTTTCGACTTCAAATTACGCAGCAGCAGCAAAATCTTATTAGCATGGCGGCATTTATAAATTTATAGCTATGCACTGTGTGCTGGTATACTTTTATCTTTTATGGACATATCATTCCTACTCATAATGGGTGTCACGGCAAGTTTGCGGAAATCTTGAAACTTCCGGGCTCTGCTCTCCTCCACACCGCAAAGTATTCTTTTGTGGAGTCATCATATGACCTTTGCTTCAGCGATGGCGCCATGCGCGTAATCAACAATACGGAGTCGACCAACACAATTTGATGCGGTGTACTCACCGCACCTGCTACTCCTCCAGAACCCTTGGCCAAAAAGCCAGACAACATGCCGCCTGTTCCCGAGACAGACACATCTGTCCTCGTTAGAATTCGGCGCTTCCTCTGCAAGTCGAAACTTCCAGATTGATCAACTTTTATAAAAGCAGCATTACCAGAGCTCGAAAATGTCCCCGCGGCTGTGTCAAACTTTTGCCAGGACATGGTAGTATTAAAGTACTTAACTCCATCGCCACGTTTGTCTGCTAAAAGCTGCAATCTCCAAGTCCCGTCAAGATTTTCTAGCATTTGTTCAGCATCGACCAGAACAAATTTATCGATTTCTCCCATGACTTTCTGTACTTCGTCATTTTCTGGTTGTACAAGAATAGGTTTACCATCCATGACAGCCACTGGTTCTGGGAGAGGCTTTTTCTTTTTGATTTCTTCTTCCAAGGCTTCATCGAAATGGCGCGAGATTGATCTCAGCGCCTGCACAACCTTTAGCCGCTCTACCTCTCCCGCACCTTTAGCTTTGAGAAGCACTTGGCGAGCTTCTCTGTTGGACCTCACCACATTTTCCGACAAGCTCCTATAGAATCCCCTGTCTAGATCTATGTATGCTGTATTGTAAACATCATCGAAATTGGACGCAAAATTTTCCAGTCCAGTTGTTTCGATGAAGGTGTTTCTGATCTTTTTTCGGGAGAACTCTTTGTTTTTGGCTTCGTTTTGCATGAATTGCATAGCCTCGATTCCGTACAGAAGTCTCTTAGCATTAAATTTGATGGTCTCCATGCGACTCTTGGTAAGAGCACTGTACACTGCGATTGCTTCCTGCGTGCGGCCGTTGGCTTCGTAGGCCATAGCCAGCTCAAGGAAAACCTCGCCACCAACAGGGCTATTGGTGGAGCAATATTTGGTTACCTTTTCCAAAGCCGAGACAGCTGTTCCGTAGATTCCCCGCTAATGAAAAGAATTAAGTTCAGCCAAAAATGAAACATCCATGAATATCAGCCAAGAATGAAACATCTATGAACGTCGTACAACCCAACCTCAAATCACAAGCGTACCTGCATAGCTCGCTTTCCAATTTCCAGGGCCTCCTGTATTTCGCTTGCATGATCTCTCTCCGATTGTACGTCAATCCCAACCTTTTCTCGGTACTGCTTCAAGCGATCACGAGTACTCACCTCCGATTCCTTTTTGCTCAGAACATCAGGTGTGTAGCCAGCACCAATACGTTTTCCACCACCGAAGGTCTTTGAAATATCTTTTGGCCTTTCAAAGACTCCCCAAGTTCCTACTTTAGGCTTGTAATCAGCGTTTGCTGTTTCGTTGCTTTTAATCCAGCGACCACCAATGCCAGATGTTGCTAAACCTTCGGATATCATAGATTCTTCTTGTCTCTTCAATTCTTCGCGTTCTTGCTTCAAGCTCTCCAAACGCTGCTCCAACTTATCTGCTGCTTGGGCTTCCTCCTCTTGTTTCTTTTTCTCGCGTTTTTCGGCAAGTTTCTCAGCCACAAGCTCCACTAGTTCTTGCTCGGATAAATCATCCTCCTCGTCATCATCGATATCGTCAAACAACGATGCATCAAAGTTTTTGTATTCCTTCTCTTCATTTGTCGGCTTTTGATATGTAGATCTATTTTCGTCTTCATCCTCCTCTTCCATAGGCAATGAACCGAGCCGTGCAACTCGCTGGGGCCTCGCCGTTTCTTTAATTTCATCACTATCCAGCTCTGCTAGTAAGGCTTCGTCTTCGTCTTCGTCGTCGCTCATATCCTTTCCAACAGCTGTACTCATCATTCGAGCTTTCCGAGCTCCCAACTTCTGCTTCAACTTGTCACCATATTGCTCTGCCACAGTTGGAGCGCTCTTCTTTGTCGAACCTTCTTGAGGCACAGAAGGCGTGTTGTTGATCTTGCCTTTTCTTTTCAACCGCTCAATCTTTTGTCGAATTTGATCTTCTCGGCTCAAACCCATTTGGAGTGCGATAGTGGTGTATACTCGTTGGCGCTGGGCGGCAAGGTTTTTCTTTGGTAATCGAGAGAATTTTTCATTTCCAATAGATGGGAAAGCGGAGTGGAAAGGTTGGACCGTAAAAGCAGCTTGCACTGAGGACAAGCTGCAAAAACAGAGGAGAGCAATGCTCGCTAGCAGCGATTGTCGGGCACAGACATAGTGCAGGCGCACGAGGGGTACCATTCTGAGACCTTGATATAAAAAAATATAGAATTGATGATCTATTTTGGACCTCCAGCCTCGCGAGTGAATGAAGGGAAGTTTTCAAAAAAATATTGAATTGGCGTTCTTTTCCGATTTTTCTTCTTTTCCTTGACAACTTTACTGTCAAAAAAGATGTCTCGAGTTGCCGAATTCCTCTGTCAATATCTCATAAATGCGTTAGGCAGGTTCAGTAAGGTACTTGGCAGGGAGTTAGAATGATAGCTAACTTAGTGAGCAAAAGCCCTGATCTCAGTTACTTGGGGAAGGTTGTGACCTGCCAACTGCCGAAGAAGAAAGGCGTTCGTCTCCTGGGTACAGGCATGTCGAGGCTGAGCAAGAAGGCTGGAAGATGCGCAGTACTCGTAGCTAGTAGTAGTAGCTAGTCTATCTTTTGTGCACACGTGGTGTTGTCCTGTTACTCGAGTAATTTGTGTCTGTCCCAGTCACGCATATGACATCAACAGTTTTTTCCTTTTTCTCACCATTTTGCCCCAGTCTGGACGGGATGAGATGGGTAGCAAACAGTGCCTTATTTCTCCCCTACGTAACCATCCGGAATACGATAGCTCATAGCAGCTTGGCTGATAAAGTAGCCAAGACTGTACAGTAACTATGATCTTACTTGAAAGTTGATGCTGCCTTTCGTTTCTTGATGCATGTGTACTAAAAAAGGTTTCAGACAGGAATCTATCAGCAAGTGCTGGCATTTCCAAAATATTAAAAAATTCATGAGTTTAGCAAGACGACAACTTGTCCAGAAACCAAAAAAAAGCCTAAATTAAGCGATACTTTCATGTTGACAGCACTCCAACAAGCTGGTGTGCATGATCGCGCACTGCACGGGATGCGAGGATAATAATTGGTTGCCACAGCATTTTCTAAAAAAAAAAAAGTTCGCGATTTCCACCAACTAATTCAGCATTCATTGACCTTTTCTCGTGCCGCAATAATCAATTCACGTTCTCTCGTACTCAATCCCCAGACAGGAGATCCGTTCAAAGTCAATCGGTTCAAAGCTTCTGTGACTTCAGGGCTCGTCATTAATTTTTTGATCGAATTTTTAATTTCAATGGATTTACCGGATACCTGTCCAGGATTTTCGGTTTCTTCTCGCTCCAAAATGTGTTCGAGGGATTCCAATTCTTCCATGATACGCTCTATTTTCTGGACATCCGTGGCCATGGCCAACATTTTGGAACGCTCTTCTTCCGAACTCAAATGAGTGCCACGATTTTCAGCGGCACGGGCTCCACCTGATCCGTAGTACCCACCCTGCCCTTCAGTGGCTTGTCCTCCGGAATACTGAAGCATGTTTTGGTGTGATTTTGGAAATGAAGGGATGTCAGAGAAGGTAATTGTAAGGAAAATGTTATCGAAATTGGAGCATACCTGGTACTCAAATACCAATGTAATGAGCGATGTAACCTTTAAAAAACGTTACCTCGTCACTCATTACTCATTACTCGTCAATCACCACCACCACTACCACCAGCAACAACACAAACACTTACTACTACTGCTGCAACCATCACAGCATAAACAAACGACAACACAACAGTTGCATATCGAACTTACGGTAATGCTATTGGAAAAGTAAGCCTTGGCAACGCGGTTTGGATGGACAGCTCTCTTGACTGGCACAGCACGCATAGTCATTCTGATGCGGCTGGCAGTGGCAGTGGCGGAACGACAAATGGTATTAAGAGGAAGGCTCATCTTGTTTGGTTGCAAGTTGCAAATGAAGTTATCTGCTGGTAGTGTGCGTGAGGCTATTAATTATATGATAGCTTACTCCTATAATATTAGTTTTGCGTTTCCCGTGTTACTCTATCACTTGTCTACTAGTAGTTATTATTACTGTATTTATTTTAGATGACAACTTCCCGTTTTCTCTTGGGAATACGATGTCACGGATGAGATTTGGAAGATCCGATGTTCAGGGGGGACTGAGAAACTCGTGTCCCAGATTACACAAAAAACAACTTCAGACCGTATCTTCCTCTTTTATTCCTTTTTCAGTGAAAACAAACGTGAAACAGAGTAGTCTACTTGATACAGAATAATACAGAGTGTAATTGATAATATTATTGTTATAATATTACATTAGAAGTTGACGTGACTAATATAAAAATCACCATCATGTCTGCTTTTTTTCTAAAAAACTCCATCTCCCGGTCAACGCGAGTACGCCTCAACCAGAGCTGCCCACGATCACGATCCTTTCCTTCCTCAAACCTTAGGCACACCTTTTCATCCACCACCACTGCCAGTGCAGGCATCCAATTGAACTTTGACTGGGTAAAACCTCCAGAAGATGCTGGAAAAGCAAACCATGTTGTCCTATTTTTGCACGGTCTCTTGGGAAATGGGCGAAACTTGCGTACCATGGCCCGAAAGTTGTGCGACAGGCACAATCAACCTGGGATGCTGTTGGACGTCCGAGGCCATGGTGGTTCCAAACTCACCAGTCAACAAGCCAGTACCTTTGATGCTTGCGCCCAAGATATTAATACTACACTCGATCATACTCAAGAATTTTCATCAGATACCAAGGTAACCTTGGTGGGGCATTCGCTTGGTGGACGTATATCCTTGCAATATGTTTACAATTCACTTCACAACGTCAACAACAACAATAACTACAACTACAAAATACAACGTGTGTGGCTACTGGATACGGTTCCAGGCGAAGCCAATGATAGCGTTGAGCGTGTAGTAGGAGCTGTCACGGATCTCTCCGCAAAATCGGCGATTACAAATCGAAAAGAGCTCGTGGAGCAATTGACGAGTCAAACTTATGGCATTGATACGGGCACGGCCCAGTGGCTCGCGGCGTCCCTGCAAACCAACAAGGAAACGGGCACCATGGAATTTGGATTTGACTTGACCGTCGTCAACGACTTATTGGCCGATTTTCACAGTCAAGACTTTTTGGGGATGTTGAACGACGTCGTGAATAGTGGAGTTCGTGTCGATTTGGTACGAGGAGGAAAAAATGCTGGGTGGACGGAGGCGACGCTCGGCGCGTTACGAGATTTAGAAATCCAATCCGGAGAGCATTTCGGCTTTCATACTTTGTCCGATGCTGGGCATTGGGTTCATGTCGATGATTTACCTGGACTGTTACAGATTATGCAAGTCTAATGGTGGCGACGGTAAGATTTACATTTTAATCAAAACTGCTCGCAAAGAACTATCTCTATCAAAGGTCGAATTATCAACAACAAAATAGGGAACGTCGCCGAGTTAGAAGCCCGTGTGCGCTCAAGGGCCGAACCACCCGCTGGTATCAGACCTGCAGGCACAAATAATAATGATAATCATAATAGAGTAACAAAAGACATTCTCCCTCAATAGCAGTCGCCACAATGGCAGTCGCCAATCCTGTCGAGCTTGCCCTTACGGGTGCTCGTCGCCCCTGCCGCAATAAGACTCTTAAAGACTGCGGTGGCACGTCCTACCAGACAGCCGTTGTAAAGCACAGTATGTAAAGAAAATAAATAAAAAGAGTAATATGTTATCACCAATCCAGGGATATCCCTACCCCGGGATTTCCAAAACTGCCCCAGGATGGGGAAAAACACAATCCCGGGGTTGTTTCTGGAAATAGCATTTGTTGGGCTTAAGTAATATGAACCGTTATTTTTAACAGCATGTGATCTAATTACTATCTCAGTGCGATTTTATTAAATAATGGCCCATTGGCTGTCAATAAAAATGAAATGGTCAAGCTCTTTTAAGCTAGCATTTAACAGGTAGCTGCTAAACCCCTTTAATTTAATTTGTTATTCGAATAATAAACCTATTCGTGTATTAAAATAAAATGGTCAAGCCCTTTTAAGCTAGTATTTAACAGGTAGCTGCTGAACCACTTTAATTTAATTCATTATTCGAATAAACGTATTTATTCGATTATTCTAGTGTACTGTTTTACCTACTCCTGTAAACTTATTCGCAATCGTGTGCATTAAAATAAAATGGTCAAGCACTTTTAAGCTAGCATTCATTAACAGGTAGCTGCTGAACCACTTTAATTTAATTCATCTATAGAACTTAGCTGTACAATATTAGAATAGATTGGACAACGTTTATCTAAAGAATACAATGTAACATTAAACTATTCATTCCGAATATCATAAGCATAAAATATATCCTGTGATTTTTCAATATCCCGGAATTGGTGATCACTAAATCGTCAAACAAGCCCGGGATTTGGATATCCAGGAAAATTGGATACACCGCCCCGAATTTTTCCATATCTCGGGAATGGTGATAACAAATAGTCTAGTAGTCTACTACTACTACTAGTAGTATTAGACTAGTTCACCTGAGTTATTGAATCGAACTGGCCAAAAGAGAAGAAGTGTGCGTGTATTTACAGATATCTTTACCAAATCGTGACTGAGCTAAACAAGAGTGAAAGAAGTCGTCATTCCAAGCTGTACGAGTACGAGATACTACTGCACTACTCTACTACATCACGTTTTTAAGTAATGGAGTAGAGTAGACTACTACTAGCTGCCTAGCTAGGAGGTCTGCTGTAGTACTTATTCTTATTCCGAGTACTCGAGTAGGTATCATCTATGACCTCCATAACCCGTTCAGCTTCCCTCACGGATCTCATCGGCAAGCCCCATGCCGCCCAGTTGCCGAGTTCGAGCGACAAACAAAGTAGCCACTATGGTTCACCCCAGAAAAAGCCACTAAAAGTGACGTCTTTGTTTCAACAGAATGAGTCTCTGACACCCCTTCGTGGTAGTGTTGGGAAAACATCGCTGGGGAACTGGCAGTGGCTATCGAAGACCAAGAGTTTTCACGACG
>Ga0210025_1004585_pt1 | contig 11758 bp, 10 predicted proteins | sample CryGeyme20150102_FD_183989 | JGI IMG/M metagenome (GOLD analysis project Ga0210025, IMG submission 183989) | Groundwater microbial communities from Crystal Geyser aquifers in Utah, USA - Crystal Geyser metaG 2015-0102 (SPAdes) (version 2) | ecosystem: Environmental > Aquatic > Deep subsurface >...
GAGGAGGAGGAGGAGGAGGAGGAGGAGGAGGAGAAGAAGAAGAAGGATGGAATATGGAGCCACCAGATCGAGAGAGGAGACAATGGAGCTAAGGAAGAATGGAGGAGGAGATAAGGACCCCAGTCAATGCAAATACCGAAGCATTGGCATTGAGGACCTAGGCGTAACAAAAAAGGTCCTCAAATAATTTATTCAAGACCCCCTTGAGTGAATTCAGAAAGGTATACATTCTTTAACATAGGCTATCACAGATGCATTGAAAACGATGACAAATAATAGTAACAGAAACCTAAAGGTCCTCAAGAGTAAAATCAATGAAATTTATGATGTAAAAAATTACGCCACATTTCCAAAACTCCTATATTTCGTAAGGTAGATGGACTTGGTAGAAACAGTGTATAATAATTGGGAAAAAAGAGTGGAGTAGCTCCTCAGAAAAAAATCAGAGTTGGTCCCTCATAGTTATTAAGCAAAAAAACTGGCTTAAATGAAAATAATCATATCACGAATGAATGAGGCAATAACTGAAACAAGTATTATGAATGCATTTGAAAAATATTGGGGTCAATATAGGCATAGCGAAAAATTTTAATAGTCCAGAAGAGATGTTATGTCATTTGTTGAGTAGTTTGAGGCAGTAAATTTGCCAAAGCCTTTTTCATATGTAAATGGATCTTATAAAGTAGCCTTCTAAACAGTCAGTCAAGTCGAGAGTTCGAGGTAGAAAAGAATCCAACAAAAGGAGATCTAAGTTGATTGAAACAAAAAGTCAATCAAGAAAAAACTCTCCAAATCAAATGAGTAATCAAGAGCATAAGAACTCTCAAAACGAATGATCAAATCTCAAGTAAATCCCTCCAATAACTTTATTGCGAGTGCAAATATAATTTATTCAATGTCATATTACTACCAATCGCACATCCGCAATCTCTAAGAAGAAGCTCAGCTTGAAAAGTAAAAAATAGCGGCAGAACTCCACTAAAAGCACATCCTACACTCGTCCAGTAAGCAGTCTACCGACCCCAGCTCTTCTGGCAAGAAGGCTAGAAAATCGGAGGATGAAGAACTGGCCGCTCATCTCGAAAGATCACGATTATCTGCTTAGTTGTCAGCAATGAGGTCCAAGGCTGAAGGGAGTATGACCCGCTCAAGACTCGAATCTGCCTTTCAACTCAGAAAAGAAAATCAAAAAGCACATTTGGAGCTGTCTCGGATGAACCTAAAACACGCTGCACTTCAATAGCAATGTGAAAGAGAGTAGTACTAAGCTAATCTAAACGCTCTTATCAGTCAGAGGTAAGCTGAATAGACCTCCAGGCACGAGCTGTTGCTGCAGTAGCTATCATACCGAGACAGTGAGTACAGCGTCCATCGGTTGGCCCGAGACAGGTATTACCCTTACTACCCTTACTACCCTTATTGATTACCATCATCTTTTCATATTGATGTATGATAGTGATTAATAAACAAAATTCCAGTTATCATATCTGTTCGTTGCCCAGGATTCCTTTTTATTTGAATATTTTTATCTGTTCCTTTAGCAAATTCGTGAGATTGACGGTGCCCACAAGGAGGTTTTTGAGCTATTGCTGTCTCTATGACTTTTGGATGTTCTTGTTCTTCAAATTTTGGAGCTCGTCCTGGATTTTCTGAGGGTTGTGCTGATGAACAACAGTCCATTATTTGTTCTCTTTGGTGCTCTTTTTATAGTTCTTGTAGATGGTGTCAAATTCGTTGAGGGAAATTTCCTTTTCAAACTTGTTATAGTGAAACACTCGCACTTTGATCGTCCCTTCAGCACTCTTATAAGCCCTATAGGTGGTACTGCTCTCCTTTTCTTTCCCAATAGCATTGAGTTCGCTCATCTTCATCAGCATCCCATATTCCTGATCGATTTTATTTTTCTCGATACTCTAGTGCAATTCTTTCTCTCTATTCAATTCCTTTTCTCTGAATTTTTTCAGGTATTCTTTGGAGTGGTTCTTGATGAGTAGTGCTTTGGTGCTGTTGCTCTATCTTCGCATTTTTTGTGCAGAGGCTTGTCTTGTCATGGGTCTGCTTTTTTCAACCGAAAAAGATTTGGTGGTGGAGGCTGCCCCAGGAAAGCCACTTTTAGGTCTTTTTTTCTCCTTAGCTTGTAATTGTTCCAATAGCATATCAGACCTCATTTTCAAAAACTATTCGACCATACACTTATTCTGACTTTGCCAAGATGGAACATAGCTGGCGAATTGTTCAACATAGATGGTTTCCTTATTAGCAAAAATTTCCCCTTTCAAGTTGATAACATCGTATTATGGCAAATACAATTCACAATTTTTGCAGAAGGTGACAATATCGTTAGCTGAGGCACAATTTCTTTCGGATTGCCAAAATTATTGGATGGTGATTTGGCGGCAATCGAGGTGATTGGCTATTTTGGTGATAACTGAGTCTGGTTCGAACAGTTGGCTTTGGGTGTTGCTCGTGCGAGTGAAGGGAATAGGTTAGTTGGTTTATTGGTTAAGGAAATGCATGATTTCTATTAGAATAATTTAAAAATAGGCAACTTCTCAATCTAATTATATCGAGACTGGGAATAAAGAAAAATGATTCTGAAAATTTTATTCTCCGTCAGTGAAGGCCCTGAAAAATAAATAAAGAAGCAAGGTAACATGCAAATCTCAAATAAAAAATGCACCGGTATTGTAGCCATCACCCAGTTCAGCTTTCCTTGGTTTTCTGGGCTGATTTAAAAAATAGAAAGCGACATGTAAGGTCCTCTAAGGTTCAGTGATTTTTCTTCAATCAATGAATTATGAGCTAATTTAATATAATTAATTTCTTTATGTCAATCAAAGATTTATGGTTCCCTTATTCCCTCGAGATCTACAGCCTGATTGTTTTTCCATATTCTCTGAACACTGACTTTATGAAATCCGGATTGATATTTCAGAAAATGGATTGATAGAGAAAAATGATCTTTTACACTGTATTCTTAATTTTTGTAATTTTCTGAGAATCTATCAAACAAATGCAGGAGTTGATACTCATTAAGAAATGTTTGATAGTCATTTTTCTTTGTGTCGTTATCCTCGATTGTAAACTTAACAGGGTTCATCTACCATTTTTTTTTTTCCACTTAGTATTCAAGATGAATTCGGTGTAGTAAAATATCTTTGTTTAACTTTTAGAAATTTCTTTTATAAATTTCAATGCGATTTTAAGGCTCAACATCAACTATTCTTTAAATCCAAGGATATTATAGGTCTCCTTATTATTGCATGATATTGTTGTTGACTTTGAATCTTTAATATACTGAGCAGCAACATTTTAAAGTGTCTTCTTTGTCTTTTTTCACCAGCAAAACAGAAAATTAAAGGTCTTAACTAATTTTCCTGTTGATTTACATACAAATATTATTATTTTTTGGAACGATGAATTTGTCAAAGGTCAGATATGGTCCATTCTTGACTTAAAGAAGATGATGTTATTTGAGATACTAAAAATGGCCAAATCGACATATAAGAGGCCTATTTATTCCTTGCTCATGAAAGCGAAGAAATGATAAACCGTTTACATTGTTATTTTAAATTTTGTTAGTATACACTTGAAGGTTATTAAACATTAAAATCCCTTTTTTTTTACTCTTTTCTTGAACGAGCCTCGCAAACAATTTTCTTGTAGTTTTATGTCCAAAACCATATTCGATTAGCTATGCTGATCCTGATTGAGACTGTTTCAAAGGCCCTTAGTAAATATGCTCGCCGTTCTTGTATATAAAATAGCTTCCTTTTGTTAATCTTTCCTTTTGAATCGCTGTCACAGGATCACCACTATCCAAGCGAATTTATCTGGGGCCTTCATGATCTCCTCTGTAAATATACTTCCACATTTAATTAAAATAATGCTAACTGTTTTATTCCTTGCAACCATGTTTTTTTGTCAATCCGTACATCTGTGATTTTTCAATATCATCTAGTTGAAGCCCAAATTTGTATATAATCAAAGGAGTTGTACAAGACCAGTAGTCTCTTCCTAAAATTTTTATCAAAGGATTCATAGGGGCCTATTTTTTAGGGTTATCACATACTAGATAAACTAAACCGATATGTTATTTAATTTATTGTGGCAATTGTTGATATATTGAACCAATACATTCAGCCATACATCCAAATATGTTGATTTATATCTGTTTGGCAGGAAGTAGATGAATTTTTTTGAACAAAACTTCGATGTTGATACGATTGTACTAATCTGCACCTGAGCATGTTATGAAGTAAAGACTTCTATCAGATTGAATCTTCTACTACTTGCCGTGAGCTAGTAAGTATATTGATAAGAATCCTATAACATTATCTTTTCCTGTCCCCATCATTGTAATGTAGTCAAGTTCAGCATTGAGCCTTTAGAAATTTTGCCATACTAGATTTTCTTTGGATGAGTAATCAACACTCAAAGCATTTCTAAAGCCCATATCCTAGAGTAGGTTTCTCAAATACCATGCATGAGATGCACCTACTTATCCATGTGTCTCCTTTGTTTATCTTTGAGCTTTTCTTTCAGAGAATAAATTGAAAATTGCATGATAGCTATTTCTTGGAAGAAATGACCCTGGCTCTAGCTCCATATATTTTTATAATTCTCTTGAGAATTAATTTTGATATAAACTTGACAGAGGAGTTATCGAGTGTTCTAGAATTTTATATTTCATAGAATCACTAAGCTAAATTTAAAGTATGGATCGAGATCATTTCGGTTAGGATCTGATACGTATCCCTTCACCTAATCGTTCAGCACCTGAAACTCCACTTCGCATTAAGAAAAAACAACCACAGACCCCTCAAAATCTATGTCAGAGCTAAATCAATCACCATGTAACAAAAAAAACACCAAAAATGTCCTCTCATCTCGAGCACCTCGAAGAAAAGACTCTTATTTCAGAGTAGATTCGGATCAAAGGACAGTAGAAGTTAACATATATCAAGCAGTGTCATTATAAATAGTATTCGCCTGAGGAGATCTTTGCTCGGTATCCATTTTGTTAGATGGAAAGTTTTAGATTCGATGATAGGGAGTTGAGAGATGAGCAGGGCAATTTTACGGCTGTTATTGTGTAGGATTAAAAAGGTATTCATTTGGTTCAGATGTATCAGAAAAATAAAAATGCAAAATATGTGAGTGAAGAAGATGAAGATAGGCAGTTCAATGGTCTAGCAGTATCGATCTTGGCCAATGGAGGTATATTTGAGGGGATGTACCACAACGGAAAGTGCTGTGGTTTGGGATATGAGTTGCAACCAAATGGAAATACATTTATTGGCACATTCAAAGAGGGTCTTAAGCAGGGTCATGGAACTTACTATTGGTTTGCAAATAACTAGGCATATATTGGAGAGTGGCAAGGTGGTCTTCCTCATGGAGTAGGCATCTACCTTTCCAAAGACAAGTACTAAGGGAATTTTATAAATGGACTAAAATTTGGCTACGGGTAATAAAAATTTTCCAACGGCGATCGATATGTAGGTACATTTTCTCTTTATTTTTAGGTTAGTATGTAAACAGTGTAGCGGATGGCTATGGTTAATATTTTTGGAAAGATGGCAGCATATACAAAGGTGATTTCAAGCAAGGTGTCAGGCATGGCTATGGAATTTGGCAAGATTAACATGAGCAATATAAAGGATATTATAGATTAGACAAAAAGGAAGGATTTGGAGTGTATTTATGGAAGAATAGACAGGTTTACAAAGGATAATTCAGAGATGATTTCAGATAAGGTTATGGGGAGTTTTATGTGACTGACAAGGAAGAGATGAAAGTGATGTATCGAGGTTGTTGGCTGAAAGGGAAGAAATATGAAGAAGGTAAGGTAGATGAACGTGTTGTCAAACAGTTACATATATTTTTGGAGAAAAGTCAACAACTTGATACATAAATATACCACAATTCTCACAGAAGCAAAAAAGATAGGCAAACTGTTAAACGAGTAGGTCATCAAAATTGTATACCAAAGGATTCATACCCATCCCCACCGACTAAACATACCAAACATCAACACTGAATACAATTGATCTTTTATAGCTGTCAAAAGTAAATAGCATAGCATCATCCAAACTGACTTCTGTATTTTCGCTGACTTTGATGAACAGATGATTCAATTGATGCTCGGCTTGATGCAGCTAAACTTTCATAGCTGAAGGTAAGATACTCTAGGATTCCATTCATGATGAGTTCCTTTCGTTCTTATCTCAATCTATTGAGGTCCTATCTGAAATTTTTGGCTCTTTATTCTGTTTAGAAATCTATGAGATAGTTGTGGTCCTAGAATGAGAGGATGGTAGGGTTGTGTCTGTCGAAGGTGCAGTCATCGCGGGTGATGTTGTAGGTGGTAGTATCGTTGTATTTGGTCTTTTTAAGGGCAAACTCGAAATTTTCATCAGCTACAACTTCCAAAATACAGTTGGATGACTCCTTGTATAAGAACTGGGTGACAGGATAGGCCACTCCTTTAGTTTATGAAAAAAATCGGCATTTCCAATATTCCTCAATAAATTCTGTCAAACTTTTAACAGATCCATCTATTAATCTCTTCACCACCTCATATTGAACAAAATTGCTTTCAATTCTCGTCTTTATACCGTGATTTTTCTTCCTGGGTGATTAGTCACCATTTTTTGCTTTGCCGATCTTCTTCAACAAACTTTTCTAACGTCCTTTGGTGATGTATCTGAAGACTAGATAAAAATTTTAATTATTGAAGACATCCTAAGTGATGTAAACTTGGAGTTATTTGAGTTTTCCGAGGAGGTGCTAAACATAGATGGGTTATAGAGAGTTAGATAGGATAAGTTTCGATGCTATAGCTGACATAAGGCAGAGTTAGGAAAGATCTGGTCTGCTGTTCTTGCTGGTGAGTGCTAAACAAAATACTCGAATAAGTTGGCTTCTGATATTTCTGGCAAAAACTGCAAAACCTTCCATTTTGGGCAATTTTATGCTATCCCTCGAGCTACGGCTCGATCTTATGCTCGATACCTTCACAAACTCCAAAGGTTACTGGTAGCTATCAAAATTATGTTTTTGGACTATGGTGGCAAGGTTGTACAATTCCAGAAGTAGCGGTTCATGAGTGGTGATTTATGAGCTGAAGTCAATAGAGTAGTTGTCGCTGGCTTTGGGAGTTTGCATTATTTTATGGCTGAAGCGTATGCAAACAAGTTAGACCAGATAGAGTGAGGTCTGGTAATCAGTGCTGTAACTGAGCTTATATATTGGGCTTTTGATTTTGCTGCTTTGGATACCTGCCAAGGTCATTACACTTTGAACATATTTCTCCATATTTTATTCTTTGGATGTGAAAAATTAGCTGATAGCATTTTTGGACTTATGTTTCACATCTCTCATCGGAGACACAATAATATTTTTATCATTGAAGTGCAGCCATTCTTCCAACACGAACTACAACTCAGCCGATTACTCCTTAACAACATTTTAGCGAATGAGATATTGTTCAAGAAGTTTACATCTCTGTTTGTAAAATCTCATCAGATGTGGTTTTTAGGGGATGTGCAAATGAGGTAGTACTCGTAGAGCTGAAAAATAGGTGTAATTCACTGAGCTGTTTCTGAGGTACTTGCTGATGATGGTCGATAGAACTAATAAGATTTATTATTTCAAGTAAGCGGGAAATGAACTGTGTTATTCCATACGGGCGTAGAAGGAGATGAGGAAAGCTAGCAGATGTTGGGCGTGGAAGTTATGCCTGAAAAGTAAGTGGTTGGTCAGTAGATTCATGAAAATTGAAAGACTGGAGGTGTTGGCTCTAAGACAATTGACTAGATCGACCACAAAGCGCAGTTCTTCTTCACGTTACTCTCCACCAATACTGAACAAATGGTCAAGCAGCGAGTGATAATACACAACTATCTGCAGTTCACACAAGTATTCGAGGCCTACTTGTGCTTAGTTTAGTAATCCAATGAGCAGTAGCAAACATTGATTGGCTGTTACTCTGACCAATTCTTCAGCATCTTGTTCAATACCCAATACAGCAACTGTAGTCAACAATGGAAAATGGGCAAATCGAGAGTTGCAGAATAGTTTCACCATAGAGCGATGTTCAGGTTGTGAAATTTTGAGGATGATTGTTTTTAGTAACTGAACATAATACTAAACAGTTTAGGGTGATTATTTTTACAAAGAGAAATGTTAGAAGAGAAAATCGTGAAGGGTAGGTTGTGAGAAGAGATAGACCAAAGTGCTACTTTTGCTGCTATTGGCCAGTAGCAAATTAAACACCTCTAGTACCTCTAGAGCACTAACACCTTTGCAGGGTAAAGTCAGCAATTTCGGTACAATATTGTATTCACACAAACTCCTAAATAATGATTAATTTTACATGAAGAAATCTTCTGATGTTTTTTGATGTTGGACATATAAATCGATGACTGTCCGGATGCTAATTAAGGCTTATTTGCTGTTCTGCCTCTCGATATTTTATCCCAATTGACTATGTTATAGCAGACCATACTTGAATTATGATAATTTATCCTCAAACGATAATCGGTTGACTTCCTCCATCTACACCCTACAATTATATACAATAAGTAATAAAATCGTATAAGGTCTGATATGTGATATGATACTTATTGGATTCGATAGTTTTTTATTTTAGGTTTGGGAACCGATAGTATTTATACTCTAACTGTAAGGGTTCTCTTTAATATAATATCTCTAAAAATATCATTACATGGCAAATCGGTTATCCTAGGCCTTCAAACACCTTAGAGTCTACCAACATTGGTCCCTGCCTCTTCTTATCAACGGAGTGATGTGCAATCGATTAATGAAGTTGAATTTCTTTGTTGATAAGGCTCCACAAATTTACAAGGTGAGCAAGTCTATCCTTGGCAAAAATATAGTTAATGCAATCATTCACAGTACTTACTGTAAGGCTTTCACGGCTGGAACGACAGTTGCAGAAGCTAACTAAGCGGCCGCTTTCTTCCAAAAACAAGGTAACCCTAGTAGATAATCTTAGGTATTCCCGTTATACTCGACTACTGTGCTGAAGGGTAGGTCCACAATCCAGGTGAAAGTTCAGTTCTAGACAGCAACGCCTAACTGTTCGCAGACAGTGCCCGTCTTATGTCTCAATGTCCCGACCACATGATTTCAATAAAAATCACAGGGTTACTCGATATGGCGATTTTAAAAAAGTGGAACGAGGCTATGTTCTTACGTGACAGATTATGGCGGCACTTTAGTGACGATGGTTGTATGGGATATGAGCAACTAAAGGAGGCAATTGAAAGTGTGGGCAAAATATCTGAAAACTAACTTCAGTAATATATTAGAGTGATACATAAGTATGAAGGCAAACCTGATGATTTCCAAATCGACTAATTTCATTTCAAAGTACATCATCAACCACATTATCTCTACGATAGTGCCAAAAACGCTAACAAGGTCATTCAAATGCTCTTCCCACTCACTTCTTCAGATATTGGCAAAATATAAGACTTCAAAAACAGGTTAGAGCGTATTATCACTCCTTTCCACAAGGTACAATTATAGTTGAAATATAGAACGAAAATAATTTCAGAATTTTGGTTGATGCCGAACAATCATATACTCAACGTTGTATTGAAACAATCAGTGATCAACTGCAGGAACGATACAACAAGGAGAGGGCTTATATCATTCCCACTATCCAAAATTATTTGAAGCGATCTATCCAACAAGGTACCATGGAGATCCTGACGGCAAAGTACAAAAAATTGAAATTTGGAGCTAAGTTAGTCCGAGGGGCCTATATTGTCGAATAGACACGGCTTGCTGAAGAAGGTGGGTACTCCAGTCCTGTTGTTGAATCATACGACAATACAACTCACAACTACATGACCAATTTTACAAATATGCTCAAAGAAATCCCAGATGGAGAGATAATCGTGGCCACCCATAGTCAATAGACTATCGATGAATGCATCAAAGTTCAAGGATAGCTCAATCATAATGCAACAGTGAGTTATGCTCAATTACTTGGCTTGGCCGATCATGTGACCTGGCAACTACGCTCAAAGGACCTCAAAGTTTACAAATATCTGCCATGGGCTCAGACCGAAGTGATGGTGCCGTATATGATAAGAAGGGCTCAGGAGTTGAATCAGATGAAATATCCCTTGGATATTCAATACGATTTGCTCAAGCATGAATTATGGTGCAGGTTGAGTCTGCAGTGAGTGATTGAATCTCATTTATTATCATTTGAATTTCCTTTTATATAATTGAGTGAATAGAAGAGAGGCCGACAGTGATTACTCTTGTTAGCCAATTCCCAGCCATTCTTATTACAATATCCACATATACACTGACATCCCTAATGTCAACATTGCCAATGAGGCATTCAATTTCTGTAAAGATGACAAAGATGTCCCAAATATGATCAGAAGCAATTTTTCATTATTATGTCATCTGAGTCAAAATGATGGCTACATTTACGCCAAAATGATATTCTATCATCTGTTATCAAATTCATTACGAAGATCAGTTGTTCAATCTTGCCCCCCTATTGTCCTCATTTGCAACTTTCCCTCCTCCTTTTCTTAATTAAACTGTTGACGAATTTATCAGTCTTTCTCCGTTTTATTGCTGTTGTCTTTCGTCTCCTTCTAATTCATTTACTGAATTTTTTTTTTAATTTTCCAAATTTCTAATGTGAAATCTATTCCTGTTTTGATAAGAGTGGCTGTCCCAGATAATTTTGCCGCCCCTGATATCCACTCAATTGTTGTGAATTGATCAAAGTAAGCGAAGATGGTGAAGGTTGTGATGGCGATGATGAAAAAAACGTCTACAACATATTCTATATTGCCTTTATCGTACTTATAGATGGTTGCTGACCCCTCAATATATCCTCCTGATTTTTTAATGATTTTCTTTTTACTATGGCAAACTAATTCTTGCTCTCGTTGACATCCTGTTGATTCTTCTCGAACTTATTATAGCTCGCCTATCGCATCTCTTTTAACTCCTTTCGTAGACCATCGAGTTCCAAAAGCATCTTCTCGAACTTCTTATCGCTCTCCTAATGCCTCCTTTTGTTGTCCTCTTTTATCTCCTGGAGAAATGCGAGGATTATTTGCGTAGAATCTACCTCTTGTTTCATTATCAAAATTTATGAATAAACTATAGTACATCCTGTTGAGATAAAAAGAAAAATATCAGTAGAGTTGGGGTCGCTTTATAAGGGATTATTTTTAGCGACGTTTGATTCTTGTTTTTTACTCGCGCATTTTGAACAGATCTGGAGCTTTAATGCTGATTCGCTCTTATTTATTTCTTTTGGGTTCAATAGAAGGAATGCTTTTGAAGACGTCCATCGTGCTGTTTGAATGCTGTTCAATTTTATGATTTAACTACTGCAGTATTTACCGTTTACGTTGTAAATCTTCATCAATATTGTTGAGCAACTTCTCTTTTTCCTTCAGGAGGACTGCCAGGTTATCATCTGCTTTTTTGGGAGGTTAATGACTGAAACATTTTCCCAGCGACTGCTTCCTCTTTTTCTCGGTTTACTTGACATCTTATGGTAGGGTCGTTTGTGGCGATATGATCTTTTTGAAAGATGCCAGTGATTACGGAGAAGTTGGAGTCGATTTTTGAGGAAGGTTAGAGTTAGAGGGTAGATTGGCGAGTGCATGGAGTCGCTGTTTAAGGCTATAAAATTTTTCAATATTGGAGCTGTCTAACGTATACTGCATCATTTTATACTATT
>Ga0210025_1004587_pt1 | contig 11757 bp, 9 predicted proteins | sample CryGeyme20150102_FD_183989 | JGI IMG/M metagenome (GOLD analysis project Ga0210025, IMG submission 183989) | Groundwater microbial communities from Crystal Geyser aquifers in Utah, USA - Crystal Geyser metaG 2015-0102 (SPAdes) (version 2) | ecosystem: Environmental > Aquatic > Deep subsurface >...
AGTGTTTTTAACCACCTACTTAAGATTAAATTTGCTGCACGTAGCCCCTAGTAGTTATCCTACGGTATCATTTGTAGTCTTATTCTAAGGTGGGTATTATACCAGTACCTGGTACCATGGTAGCGAGATACCCTGGTAATACCATGGTATGGTAACAAAAGAATAGTACCAGGTAATAAAAATGTTTTCGGTCATTACAATAAAACATTGGTTGCTACCTGGTACAGTAATACACAGCAATCATCATTAAAGTTTCGGACCACAGGAAGTGCAACGACTCTTCGGTTGCCTATTTGAATATTAATATTGATAGCAAACAGATAGAACGGAATAGTACCAATAGTACGTTTAATCGCCTTTTAAGGAGGAAAAACATGAAATGATCGAATAGGCAATCAGATGAAAAGGTCTACGAGACATGTATGTCAGGCGCTCTACTGGTATTCGCTACAGTTGACGCACGCACTATCAAGAAGCCATTTTTGGGAAGGGCAATTCTAGAATAACGAGTGACGCCCTCGTTCAAGAATACCGCAAATGAGAGTCCACGTTAGAGTTGATGATATATACTAGTATGATTCACCAACGTGCGTGCGCCGTTGAGCGATTTCCTGTTCGTGATTTAGGTCTGGATACCAACTCATAGAAAGGACCACACCGACGATCGAAGACTTGAACAGCGTATCACTTGGTGAATCCGCTCGGACAGGAAATAAAATCACTGCTTATGAACTGCGAAAAGAAAAAAATTCTTTAGAATATCTTTCAACTCCTAGCAACAGGAGAGAGTACTCACGACGTACATGATTGGTGATTTTGTAATGCAGCTACACTCTTACCCGGAAAGGTAAACCAAGTTCGCGATCTCTACGATGACCCTCCCTAGCTAGTCTACCCTACATGTTGATTTGTTTCGCTAGTAGCAACAGCTACACGAAATTGGTAGCTTATAATTTTTTATGTAGAAATGTTGTGGAAAATGGAACAGTGTAAAGCCCGGGTGGAGCTATAAAATAGGTCCTGATCATGCACTAGCTAGCTAGCTACTACTAGACTACTCTACTAGCTAATTAGCTAGAGCTAGTAGCTACTAGTAGTAGCTAGCTAGTAGAGAGTAGTAGAGAGTAGTAGTAGAGTAGTAGCTAGCTAGTAGTGCAGTAGTAGTAGCTACTAGTAGTAGCTACGAGTAGTAGCTAGTAGAAGACTACGTAGCAACTAGCTACTAGCTAGAGGTCGTAGTACTGGCAGACAGGAGCGAGGGAGGCAGTGAATTCGATTGATTAGATTCTGATCACTATCATCATCCTGACATCACAGAACATCTTCAACAGGTATTCAGAGATATAATAACTTTTGTCACAAAGAATTATTGACTCTAAGGTGTTTTCAAAGACACCACCACGCTCACATTTTCTTACTCATTCTGATTCAGACAAACTGTCAACCAGCGCATTGATGATGAAGTAACCAATCGTACAGTAGCTGCCTGTGTAGTAAACAAGTGAATCTACTCTAACTCTGACAGGGGAACAGATGCTGATTCATAAAAACCAAAGTCACTTCAGTCAGTCAGCACGAAAGACTCAGCAGCGCATCGAAGCACTGCCACTAATAACGACAGGAATCCACAACAGTTCTGATATCTGATACATCAATTCGCACGAGTGCGCCGAGAAGCGGTCGGTTAAGAAAGCACAATCCCTTCACCTTCATTCTCCATCGCGGTTCCATGTACAGATAAGATACCCATCGAAACATTTAGCTTAGCATTGACACCCCAGACAACTGGTAGTAGTACAGGATCATAACCATAAACAATACGATCAACATTACGACCATGGGCGACGAAAGCGAACAAGCAACCATAGTGTCTAATCATTCATCCAAAGATAGCTTTGCCAATTTACCAGGAGCCCACGATGGCTCATGCGACTGGGATCCATTTAGCATGGACCACAATACCACTTCCAATACGAATGAACATAGTAACAATACCAATACGACTCACCAGCCAGCTGCAGCGAAGACTAGCAGCACAGACCCAGCACCAAGTTTCACTTCCATCACAATGCCCAACAATTTTCATTCCTCACTAATAGTGTCCAACAATAAAAGTCCGATGCCAATACTACCATCAGCAGGTTTAGCTGTCCCTTCAGCTCCCGCTAACAATACGGTGCCGGAATTCCTCTACCAGCTTACCAAGATGCTGACTGGAGGACACAATGATATCATTGAATGGTCCAATGGTAGGTACAGATAACAGATAGAAGCACTTCACAGAGATGCACTGAACTAGTAGCTACAAGTATCAACACTCAAAATGGCCATCGTGCTGCACTTGTTACGCACTGAAAATCGTATCTCACACTTCTCTTTACTTACTCGCTCTCCTGTTTGCGATCGCTGCAGGCCGAATAGAAGTTCACAGCCCCAACAAACTGGAAAGCCTAATCTTGCAAAAGTATTTCCGTCATTCCAAGTTCGCATCCTTTCAGCGACAGCTCAACTATTTTGGATTCCGAAAGCTGGCGGGTAAGGGCAAGATGGCCCCGTGCTCCTACGTGAACGAGGCCGCGACCAAAGACATTGGAAGTCTGCTTCTCATCAAGCGCAAAGCCACGGCTGCTCCAAAAGAAAAGAATGGCCGAAAGAGTGCGACTGACAAAAGCAAGGCTGCTTCTAACGCGGTACCATTGAGTGGCGCCAAACGAGGAGGAATTGTACACCAAGCCAGAAGTTCGGCAACACCAGTATCCTACAGCTACAACCACAGTATAAATGTGGCGCCTCGAGATGGGTCGCAGCAAGCCATTGCAGCAGCTGCAGTCGGAAGGGGCATTCGCCACTCGATAGCGGGAATTCCTGCTGCAGCGCCGGCGGTCGCGCAAGTGGCGGAGAGCTCCTCCAACGTTGCACCATCAGGTGTCGAGGATAGTCTGTCTCAGCTGGCGAACAATTACCAGAATTCCATTGGTGATCTTCCCGACTATCCTGAACAAGCAAATTCTCACGGTCAGCAGCAGGATTTCAATATTCACGCGTACAATGATCCCTTTCCGTCACTACTGAGTCGAAATTCTTCGCTCGTTGATCTCGCCATGATTCCAAACTTCGACGAGACGGAGCTATTGCCAAGTTCACATGGGATGAGTTTTGTGGACTTTCCTCAGCCCGAAGTTGATCCATCCAAGGGCTATCATCACCAACACGCTGAGGGATCTGAGTAATCAGCTTTCACTTGCGCTAGGACTCTGCTTACACACATATACTTGGGAAGGCTTTCTCATACAAGCAACGGGTATGCTTGTATCAGCTGGCTGTCTTTGATGCATTCAATCGCATTGAGGACAAATAAAACTGCTTACATAGATCACAAGTACTAAGCGTTGTCTCTTAACGAGAACGCGCGAACAAACGCAATTGACTTGAAACACGACAGGATCGATTATCAATTCGCCACTGAATATTATTTCATGAATTATTACGGAGTATGTATAAACTAAGACAACTTAACAGTTCCCGGCGGAATACTATCAGCTACCGCTCTTATACAGTATTGAATTATGTATGCAAAACGGTGCTTTTTTAAAATTATTTGTAATTTGTTTCCGGCATGTATTTAATTGAGGTTCGAGCAGCACGCACTCACAGAAAATTAGCGGCACAACTCGGGAGTTTCCCTGCAGTCCACAACAAGCGTAACAACATGTTGTTGACCGCAAATGCACGACGAGCATCCGCAGAGGTAGCCTGAGCAGTCAAAAGTGAGTTGATCTACCAAACACAAATCGGCGGGTACTTCGCCATAAATGGGTGTATCATGGACGTGAAAGCTTGTCAACGAACCTGCAGCAGGTAGACCCCCAATTTCTGTGGGAATAGTTCCGTAAGTATTTGTTTCGTATGCAAAGAACTGGATTAAGCCACGAAGGAGTCCTAATTCACTAGGAAGGAGTCCCGACATCTCATGGTTGATGGCAACACTCAAGAGTTGCAAGCTGTCACCAACGACTCCTATCTCGCTTGGAATAGCGCCGCTGAGAGAATTATCGTCTAATCGCAACACCTGCAATGCACTCAGTTTTCCCATCTCTGAAATGAGCAAGCCATACAGATGAAACGGTCAGTATTTCACAATATTTACCGAGCGAGCACCGAAGCGTAGAAGGTGGAATTTAGTCCCGCCACTTACCAGCTGGAATGGTATGAGTGAAATTGTTATTGTAGAGATAAATGAAAGCAAGAGATGATGGAACACCCAGCTCCGAGGGAAGGGCACCTGTGAATTCATTGGTATCAAGTGACAATAGCGCTAGATTATTGAGAAGTCCGATCTCCGATGGTACCCACCCAGTCAGTCCATTCCTTGATAATGACAGTTCTTTCAGCCTTGTCAGCAGCCCTAACTCCGTCGCGAGAGAGCCTTGTAAGTGATTGAACGAAAATTGAATCATCGTGGCCTGCTCCAGACCATACAGCTCCCTTGGAATTTCACCAGTGAGATAGTTGTCATAAACCGAAAGGTGTTTTAAAGCAGACAGCTGGCCAAGCTCTGACGGCAAAGAGCTATCAAGGGCGCACTGAGAGATATCAAGGCTAGTCAATCGCATCAAATTGCCTATCTCTGTAGGAAGGCTGGCCGTGAATGCATTTTCATCCATTATTAGCCTTTCTAGGGAACAAAGCATTCCGAGCTCCGAGGGTAGCATGCCAACAAGAAAATTGCTGTTCATCTGAAGCACTTCAAGTTGGTCTAGCAGTCCAATCTCTGATGGCAACTCACCGGTCAACGCGTTGGAATGACAGTCTAAAGCTGTCAATCTCGTCAGCATTCCTAGCGTGGAGGGAATTGATCCCCGTATGCTGTTCTTGGAAAGCAAAAGAGATGTCAGGTTGTTGAGAACTCCAAGCTCCGAGGGGAAACTACCAGTCAACTGATTTGAATGTAATCTAAGCATTTTGAGGTTGTTCATGCCTTGCAAAGAAGCTGCGTCCAATGCTCCTTCAAAGGCGTTGTCGGATAAACCAATGACAGTCATACTATCCGGCAGACCTATTTATCGTGACAAAGCAAGAGCGCAAAGATGTAAGGATTGGTCGTTGTATTTCGTCGACAATAAGCACATTTTCTGAGGCGTACCTATTTTCAAGGGCAAGGTACCGCTAAGGTCGTTGGAGTCAAGCACGAGCGTCTTCAGCTTGCGAAGCTGGCTCAGCTGAGTCGGAAATGTTCCTGTGAGCTTATTCAAACTGATATCCAACTCCTCAAGGTCTGTCACGCGACCAAGCACTGTCGGTAAGCTTCCCGGGATTTGATTCTGTTCTAATCGCAATTGCTGAAGATTGGAAAGGCGCCCAAAACTAGCAGGAATGGTATTCGAAAATTTATTCTTGCCAAGATGCAAAATCTTGATCTGGTGAAGATTTCCAAGTCCCGATGGGATATCACCCAGCAAGTTGTTGTCGGACAAGTCGAGTACCTCCAACTTGACTAGATCAAAGAGTTGGCTAGGAATGGTCCCGTTCGCCCCATTGTTAGCAAGCGAAAGATATTGCAATTTGCCAAGTAAGCCCAATTCCTCAGGGATCCGGGTCATCATTGAATTATGATCCAGTCGCAGTTCGATGAGCTGTGTCATGTTGTTGAAAAGTTTGCCCAACATATCTCCTGAAAGATTGTTTTTGCTCAATACGAGAGAGGATAAATTGTTAAAAAGAAGGCCTACCTCCGTTGGCAATGACCCTGACAAGTGGTTGTCGGCCAACGAAATTTTCTTGAGAGAGGTCAGCAAAGAAATCTCTGGAGGGAGCGACCCCTGAAGATTATTGCCGTCAAGATGCAATTCCTGATAGAGTCTTACCGGATAGCCGCTGCAAACAGGCAACAAGGTTGCTCTCGCGTCGGAGCCAGTACTATTCGCTGATAAGTCTACAAGATCCGTTTGTGTCCAATCGCATTCGTGGTGGGTAGCACTTAGCCAGTGTCCCTGTCGAATCCATCGTTGACCATTCAATGCCATAAAAAGTGTTGCTAATGCAAATCTTTGCATCAAACGCTCATCTGAGTAATCGTGCACCGCAGGATCTTCTAGCAGCCAGTTCAGAGCCTGGGACTGGTGAGACGTCTTATCGTTCAGGGCAATTTTGGTCGTTTCAGGAACCAGCTTGAGCATGTGATTTCTATCCACCACTCGCTCTTCATCATCTAACAACAAGAGGGAAAGACAAAGAGCTAATATTGCACCCGACACGAAAAATATTACGCCTCCGATGATCCACATTTTTCTCTTTCGCTGTCGTTCTTTAAAGTCCACTTGTCCATCTTTGTTCTTAGTTATCTCCCTTTCTGAGGAATCAGCTGGTACGTAGTCCTTCGCAATATTGCTGTTGTCATTGTCCAAAACCTGTGCTTCCATATCGTCGTTGTCGTCATTGTCGTCGTTCGAGTGCTCAATTCCATTGTTTCGATCAAATTTTTGCACCTTGTTTGATGCCATTATGAATCGTTTTGTTTGTGTTTTTATTTTTTATGTTTATCTGATCGCTGTTTTGTGTCCTTTTTCTTTCTTTCAAACATGATGGTCCCTCAATTTGAATTCACAATGTAGATAATTCTATCACCAGTGAGGTTTCCTTTCCCAGTGAGCTCATTTTTTGTCGACCAGTCACAAGCCAAAGTTGACGAAACCATAATATGCATTATTATCACCGTAGAAAGTAGAAAGACCCGAACCGTTCATGAGCAACATTCAATGACGAATGGAGTACCCGTAGATCCACTATTCCTGGGCTTTACTACTAACTTGTATTTTGTACGTGTCGCTAGTGGCTACTTGAGGCTAGTAGATTTAAAATTTGCGATGTTGTCATTTTTTGTTAACATTGTACAGAGTGCTTACCTGTTACCAAGTATACTCGCTTAGGCAACTTTTCGTTATGCGTTCGTCATCAGCTGGCTGATTGCAATTTTGGACAAAATTGGGAATTTTTTTTTACAGTTCACATCTCTCTCCACTTTTACCTATTGTTGTTGTTGGTGAAAGAAAAAGGAAAGGCACTGGCCGCATTATTGTTGCTATCCGCTGCTACGCTGGCAGGTCCTCCGGAATTTGTGGCTGCTGCTGCATGAGCATTTTGCAAGGCAGCAGATGAACGAACACCCATCAGATCCGCTACACTGGGATCCCGCGATAAGAAGGAGTTAAGACTCAAAAGACTATTCAAGCGATTCGAACTCGCCAAAAGATTGCCAAAGGACATGGTACTCATAGTATCGGGAAAGAGCACCCCGGTGGAAGGTAAGCGAGCATGATTGATGCTCGCAGAAGCAGAATTTGACGGTGCACCTGCTGTCGCGTTGCGATTGGCTTCCACAAGAGACTTGAGATTGGTGGCGGAATCAAAGAGGGAAGCCGCTCCTCCACCTGCAGCATTGAGTGCTGCCGTTGCCGCTCCTCCACCGCCAGTTGCATTCAGTGCAGCTGTAGCATTCAAGGCGGCACTGGCAGGACCAGTCGAACCGTTATTATTATTATTATTGTCGAAGCTCTCCTCCTTCCTGCCATTGTTGGCTGCAGCATTGTTGGCTCCACCGCCAAACTGTTGCTGTTGACGATTCGCCAAGCTGGCTGCCAACTGTGCGTGTAACTGTTCAATACTTGGAGCACTGGGTGTTTTGGACAATCCCTGCTGATGGTTCAAAAAATCCGCCGACGCATGGTTGCTGCCGTTGGCACCCCCCATGATAAAAGACATGGCATTTTCTTGATTCAATAGCCCCGACAAAGTCGAGGGCAATCCAGCCAACGAATTTGTGGAACCGACACTTTGCAATTGCGACTGCAATTGTTGCAAGCTGTTGGTACTACCCGCGGATCCAGGTGCCTGAAAAAATGCAGCAGCGTTAAAGCCTTGTCCGTTCTGCATGTTGGCCAACTGTTGAAAGCGCGCATGGGCATTGTTTCCATTCGTAGCTGCAGCTGCACCCGCAGCCAAAGCATTCAAATTGGCGCGCAAATTATTACCCATTGCCCCTTGTGGAAGCATACCCATGAGCTGTTGTTGCTGCTGCTGTTGTTGCTGCTGCTGCTGGTGTTGCTGCTGCAATTGCGCCATGCCAGCCATTTGCATACTTGTAATGCCCGGCATCAATCCTGGTGGCAGTTGCATCTGCTGCTGCCGTTGTGCCATGGCCGCCTTGCGAGCTGCCGAGCCATTCGTTTTGCGCTTGATCAAAAGCAACGAGCGAATGTCCGACGTCGCAGCTTCATTGACATAACTGCAAGGAGACATTTTCCCTTTGCCAGCGATCTTGCGGAATCCAAAGTAATTTAGTTGGCCTGTTATGTAAGCAATGAATGCAATTGAGAGAAAGGAGAAAGAGTGAGCAACTTTTATGCCAATAGAGCCACCACCACCACCATACACTGAAATAACCACCACACCACCACTGACACTGACAGTACTCACGTTGAAAACTGGCAAATTTCGAATGACGAAAGTACTTGTGCAAAACTTCTCCTTCCAATCGCTCGGGATAATGCACCTTGATGCGTCCATCTACCCATTCAATAATTTCCGAATTGTCATCGGTTAACATTTTCGTGAGCTGGTACAAAAATTCTGCAATGGGATGATGTTGGCTGCCGCGATCACCGGTGCGATTGTAGGCTTGTTGAAGCTGGTCCAAATCAGTCAGGTTAAGTTGCTGGTCTCCACCGTTTCCATTAGTGTTATTATTTCCTCCCACCATGGCACCACTACCCATGTTGGCAGCAAGTCCTCCCGCCGCCGATAATCCCTGCAGTCCTTGAAGGCCCGACAGAGAATCGGTAGCTCCACTACCACCACTACTACTAGCTCCACCAGAAGCTCCACCACCGTTGTTACCTCCGGTAGGTGGTGGAGCCATGGAGCCAGAGACGGGCGCCTGCGCCGTCATAAAGTTGTTAACACTATGGTTGTTCATACCAGTAGATGGATAGCTAAACCTTGGTTACTAGTAGTAGATCTTCGTACGGTTGAGGAACAAAAGAAGGAGAAGAACAAGCGAAGGCGATTGGTAAAAGATGTTTGTTCTCTGTTGTCCTGAAGAACAAGAGCAATTCGTTGTGGGGCAAAAAAGTAGAGGCTTTCAAGCGTGTAGACTGGGCTGCGAACAAGCGAAAAAATTCCAAACAGAAGGGAACGAGCCGGCCACTCAGTACGAAAAGGACGTTCAGTAAATCTGTGCGTAAGACACTTTTAATCTGACGCGATGGTATAAAAAAGGGTGTCAGACATAGGCGCACTTTTTGATTACCAGGTAGTACCAGGTACCATCCGTTCACTGGTACCTGGTACCAGGGTACCTGGTACTAGTAGCTAGTACCTGGTACCGTAAGTACTTGCAGACTCGATTGAATCGAATGACGTTTGGGTATATTACAACCGGTCCCCCTTAACTCTTGCCTGCAGATGTATTGCCACTTTCGAAAGTGATTCATGGGCGTGGCACTCTATTCGACACTGGCGGATGGAAAGGCTTTTAGTTTGGTTTGAATGATTGCGGAGTCAGGGGAAAATAACGGAATGCCATTGTGATGCAACATTATTACTACTACTACTACCACTCCCTGGTACCTGGTACCTTGTATTAATGATTATGTAGTACTGGTAGAGAAGTCTACAGGGATCTCAAATATCCCTATCTCCCGCACATGAAAGGCCTCCTCCGGTGAATTAGTAATGCTGATGTAACAGAGTACCAGGTATGGTACCTGGTACCAGGTACGTACCTGGTACCGTACAATGGTACTAGAGTAGAGTACTAGGTACCAGGTACTCGGAACATACTACCAGTTACGGTACCACTCGTAAAAAACGTGGAATTTAAAACGATGTAAGTGTGCGATCATTAACATTGTGATTAATGATACTAACAATAATAGTACAGTAGATTTTAGTCTTTCACAGAACTCTGTGGATCAATTGATTGTGATATTTCACATCAATGGACATGGCATGAAAGGGTTGCCCATCCAGGCGAGATACATCAAAGAGCATCCCTGTATCCTGATAGGCAATGTACATGTGAGTGTGCTGAGGATTGAAGGCCAAGCCTGTCGTTTCGTCGTCGTAATGCGGAGACTCCAACAGCGTGAAATATCGGCCTTGTTCATCCCGACCATGCACACCAGCGTAGGTTCCACCTTCTTCTGTAAAAAATAGAAAATCATCACCATTTACATTTGCAGTAGTACCATTGTTGGACAGAATTCGTTTTAGCTGGTCTGGCTGGCCATCAAAGAGTCCCGCCGCTGTGCTTTTTCGTTTGTAGGTAAAGTTGTCCAGGTCCAGCTCAAAGATCATCTTAATATCTTTACAAACAAAAAACAAGATCCCATCGTGTACATCAATACCTTCGGTATTTGGGTAATTGGCCTTGGCGTTTGCTTGCGCTTCACTCTTGTCCTTGATCCATGCGAAGGTACCTGTGTCTCCGGTCGAATCTGGATTTAGGACAAGGTATACGGTCGCACCAGCTCCATGGAGCATGTCCCAGGGATTCTCCCAATTGATTTGATCTGGTTGAAATCTCTGCAGTGCACCGTCTTTAACGTCTACCGTTACGAAAAAGTAAGGCGTTTGTAGGTCGCGAATGTCGTAGGCAAAGGACTCCCATTTGCCACCTTCCCTCCCGAGAGTCAGTTTCTCGGGAGGTCGTTTTCCTGTCGGGTCTACCTGATAAATGTTGCCGTGGGAATCTCCATCTCTTCCCCATTCTTCGCACGATACCCAGGTATTCCACGGTGTTTTCCCTCCTCCGCAATTCATCGTTGTTTTATCTAGTACCATTTCGTAGTTTACGACCTGACCCTGAGCATCAAAGGTGATGGCCCCGACACCACCTGTTCCGTTAACTTTTGCCTCGAAGTTCGACACGTAGATCCAACCTCCAGGGTTCCTGGAGTCTGGAAAGCAGGCTGCGCCGTCGGGTCGAACATGAAAGAATTGTTCTGATGCTTCCCCGGATTTCCAATACTTCGTGTACTTGGGCCGGTTTTCCAGACTCGGCAATAACTCGAGCCGTCAGTCCCGAGGATAGCACAAGGCCACTTTCACGGTTGGTGAGAAGACCAGGAATGTAATTTGGATCCAAAATGGGAGTATCATCATCAACGATTATTGGCTCCGATCCGAAAGGTTCGAAGTCGGCAGTGTCGGACGTTGGGGCAAACTTCACAACGAAGAAAACTGCAAAGGCCAGGATAACAATGACGTATCCTGCAGTTTGAAATCGCCTCAAATGTCTTTGGCAAAATGTACCCTCTCTGGCAGTCCCGGCAATGTTCGACGCTGTTGACACGGAAGTTACCGTCTCGGTGGCATCCGGCTGGTTGGGCTGGTTTCCTTTTGGTTCACTATTATTCGTCATTGCCCTTTTCTATTCTACAAGCAGTCTTCAATTGTATAGCAGAGTCAACAATAGAAACATTTCGCACGATCAAGTCATCTTGTTGATCTTTTTAAGTTGGCCGAATGAAGCAATGAAAAAATGAGAACAAATGTGTTCAACGCTTTCTCGTTATTTTTTCTCGTCATTAACTCGCTCTGGTACTGTAATACATCATGATGTTGAATTCCTTCCAAGACGTAAAAAGCTAGTGTGGAGACATAAAGAGTAAATATGAATATTATGATAATAGTAGGAGCAAACTAGTGGTGTGTGTGTGTATACAGAGTAAGCATAGGCACACGACCTAATAGAGAGAG
>Ga0210025_1004599_pt1 | contig 11735 bp, 10 predicted proteins | sample CryGeyme20150102_FD_183989 | JGI IMG/M metagenome (GOLD analysis project Ga0210025, IMG submission 183989) | Groundwater microbial communities from Crystal Geyser aquifers in Utah, USA - Crystal Geyser metaG 2015-0102 (SPAdes) (version 2) | ecosystem: Environmental > Aquatic > Deep subsurface >...
TAGGAAAGATGATGCTGCTGTGACAACCGAAGCAACACAATTTTTGAATTGGCTTTCAACTCAATCTAAACTAAGTTATGGTGCTGAAATTACTGAATTAGCCTCACTGTTGCATACTCAACTACTTATGGATATTGAAGCAACAGAGGAACATTTATCATTGGTTTCTCAATTAAAACAATCTGTTACGTTACCCAATTTCAAAAAAGAAGCCGACTTGTTAGAAATGAATTTGTTGGTTCGTTTAAACAAGGAAGAAGATGCTTTAGCATTGATCAGCCAACAGTTACAAGAAAAGAAAATTACAGAAGAGGAAAAAGTACATTTTCAAGAATTAAAAGAAGTATTTCAAACTCAACTTGAACTTAACACTATTAAATCAGGAAAGTTCGAGAATCGACCATCTGAAGAGGCGTTTTTAGGTAATAGTGATAAATCAGAAGATGAAATTGTTTCTGCGTATCCAAATCCATTTAATCCAACAACAACTATTTCACTAAAAATAGCTGAAAAGTCTAATGTAAGTATTCAGATTTATACTAGTTTAGGACAGTTAATGAAAAATGTGCATTCAGGTGATCTACAGTCAGGATTGCATTCATTTGTGATTCAGTCAAGTAATTGGTCATCAGGTGTATATTTTTACCGAGTAAGTACATCAACACGAGTTGTAACTGGAAAAATATTGTTAATCAAATAACAAGAGAAATCAAACAAAAAAGCCGCAAAATAATTTTGTGGTTTTTTTGTTTTGCTATACTATGATTTTTGATGTATTTCTAGCTTTTACTAATTAAACTTTCAAAGCTTAATGTCAAAAAACTTTAAATGGGTTATCATTTTGTGTACTTTCAAGCTAAATTGCAATCTAAAAGGCACTATTTTTTTATGTAAATTTGACAAAAATGCTGAAATTAATTTTAAAAATATTTTCAATAGAGCAGTTATAATTCATAGAGTCAATGACTTAAATGAATAGTTAATTTATTCAAATTGATGACATTATTCTTATCCGTCAACTCACTTTCCAAATGACGGATTCTGGTTTGAAAATATTCACACAAAATTCATATCGAAAAACTTACATAACATTCTCAATAGTGTAGCCTTGAGTTATTTCGTAAGATGTTAACCGAAAAAGAGGCGATTCTGAGCTGTGATAAGCTAAAAATGTGCGTTGTTCTTCGAATGCTTTTTTGGCAAGCATTTGTCTTGAAATTAAACTTTGCTTTGGGTCAAAATCGTATTTAGCGGCGAATTTTTGATTTACGTGTCCTTTTGTTGGGAGAACATCGCCTGCCATTATAAACTTGCAGTCGTCATCAGAATAAATAATTGCTACGGAAAACTCAGTGTGACCACCAATTTCGATAATTTCAAATTCGGGATAAGGTTTGTGATTTTCTTCGTAGAAAAAGAATTCTGCGTGTGCGTGAAGAAACCACATAAATTCAGTTTTCTCTTCATCATAGAAGACTTTTTGAGCTAGAACTTTATCTAATTCACGTTTGGATAACCAAATTTTTGCATAAGGAAAAGTAAGTTGCCAAAACCCATTTTTGCGGTGAGCCAAACCTCCTAAGTGATCAAAATGAAGATGACTTAAAAATATATCAGAAATATCTTCTGGCGCAACATCATGATCCGCCAAATGATCTAATAAAGTATCGATACTTGTTCCTTTTCCGAATTCACCTAAACCTGTATCAACCAAAAAATTACGTTGTTTTGATTTTACTAAAAACGCATTTATAGCAATTCTAAGTGCATTTTTATCAGGTTTTCCGTTTCTATCCATTGGTCGAAAAACTTTATCTATTGCAACAGAGAACGTGCCTTCGTAGAGAGCGTGGATGGAAGTTTTCATGCGTGGCGTTCGTAAGCGTCAATAATATCACGAATGAGTTTATGACGAACTACATCTTTCCCGTCTAGATAAACAAAGTCGATTCCTTTAACATCAGCAAGAATGGTTTGGATAGAAACTAAACCGGATTGAATTTTAGTTGGTAAATCTGTTTGAGTGATGTCGCCCGTAATTATTGCTTTTGAATGAATTCCCAAACGAGTTAAGAACATTTTCATTTGCATGTGAGTTGTGTTTTGTCCCTCATCCAAAATGATAAACGCATTATTGAGTGTTCTACCGCGCATATAAGCCAAAGGAACGATTTCAATAATTTTTTTCTGAATGTAAAATTCGAGTTTATCCGCTTCGATCATTTCTTCGAGCGCATCATATAAAGGGCGCAAATATGGATCTATTTTTTCTTTTAAATCACCAGGAAGAAATCCTAGACTCTCGCCGGCTTCAACAGCAGGACGACAAAGTACGATTTTTTTAACGCGTTTTTCTTTTAAAGCTCGCGCCGCCAAAGCAACAGCGGTGTACGTTTTTCCCGTTCCCGCAGGTCCGATAGCAAATAAAATATCGTTATGCTTATGTTTTTCAACAAGTTCCTTTTGACCTGGAGTTCTAGCTGTAATCGGGTTTCCTGAAGTTGATTTCATTATCACTTCAGAATTTAAGTACGATGGCGTTTCAATTTCACGATCGCTGCGTGTCATAATTAAAAGAGTTTCAACATCAAAATCGGTTAAGCGGTTTTTACGCTCAACGGTTAGAATCATTTGTTCCAATAACTTTTTGATATCGGAAACATCTTCATCACTTCCTTTAATAAAAATAACATCTCCACGAGCAGAAACCGTAGCATCGGGATAGGCGAGTTCAATTTGTTGAATATGTTTATCGCGTGAGCCTAGAACTATAATGGGATCAATATGTTCTAGTATAATTTTTTCTTCTTTCAATGGATGCAAATTAAGAGATGTTTGTTACTATCATGTGTTTTAAAATGAAACAAGAATAGGAGCTATCTAATTTCCGTAAAAATTACGGTGAAACTCACTGAGTCTAATAGGAATGTTTAAAATAGTTATAAAGGCATTAAGCGTTTGGCAACATCACGAGGAATTCCAATCTCCTCAAATTGTTGAAAAACATGACTTTTATTGTAGTCAACGCGGTAATTTTTATACGAAAAGTCGTCAAAATTAAATAAACCGAAACTTGCGCGTTTATCACTATCTCTTGGCTGTCCTATACTTCCAGGATTAATAATGTACCGAACGCCAGGTTTAACGGAAAAAACGCCAAGTCTATCAGGCACAATAGCAGGAACGTGAGTATGCCCAACAAAACACAGTTTTTGAGGAATTTTTTCCAATATTTTGCGACCGTCGATAGCCGATTGAATATAGCGCCACTTTTCAGGTTCAATAGGAGAGGCGTGAACACACAAAAAATCATATTCTTCATTTACTGATGTGTACTCAGAAGAATCTAAATAAGCGAGTTGTTCTGCATTAAGATGTTGAGTAGTCCATTTCAATAATGACTGATTTGGATCTCGAAATAAAGCTAAATCTTGTTTGCCAACAACTCCAGCATCGTGATTTCCCATTAGGTTTTTAATGCCTCTAGATCTAAGGAAATCAATACATTCTGCAGGTTTTGGTCCGTAGCCCACAACATCACCAAGGCTAATAATCAAATCAGGTTTGTGTTCATCAATTTGGTTGAAGCATGCTTCGAGTGCCGGAAGGTTAGCGTGGATATCTGAAATAAGTGCTAATAACATAGGTTAAAAATACGGGTAGATTGAGCAAGTTAAAAGAGAATATCGCTTATTGGTTCCGAAGAGATTTATTGAACTCTATACAATAGGTATATGCATCGAGAACAGATTGAGTGCTATCGGTGTCTAGAACTATTTTAGCGGCATTTTTTGCTTCTATTCTTGCGTTTGTAGGAGCAAAACTAAAAGGTGCTAATTCTAGTGCAGGAGCATCATTCATTCCATCTCCGACATAGGCCATTTCCGAAATCTTAATTCCAGTTAAGTCTGAAAGCCATTGCAAACCAGTGCCTTTATTACAAAATGTATAAATCACGTTTACGGAGACATCCGTGTTATGAACTTCAACTAAATCTGGACGATCTTTAGTTTTTTCAAGCATCAAATTGAACATTTTCATGATGTCTGATTTATTTGGACTAACTAAACCAACATCAATTTTTTTAGTGAATTCAATTAAGGTGTTTGGGTATTTTGGAAGTACAATTTCTTCAGTCCATTTTCTGAGTTCTGTAAAATATTCTTGAACCTCAGGGGTGATAATCGATGACCATAAAAGTGCATTCGTTTTGGGATGATAACAACCAACACCGCTTTCAAATAAAATTGGATAACGAACATTTAACCATTGAGCAACCGCTTCGGCGTAGGGATAAGGTCTTCCTGTGCAAAGCGTTAAAGCTGGAGTATCAATATTGGTTTCAGACGATTCATTATACTGTTTAATTTCAGAAATCGCATCCCAATTTGGTGGACTAAATGGATGTGAAATACAGCCGTCTAAATCGGAGACTAATAATTTTATCAAAGTGAAAGGTGAAAGGTGAGGTTTGAGAGGAGTCAGGAGTCAGGAGTCAGGAGTTTTTGGCTTTGGCTTTGGCTTGGGTTTGGTTTTCTTTCCTCTTATTTGTGTTAAAGAGTGAAGCTTTATGTTCTAAGTTTAAATCTAAAATCTTGTTTATTTTGATTGATTATTTATTCGAGAATAGTTTTAATCTTTCAGGCAAAAGCTTGCAACTTGTTTCCAAGACGTTGCTGTAAAATCGGCTGTTGTTGAATCGGCATCCTTATCAGAAAGGCCAGTAAATAGAACGGCTTTCATTCCAACAGATTGTGCTCCAATAATATCGGTCGCCTGAATATCGCCAACATGGATAGAATGTTGAGCTAGAGCTTTGTTTTTTTTCAGTACCTGTAAAAAAGCACGTTTATCGGGTTTTGAGTACCCAACTTCATCGCTAAAAACAAAATGACTGAAATAATCTAATAACTGATTTGTCTGCAAAAAAGCTCGAAGAACAGAACCGGGCGAAAACATGGTATCAGAAATAATAGCTAAAGGATATTTTTCAGCGAGTAGAGGAATTATTGAAATAACATCAGTAGCCAATTCCGGTGGTCCCATTAATAAAGAATGCTGAAAAGTGAATGTAAGATCTGCTTTTTCAGACTTTTTTGCTGGAATAGTAAGATGGTTTACAATACGGTCAACCAGTTCATGTGTAAGCATTGTTCGTTGTTTGCCAAGCCATTCTTGATCAAATTCAGTGGAAATCTGGGTAATCACAGCTTTTATTTGTTCGTTTGTTACCGATTTGTTGTATTTAGTAGCTAAGGATGTTACTTTATTAATTCTTGCTTCATGGCGCTGTTTTCCGCCTGTTTTTGCATCAACTAAAGTATTCCAAAAATCTATAGAAATAGTTTTCATGTTTGAAAAGAGGATTGGTTGAGCGCAAAAATACGGATTTTAAAGGAGACGAGAGATGTAGAATTACTGTAACCTAATCAGATGCCATTTATGAAAATAAAAAAAATAGAATTAGAGAAGTCCAAAAATCTCTTAAGAATAGAACGTATTCAATGCGATTAGTTATTCAATGTTTATCGATCGTTTCATTTTCAAAGAGCCGTTTACTGAAACAAGATTTTGATCGCAATTCATAAATAAAAAGCGAATGTTCTAATTTTTTTGGGTTTAGGAATTCTATTCGTGCGTAATCGAATTCCTAAATCAAACACACAAGTTTTAAATCAAGTGAAATCAAACTTAATCGGATTAATTCGGATAAGTTATTTTGCTTTATACTTTTCAATCATCTCTACAACATCTTGATAGTCTTTTTCTGGGCTATTCGAAATTCCCATTTGTGCTTTAATTACGGTTCCATCTGCGGCAACATATACTTTGTAAGGAATTCCAGCAATGTTTAATTGTGTTGCAAGACTTTTGCCAAAAACATGAGTAAATCCGTAATTTTTTTCTGCGACGAATTGTTTTACTTCTTCAGGAGAGTCACTCCAACCGGGACTAACAGCAAGAACAACAAAATCGTTTGCATATTTTTTTTGAGCTTTTGCAAGAGTTGGCATGAAACGTAAACATGGGCTACACCAAGTTTCCCAGAAATCAAGAATAACTACTTTCCCTTTGAAGTCTGCAAGAGAAACGGTTTTCACATCGAGAGTTTTAAAATTTGATGAAAGAATTGCTTCTTTCTGCGCATCGGATAATTGCGGTTGGCCTTGAGCGCAAGCTGCTACAGTGAAAAGAAGAGCAATAAATAAAGTACTAAGAGATTTCATAAGAATAGTAGTTTAGAAGTTCTATCAAAAGTAACAAAGTGAACTGAGAATTATTGTTAAGAATTGTTTTTTATTTGCATATATGAGTGTACTCCGAAACGTAGTTTTTAGCAAACTATTCGTCGAATTCGTAGGATTTGGAAGGGTGAAAACCGAAAGAATCGACTTTTTGGAGTGGATATATATGTATATAAGAGGTATTGCTAAAATCGTTTGGAATATATTTTGATAGAGTGGAATTGTGTTTAAATGTAGCAGGGATGAAAACTTTATTTTAATATCAAAGAATTTCCTCCAAATTTTCAGGTTTACTCGATTGTATATTTTTTAAGTTGATTTCGGGATGAGGATTAGTACATAATTTTAATCACAATCCAGAACAGCCAATTGAGAACGTCATTTGGGTTAAGTAGCACAAGCGGAGGCTTGCGCTGGAAAAGGGGAAAGCAGACGCGGACGCTTGCGCTAAGAAAAGGGAAGCACAAGCGGAGGCTTGCGCTAGGAAAGGGGGAAAGCACAAGCGGACGCTTGCGCTAGGAAAGGAGGCTTGCGCTAGGAAAGGGCTAAGAAAAGGGAAGCACAAGCGGAGGCTTGCGCTAGAAATTGAACCAGAATTAGGTTAAAATATAGCCCGAACACTTTCGTGGCGGTATGAGGAAATTAATTTTACCAGTTTTATTTTAATTTTTTATTCAGAACTCAGGTTTTTGGAGTAAGATAAACGAGGATAGTTTAAATGTTTTGAATCTGATTTTTCTTAACCAAATAAGTTTAGTTTTTTTATTATAGAGCGAATGTTAAATGAATTTTTGATTAAACTATGAAAATGCAAACGGATAATTTATTCATGAAGAAAGCCTTGCAACTTGCAGAAAAAGGAGCAGGTTTTGTAAGTCCAAATCCCAAAGTTGGTTGTATCATTGTGAATAAAGATGGGAAAATAATAGGGAATGGTTATCATGAAAAATATGGTGAAGCCCATGCGGAAGTTAATGCTGTTCATTCAGTTAAGGATAAAACAGAATTGGAAGGAGCAACGGTTTATGTAAGTTTGGAACCGTGTTCACATCATGGAAAAACTCCACCTTGTACAGATTTGCTTACATCATTACCTATAAAACGAGTTGTTTTAGCTTTGAAAGACCCAAATCCGTTGGTTTCTGGTAGAGGAATTCAAAAATTAAGAGAAGCTAATATTGAAGTTGAGATCGGTGTTTGTGAGACAGAATCGCGTTTACTGAATGAGTTTTTTCTTCATCACATGCAAACTGGAAAACCTTTTGTTTGCCTGAAAATTGCTCAAACATTGGATGGGTTTAGCGCTGCAGAAGATGGAAGTTCACAATGGATTACAGGAAAACTGTCTAGAACCTTAGTCCATGAATGGCGAGCAAAATATGATGCTGTTCTAGTTGGAAGAAACACCGCTTTGCATGATAATCCTTCATTAACAGTACGGTTAGTGAAGGGGCGAAATCCATTTCGAATTGTTTTGGATGGACCAGGAAATCTGCCAAAGAATTTGCGACTATTCACTGATCAATTTGAAGAAAAAACGATTCATATAGTAGGCGTTCATAATGTTGTTGATGATGTTAGTTTGATGCTTGCTACATTAAAAGGAGATGAATTTCGAGGAAAAACACTAGTAGCTGGTATGAAAAATGGACATGTTGATGTAAATGAAGCCTTAATTCAATTAGGGAAAATGGGATTTTCTTCGATTTTAGTTGAAGCTGGACCGAATTTGGCTTCTGCATTAATTCGTGAAAAACTAGTGGATAAATTGGCCTGTTTTATTGCTCCGAAACTATTAGGAAGTGGGAAACGACCTATTTCTGATTTGGGAATTTCTACTATTACTCAGGCTCTTGAGTTGAAGAATGTGAGTTGGGGAAAAATTGGTGATGATATGGTGATGATGGGGGAATTTTAGGAGTCAGGAGTCAGGAGTCTGGAGTCTGGAGTCTGGAGTCTGGAGTCTGGAGTTGGGAGTTGGGAGTTGGGAGTTGGGAGTTGGGAGTTGGGAGTTGGGAGTCTGGAGTCTGGGGTTGGGAGTTGGGAGTTGGGAGTTGGGAGTCTGGAGTCTGGGGTTGGGAGTTGGGAGTCAGGAGTCAGGAGTCAGGAGTCTGGAGTTGTGAGTTGGGAGTTGGGAGTTGTGAGTTGGGAGTTGGGAGTTGGGAGTTGGGAGTTGGGAGTCAGGAGTCAGGAGTCAGGAGTCTGGAGTCAGGAGTCTGGAGTCAGGAGTCTGGGGTTGGGAGTTGGGAGTTGGGAGTTGGGAGTCTGGAGTCAGGAGTCAGGAGTCAGGAGTCAGGAGTCAGGAGTCTGGAGTCTGGGGTTGGGAGTTGGGAGTTGGGAGTTGGGAGTTGGGAGTCTGGAGTCAGGAGTCAGGAGTCAGGAGTCAGGAGTCTGGAGTCAGGAGTCAGGAGTCTGGAGTTGGGAGTTGGGAGTCAGGAGTCTGGAGTCTGGAGTCTGGAGTCTGGAGTCTGGAGTCTGGAGTCAGGAGTCTGAAGTTGTGAGTTGTGAGTTGTGAGTTGTGAGTTGTGAGTTGTGAGTTGTGAGTTGTGAGTTGTGAGTTGTGAGTTGTGAGTTGTGAGTTGTGAGTTGGGTGGACTTGCAAACAAAATGTGGTGATTCATTTTTATTCATGCAGATTACATAGCGATTGTTTATTTAAAATGTTGCTCCAACAAAGAGTTAGAACTTAGATAATTCAGCGTAGATTGTTAGCGTGTTGAATTATGTCAGGCTTCATTGTACTCAAACAATACCGTTGATAGTTGTTGAATGGAAAAAAAAGTAATCATTAATCCATTCAAACTTGAGTGATATAAAGAAATTTAAGAACAGGTATTGGACAAACTCTTTCCTTCTCAACTCAGGCATGGTCTGAGATGTTTGGTCAAATCCCTGAATACCTTACAGACATATTTTAATAAACAACTTGAAGGGTAGATTTTTGGTTGATTCCTAAGTTGGCAAAAAAAATACAATTTTTGAAAGCAATTGGGAAAATTTACAAGTTATGTTCTAAAACAAAGCGAACTACATCTGATTTAGATTTTAAGTTAAGTTTTTGCATTAATTTAAAACGATGCGTATCGGCAGTTCGAGGGCTAATGAATAGTTGTTTACCAATTTCGCCCGATGTTAGTCCTTTTCCTACAAGAATGAGTATCTCGAGTTCTCTGTGTGTTAATTCTGATAGTTCGGGGATGTGCGAATGTTTAGTTAACGACGGAGTTGTTGAGTCCTTTGGTAGTTTATTTACAAAACGTTCTCTAATGATATCAGAAATGGTTGAACCCAAAACAAATTCTCGCTTTAATGCTGTTTCGATGGCCGAAATCAATTCTGTTGCTGAACAGTTTTTGTGTAAATAACCATAAGCTCCAGCCTGAATAGCTTTTTCTAAATAATCACTTGTTAAATGCATTGTGAGTATGATAACGATTGCATTTTTATTAAGTAACAAAAGTTGTTTGGTCATTTCAATCCCATCTAAATCTGGCATAGAAATGTCTGAAATGATTACATCGGGATGGAATTCATGGTATTTTTGTAGGCATTCGTTACCGTCTTTAGCTTCGGCACATACCTCTAGATTGGGTGTAGATTGAATAATAGATGCCAATCCAAATCGAAATAAATTATGATCATCAGCAATTAGTATTCTGATTTTTTTTAACACACTCATTTTAACACACATTTATAGACTCAGTTTAATGTAACTAAAATAAGCGAGCCTCAAAAGAAAATGAAGAAGGAGTAAAGATAAATGAAAAATGGGAAATTGCCTCAGATTGTTGTAGCCTCTCAATCATATCAAACTCAATACAAGAATTCGTTCATTGATTTATTCGAAAAGTGAATCCATTTGGCAAAAGTTTTTTTTAGTGAGAGTAAATTTTTGAGTGCTTAATAAAAATCGATATCAACTGCTTTTGAGGTTTAACTTACAATCAAAACGCAAAATCAAAAAAATAGCTTGTTTTCGATTTTAAATTTTTGCGCAGACAATCTACTAAAACCGTATCTTGCGCTTCTTTCAACCATTATAATAAAATCAATTTCTTACTATGACTTTGCAACGGACACACACTTGTGGTGAACTCAGAAAAACCGACACCGGAAAACAAGTAATTTTAAACGGTTGGGTTGATACCCGCAGAGATTTAGGCGGAGTTATTTTTATTGATCTCCGCGACCGTTACGGTAAGACACAATTAGTATTTTCTCCACAAGACGATGCTGAAGCCCATGCAATTGCCGATCAACTAAGAACAGAATATGTGATTGGCATTAAGGGAGTTGTAGAAAATCGTGATGATATAAATATCAATCCAAAAATGGCGACAGGTGAGATTGATATACGTTGCTCCGATTTGGTGATTTACTCTAAAGCAGAAACTCCTCCCTTTGAAATTAAAGACGATACAAAAGTAAACGACGATGTTCGCTTAAAATATCGCTATTTAGATTTACGTCGCCCTTCGATGCAAGAAAAACTCATGCTTCGCTCAAAAGCGTATCATGTAATACGTTCCTATTTTAATCAAAATGAATTTGCTGAAATTGAAACTCCGGTTTTAATGAAATCAACTCCTGAAGGCGCACGTGATTATTTGGTGCCAAGTCGTGTAAATCCAGGTAAATTCTTTGCTCTTCCACAATCACCACAAACCTACAAGCAAATTTTGATGGTTTCGGGAATGGATCGTTATTTCCAAATCGTGAAATGTTTCCGTGACGAAGATTTACGCGCAGACAGACAACCTGAATTCACACAGGTGGACGTTGAAATGAGTTTTGTTGACGAAGAAAATATCTATGCACTCATGGAAGGCTTAATTCAGAAAGTTTGGAAAGAATTAGCTGGAATTGATGTTCAGGCGCCGTTCCCTCGTATGTCTTATGATACAGCAATGACCAAATACGGTTCAGACAAACCTGATACTCGTTTCGATTGTACCTTTGTAGATTTTTCCGACATTGTTGCAAAATCCGAATTCAGAGTTTTTACCAAAACCGTAGCTGATGGTGGAATTGTAGCAGGATTTGTAGTTCCTGAACAAGGTGTTTTAGGTCGTGGCGTAATGGATCGCTTAACCGATCGTGCAAAATCAGAATTAGGCGCAGGTGGTTTAATTTACATTAAAAACAACAAAGACGAATTGTTTTCAAGCGTTGGGAAATTCGTTTCTGAAGATATTACTCGTGCCATGGTTGAAAAAGCAGGCGCAGCAGAAAGCGATTTAATCCTCATTCTTGCAGGAAAACCAGCTGACGTTTACAATCAATTAGGCGGAATGCGCTTAATTATGGGTCATGAATATAATTTGATAGATTACAGTAAAAACAACTTCTTATGGATAACAGATTTCCCATTAGTTGAATATTCAGCTGAAGAAGGTCGCTATTTTGCTATGCACCATCCATTCACTTCTCCAAAAGATGAAGACATGGATAAAATGAGTACAGATCCATTAAGTATTCGCGCTCGTGCTT
>Ga0210025_1004610_pt1 | contig 11710 bp, 4 predicted proteins | sample CryGeyme20150102_FD_183989 | JGI IMG/M metagenome (GOLD analysis project Ga0210025, IMG submission 183989) | Groundwater microbial communities from Crystal Geyser aquifers in Utah, USA - Crystal Geyser metaG 2015-0102 (SPAdes) (version 2) | ecosystem: Environmental > Aquatic > Deep subsurface >...
GTCCGTAGTAGTAGTAGTAGTAGTAGTAGTAGTAGTAGTAGTAGTAGTAGTAGTAGTAGTAGTAGTAGTAGTAGTAGTAGTAGTAGTAGTAGTAGTAGTAGTAGTAGTAGTAGCAGCAGTAGTAGCAGCAGTAGTAGCTAATAGTGTTAGTATTTTACTCTCTGTACAATAGTGTTCTTATTTTCTTACCCGATGGATTGCGTAGGTACCAGGTACAGGAAGTTAAAAATATTATTATCATCGCAAGAAGGACAAACAAGATTTGTGACCCACGATTTGTGACGGATGACCGCAAAGAATAGACGTAAGGTTAGCGTTAAATGTTGAATTGAAAAGCTGCAAAAAATATTTATGAAACAAAAAAATAATAATAATAACTTCAATCACAAACAATGACAAGCACAAAACGCAGGCGCACACACACACAAACACACGCAGTTGTTCCGAAAAATCAGTATAATTCCGAGAAAAGCGCATGATGAGCAGCCACAGCAGATCTGTGGAAAGTCTTACGGAACTAGAACTGCGACGGCTTGTTGAGATTCTCCAAGTATCGCATCCTCAGGCTGTTACTTCAGCCTTGTCACTGATTCATGCCTCCTCCTCCTCCTCCACAGCAACAGCAACAACAATTGAGACCAATGATGATAATACTCGCAAAGAAGAACAAAAATCTTCACAAGAAGAATCCGGTATTAGAAGTATTGCAACAAACTCAGATGAAAAACCAATTATTATTGCAGCAACGAGTGCAACCAAAGTAGACCAACCAAGAGAACTTTCGGAAAAAGCCCTTGAACCAGTCGAAGGATCCAACCATAATAGCAACAACAACCTTACTTTGAAACAACAAATTGACATTCCACGAACCCAAAACAAGGAGAATGACGTAAGCATCGATAGTCATAATAATCATGATGATGATAAAGCAACACGAGGCAGTACACTACTGCCCGAATCTTCAGTAGTAGAAACCAGGGATGTTCCAGTCAAAAGAGATGAGGATATTCTGATTTTCACAAAAAAGTCAAAGAATAATAATACCACACCACTTCTGTCAGAACCACTGGATACTACTGTTAGTAGTAGTGATGCTGCATCTCCAACAACTGAATCATCAAAATCTGCTGTCGACAGCAAGGGAAAGAAACGACCGCCTGGTAAAAAGAGACCACCAGGAAAGAAGAAATCATCCACGACAGGAGCATCAAATTTCGAAACAAATAGTACGGGTGTTTCTCCCACTGCTGCTGCTGCTGCTGCTGCCAGTAGTAGTAGTCAGAGCAACGCAATATTGGAATCACTGTCACGTGAACGAAACTCCCTACTAATAGTACCGGAAGAGAAAATAGTGAATCGTGATCCTCCTTCCGACGAAAAACCTGAAATTTTGAACGCAAAGCCAGAGGAGACTACTTTACGTGAGAATCTACCAGTTGACGAGGAGGATGTGCAACAGACAGAACTTCTTACTACTATTCCTGTTAAGAAGAGCCAATCAGCTGAACCGCAGAACCAAACGTCAACAACGGACGATGATGACGCCTGCAAACTTTCATCAGAACCAAAGAAAAAGGGTACAAAGAGACCACCCGGGAAGCGACGGTCAAGCGATGGCAAATCTGATGCAACTAACAGCAAGGCAGCAGTCGAAGAATATCTTCAGACACAATCGGCAGTTGCTCCAGTGCCAAGTGGAAGTGCTACAGCAAGGGGAAGCATCTCTCGTGAAGACATTGACTGGAAAGCAGATCCTGAACTGATTGTTGATGATGATAATTTTGGACTCTACTTTGAAGGACATTCGGTGACTGCACGATATCAGGACGTGTCGGCTGACAAAAGTCCCCAGGCCGGATGTTATCTCGTTTTTGATCCGCAGGGTGGTGGTAAGCTGGTTTTGCATTACAGCAAAGTGCGAATTGCTCAGGCTCTGGGCTTTTATTCTCCTGGACCAGATTATTCTATTCAAGGTTTTAAATTTACGCGCAATCACGGACGCGTTGAGCTCATTGGAAATTGTGCTTCGGGAAAGGCGGGTCGAAAGAATTACTACGCCGGATGGTGTCAATTCCTTCGAGCTGCCAAAGACGTCAATGGGAGTCTCTGGGTTTATTCAAGAGTTACAGATCAGCCCGGTCTTGATGTCGATGGTACGTGTGACCATAATATCGTATCCTTATCAAGGAATCTTAAGTTCAAACGTGCTTTCTTTCCTTACATTGTACTTTACCAACCACCTTCACCAACCTCTTCCCCTCGTATAGTGTACGTCTATCTGAGGTCGCGACCACCAAATGTCACCTCGGTTAAGTTACCCGAGGATTGCCCCTGTTGTGTTTCTGAGGTAGTGGGCGTAGCATGCCTTCCGAAATCGGCAGAATTTTTTCCAAATGTTCGAGTAGACGAGAGTAAATGGTTGGGCGATGCGAATTCGATCGGTACCAGTATCCTAATCGATGACGAAAGAAAGCCCATTCCTTCAACGGAGGGCTTGTTTATCCCGGGAGTGTCCGAGTGTTCAAAAATGCCCGAGGCATCGGCAGACGTAGCCGAGGGATCCGAAGAAGAATCTGGTTGCTATTTAGTGTACGACGAGGATGCGTCCAAATTGATTGCGCACTACAGCAAAGCAAAGGTACCGGGTGCCATTGGATTCTTTACTCCTGGTTCAGGCCAGAAGATTCCCGGCTTCAAGTTCAAGAACAATCAAGGCCGCAACGATCTGATGGATTGCTCCTCCGGTCGCAAATCTTTTTACGATGGTTGTTGTCAGTTTATAAGAATAGCCAAGGCGATGGATGGTAGCTTGAGCATCTATCCGAGTGCTGACGGGGAGCCTGGTCTACCGTTCAATGGTGCGAATAATGTTGCCGTGATGTTTGCTATAGTATGCTTCCGGAAGTGAAGTTTTGTGCATACCACTCAAAGTTGATACTCTTTTTTATGTATAGTTTATGTTTACAGCAGGAAGCTTAACAAAGGGATGCAGCAAACAACGAAGCTTGCAGAAAATTCAAACTACCACGTCGGCAACATCTCGGCTGTTGCTTGTTTGCCAAAGCATGTAGAGTTCTTTGAAGGATTGACCACAGACCTCATTCGATGGATAGAGGAGGGAAGAGCCATCGGCGCTGCACTTCAGCTTTAGTAAGATTGAATAGTTTTCAACCATTCTTATTGTGCTCGTCTGCTAACTATTCATAGCTTAACCCACCCAGTCCCTTGCCTTGGTCTGTCAACGCTAACACTTTCCTATGCTTCAACCTCGCCTCGTTCCGGGCGTGGGGCTGGTACGACTTTCTCGCGAAGAAAGATCCCCTATTATAATTATCTAACCAAATTCCCTCGCTTTGGGTTGATGCGGGAATTTCTTAATATATGGCCTGGTGTTTTTAGAATTTTGGCGTGCTGCATAGCAGTCCAGTCAGTCACGCAAGTTGACGTACATAGCGCTCCGTGTTGAGTGCATGGCATATGCCGTATTAAACGTAATAATATCTTGTTGTTTTGTGGCATAAATAATGAGACTTTGGTCGCTCGTATCGTGGGACAGATCCAGGTCTGCTCTTCCCGCAAACCGGAAGTGCTTCCATCCAAAGCTGCATAGCTAGTACCGTACGAATACAGTACTAGTACAGTACTAGTACTGCTGGTCGACGCAAACGAGTCAGTCTGTCGGGGAAAAATTTGTGCTCTATTAAATACACGATTAAATAATAAAAAATGAGATTCACATGTACATCGGAATGGGTTAGGGCCTTTCGTTGAACTTGGTACAAATAAAGATAGGGACGCACGAAACCTCCTTAAATGGTCGTGCTAAACAATTCCGATTTCCTCGCCCTACCAAACAAAGCAGTTAACCAGCAACCTGCGACTCTACTACTGCTAGACTACTTGCTAGCTCTACTTTAGAGGAGTAGTCTAAAGAATAAACAACACCAGCTTTGATTTGAAAAGGCAGCACATTCTTATCATAAAAGGAAACAAGACAAAAGAAGCAAGACAATAACTATCCAATCTGGTTTCGAGTTAATATCGTCTGGAAGAATAGAAAAAAGTTTTCTTGCTGTGCACTCCCTTATCTATTGCTTGGACAACGATTTCATTCCCCACAAAGCCCGGAAACCAAAACGTAATAGACGTCAAAGAAAATCATCCGCTAAAAGAGTATACAACATTTGCCTTCTACCAGTCAGTCCACCACCCACATCACGATGCCGATCACATTCAGAATTTTGGCTACAACACTGCCCCTTCTGGCAGCAATCTCCAGCGTTTCTTCTACAGTGACGACTCCGACGTCCTCGCTCGATTCCAATGGCAGCAGCAGCAGCAGCAGCAGCAGCAGAGGTCCAGCTACCAACCTCATTGGCTCCCGCATCTCCCAAGAGATCTCTCAAAGGGTGACACAAGGCATTACTGACCACATTCAAGAGAAGCTGGTCCACCGGAACGACAACCATGACGCCCGCCAATTGCAGACCGAAGAATTTGACCGTTTCGTGGATATCGTTTCACTGGCCGTTATTTCTTTGCCCGAGTTTGAAACATCCCAGACGATTCTCTTTGCCAATCTCAACATTTTGGCCGAAAACGTCAAGTGCTTTGACATTAATTTACGGGACGTGCAGATCAACTACAATCAAGAAAGCAACCAGCGATTGAGCCTTCGACTGGACGTGAACGACCTAGATATCACGTGTACCTTGGACTACAAATGGGACTATTCCTTTTTCAATGGAAACGGAGTAGCCACCATCAAACTGGATGATAACTATGTGTCGTCCACTTTGGCATTTGCATCCCAGGACTTTGACCTTTATCCTCCCACAAACAGCAGTGTGGAAGAGTGCATTGCGGACATTACGGTCTCCGATATGACCTTCACTGGAAGCGTCACAGATTCCATTATCAACGTCTTCGAATCCTTACTGCGAGGGTTTGTGGAAGATGCTGTCAGTGGAATAATATGCGAAGAAGTGGGAGCTCTCGGCACAACTCTGATTCAAGATTTGATTGATCAAGTAGATGCCTTTTTGTCCCCTTACTTGTTACCACAAAACGAGACAGAAACCAATGCTACCGCAGCTGAGCTAGCCATGATAATCCCACCGCAGGTTAGATTGATGAACTTCCAGGAAGAAGACGGAAACGAACAGATATGGTTTTATGGTGCCTTGAAAGAAGTGGACGCTGCCTTGGGAGTTTGGTTGATCGATCCCAGCGGACCACGAGAGGGCGGAAAGGATTTGGGTGTCAATATTCTCTTGCGTGACCAAGTACTGGACGAAAACAGGGCGTTTGTACTGGATGTAGCAGACCTCCCTTTTGACTTTGACCCGGTCTTGTTTGAAGGTCACGACGAACTTACGCAAACCACCATGACTTTGGAGACTGTTCGTGTTTTTGGGCTGGACACATTCAATGAATTCAAGCCTTTCATCAATCAAGGCAAGTATACCCTCAGGAACGACCTTGGCTGGGATTTCCTCTCGTTCGAACTTGATGTCAGCTTCGATATGAAGCCCAGTACACTGCCAGATAGCATCATCACTGGTGGAACTGACATGCACATTGTAGAAAAGGTTACTCTCAAGTTCGGAGTCGAGGATATCAATGCTACCCTCTCGGTTCTATTGGCGATTGATCAGGATAGATTCGGTGCTCTCAAGGCAGGTGCCTTACTTAACGAAGCAAATATTCTTCCTTGCTTCATGTCCTCCGTGTTTCGTTCTGAGATTACTGTTCTCGAAGCTCTGATCGGGAAAATTCAAGAGCCTGCTCTCGAAGGGTTTATCGATGAAGGAATTGACAATATTATCACGAATGCTGTCACGGCTGCTTTTACAATGTACGAAAGCGTCGTCATCCGAGCTATGCCAAACATTTTCAACATTGCAGTCAAGGATATCATCAACGAATCGCTGCTGCTCTCGTATGATGAGCCTTGCCCCGAGCCCCCGCAAATCGAAGGGTTTATTGACTTTCGCGACCTTTTCTTAAGCCCAGAGGCCTCTCGTGAGTTGGGGGGGTCCGGTACTGAGCCTTATGGCAACCTTGCGTCGGCTCTCTTTGGCTTTTTGAAGACACAGATTGCTACAAAGGAAGGCGACGGAACGCTCAGTGCCAACAGCATGTTCATTCGTCCGTTGACCAGCGAACAGTCTGGTGTTGAAGGCATGTTGGCTCTTCCCGGCAATCTCTTTAGTTTGGCAGGGGATGACATTAATGTTGAAGCTTTGGATACTCTACTTAAAAATTTCGAGCTCAAGCTGTCAAATGTGCGCGTAATGAATCTTGATACAATGGTGCCGCCCTTCGAGTTTTTGAAGCCAACCATAGACACCTATGCTTTTGATAACGAGATTCACTTGGGGCCTGTACCCGGCCGCCCTTTGAATATTTCGGCAGAGCTCTCCGTTGTATTTGACGAGGACTCTCCTCTGGCTATGAACAATCAAATAAAGGTTGGCATGACATCTTCCGCTTTTGAGATTCTTGCAGAAATCACGGCTCGTCTTGAAACGATGGCAATCATGAATTTTCCTATCAAGGATTTGTTGGAGGTTCAGTGCTGGCTAGCAACCATGCCAGTTCCTGCGTTGAACGAGTTGGGCTTTCGAATTGACCCCGAGGAAGAGCGTGGGTTAATCTTAACAGAATTCGCCAACAAATGGACAGATCTGAGTGTCGAAGTTGAATGCATCAGTTGCACCAGCAAGGGACTAAATATGCTTCCAACATTGCTCGATCTTTTGAAGACAACCAACGTCACAACTGTTTTGGCGTCTCGCGTAAAGTTCGTTGTTGACGATTTAGTTGCCAGTGACTCATTTCAGACATTCCTGGATAGAATGCTGGAAGGAGCAGGCATGTCATGTCCTCACCATGCTGCATATGTTGACGAAGCAACGGACCCAGATTACGCCCCGTTGCCATTCCCTGATCTGTCTCCAACATCAATCGATACGATCTTGTTTACTCTTGGTACCACCGTCCAGGTCGGATTTGTTGTTTTTACTCAAATGTACGCTGACACTGAAGCAAATGTCGCTGACCCTCTTAGTGAACAGTTGGCGTTTGACATTCCCGAAGGAAGCAACCTGATCAACTTCAACGACTTCGACATGGAATTACCAGATGTCCTGCAATCGGGCTGGGATAGTGTCTTATCCATGATTTCTGGTTCAGCGTTTGATGCCAACGGTCAAGAAGAGCTGAATGTCAATTCATTGATGCGGAATCTTTTTGGAAGCGGATCTTTGGAACTGGACCTTGAAGGGCTTTCCTTTGGTCCAGATGAACTGCAAGTTGAATTGCATAAACTTCGACTCGACGGAATGGACACCTTCAAAAGGTTTGACGTCGGCGTTCCAGTTGCGAACCAGACCTTTGCCAACGACGTTGAATTGAGCACTCTGGCGTTTGAACTAGACTTTTCTTTGCGGTCTGGCGATGATTCAAGGCGAACCCAACTGGAATTCCAGTTTGATGATGTCTTCGCATCCATTCCGCTTTTTGCTGCCGTTGACTTTGATCTACTGAAAAAGATTCAGATTGGGTCTTTATTGCGCACAGCCGATTTGATCCCATGCTTGCTCTCATCAGTTTATGGCTTTAGCTTCCCGAGCATGGTTGTTAGTGTCGGGAAGATCCACATGCCAGCCATGCGTGGCATGATGCCAGACACTAGTGCCTCTTTGGCCAGCTTGGTCGAAACTCTCTTTAAGCAATATGGAACAGCGATGCAAGAATCTTTGCCATCAGTGATGAATAATGGCGTCCGCCCGCTGGTTAACAGTTTTATCAACTACTTTGTCACTGGCAGTGGCCAGGGCTGTCCAAATTCTCTTTTGGACTTGGCATCTGTTGGCACAGGGCTAATGCAGGTCGCTGGTCCGCCATTTGTCGACTTTCGTGATTTTCTTTTGCTAGAAGACAAGTCCAAGGAACTTGGAGGACGTGGTGACTCACGATACGGCGACCTTCTCACATATGTCTGGGGATTAATAGAAGGAGAATTTCTAACAGTGGACAGTAACGGAAATTCGCCAATCAACTCTGATGTTATTGGCGCATTCGCAGACGATGGCGAGCTATTCTTCCCCGGCGAACTTTTCAGCACCGATTTTGAATTGTCTTTGGGGTCTATTCCGACTGGAATTACCCTCCGTGCTTCGAACGCTCGCGTTCAGAATCTTGATACAGTCGGCAATCCTTTCTCGCTGCTTGATCCTGTGATTAATCAGCCAAGTGTCCTCAACAACACTGCAACCATTGGTGTTGAGCGACCCTTGCGAGCCCATGTAAATCTTTTTGTTGATATAAACTCCAAAGGTAAGAGGCATATTGTTTTGAATGAATGAACGAATTATATGCCGTCGTCTGACTTTTCTTCTTCATCTTCTTTGTCGAACAGGACCTGCTATTACCAACGATTTTGACATCAGCGTGGATCTGCACTCGGCAACATTGGTATTGACGGCACTTCTGAAGATTTCTGAGTTCAGGTTTGCTGCTTTCCCACTTGGGGACCTGTTCAATCTCGACTGCTGGATGGCAACCTTACCCTCGCCTGCTTTGGATGCCTATGGTGTTCGCAAAGATGGTGTCGCACCAAGTGCAGCGCTTGAAGAATTGCTGGTGTCCATGCAAAAGTTGGCTCTCAACATCACTTGTAATGAGTGTACTAGCCCAGGCCTGAGAGATCTGGCTGAGCTTTGGACTACACCTGCAGCCACAGCCGAGATCACCAGCACTGCCAACGACGTCCTTGAATTCCTTGGAGGCGTTTTGGGTGGCGGTTTGGTCCAGAATCAGATTGATCGCAGGTTGAATGACGCGGCGAGGCGCTGTCCCCACAGCCCAGAGTATCAGAAAGACTTTACTTCTTTTACGTACGAGAATTTTGAAGTTGAAGGCGACAACGGTGATGTTTCACTAGCTATCTTAGTCATGGTGGTCTGCGCCAGTCTTGTTGCCATGCTTGGTGTCTTGGTTTTTATCATTAGATTCATCACCTGGCGTCGGCACAGAAGATGGCTCAAGACTCTACCAAGCAGTCAATTGATATTATTGAAAGATCGCCAGGAAAGGTGCGAGGAAAAAGAAGCTGAACTGAACAACACGTCTAGGTCCATGTTCACAAGCACAGAGATTCCAGTTTGGGTGCGCTTCTCTATCCCCGTTATCATTCTTGGAAACATTGGCTTATTCTTGAGTGGTCATTTGAGTTTGGCAGCGGAAGTGAAGATTGTGGTCAGCTTTGCCGGACAAGTTTTGACGATTGAACAATTTTACCAATTCAGTATGGCTACATCGACTATTGAGATCTGGCAAGCAGGAGGAAAGGAGCTTGCTATTCTGATTCTTATCTTTTCTGGCATTTGGCCATACACAAAGCAGCTGATTACGCTTGTGTTGTGGTTCTTACCGCCTGCACGATGCTCCATCTCCCGCCGTGGCTCCTTCCTACTTTGGCTCGATACCCTGGCCAAGTGGTCCATTGTCGACATCTTTACTCTAATCATGAGTGTGGCAGCCTTCCGAGTGTCCATTTCTAGCCCCGATATTGGCTTCCTCCCTGATGATCTCTACTCGCTTGATCTTTTGGTGGTTCCCATGTGGGGTTTGTATGCTAACTTGATTGCACAACTCATCTCGCAAGTCAGCTCTCATTTCATTATTTATTATCACCGAAAGATTGTGGCTGGAGCAACTAAGGAATTCCGACAAAAGCATGGTCTCATCGCGGCCTCGACCCATCATTTGGCGCTGACTGAGAGCTCTGATATTTCGTATGACTCACTGGCCGATTGCCAGTACGGTCCCAGAAAGGACTTGCTAAATCAACAATCATTCGCCAGACCTCATCGAGGAGAATCGGTCAAGCTTACACCACGCAGCTTTGTGAATGGACTTGTCATCTTCATAACTCTGATATTTGTGGTCTTGCTATTGGCTGGATGCATCCTACCTTCGAGCGGACTCGAATTTCAAGGCATTCTTGGAATTGCTGTTGAGTCTGGTCAGAAGTGGCAGGATGCCGTGACCGAGTTGAGTCTTTTCGGGCTCGCTAATCTCTTGATGGACCAAGCTCGTTTTACTGATGAGTCCAAAGAGTATGTCGGCCTCGGTTTGCTCTGTGCTCTGTTGGTGGTGACAGTCCTCTTTGTTCCTTTGGCGCAGACAGCAAGTCTTGTGTACCAATGGTTTGTCCCGCTGGCTGGTCGGGAGCGAAAAAAGATGTCGGTCGTCACAGAAGTGCTGCAGGCCTGGCAGTATGCCGAGGTATACGTCATCTCGATTATTGTTGCGACCTGGCAGCTTGGCCCTATCTCTGTTTTTATGATCAACTCGTACTGTTACGATCTCCAAGAAACGTTTGACGTAATGGCTTACTTCGGTGTGATTTCCAACGATGACGCTCAATGTTTCAAGGTGGATGCCTCTATCGAGGCTGGTGCCTATATTTTGGCAGGTGCCACCGTCGTTTTGTCGCTGCTGAATACTTTGGTTATGAACGCTTCCAAGCAATACTTCCGGGATCGCGACGAAACCATCAGTCGCGAAGAATACAAGGCCAGGGAATTCGGGCATACTCAAACCATGGAAAGTAGCATGGTAACAACTCCAATTCATAAGGCAATTAATGACGACTCTGAGGAGGAAGAAGGAGAACAAATGCCTGACAACTTGACCCGCACCAACGTTGAAAAATACATCAAACCATGTCCTGTTTTGTTTACGGACAAATTCCGCTGGCTGTTGCGTGCTTCGAACGAGGTGGCGTCAACAACAGGAAACCTAGCCGGCGCAGACGAGCTTGCAGCAGCATCCCTCGCAGGTGCGCAACCTGTTGAAGAGAAGACGACCGTAGTTGATGATATAGGACAAACAAAGGAACACGAGCAACCGTCAACAGCAAAACCCTGCAACATTCTTTCGGAAGTTGACCTTTAGAAACGACTGGCATATATGATATATGAACGACGAATGTTGTGTAGTTGCGCCGTAGATGATAACGTCTGCCGCGCTGTAAAATAAAATCTATGCATTCAAACTGTCTGACTAAACCAGTGTATTACTAGGCACAATTGCTTAAGCAGTACGTTACGGTGTTTTTCAGAGTGGGTAGACAACCGTAGTTTGAAGGAAATAAGGCGATTCGGTCTGGTCTGAGAGAACGAAAATAAATAAATGAAAGTTCTAGCTCGAAAACATGCGATATTCCTTCGCAGCGCTCATCATCACCACTCAAAAAATACTCCAAGAATACTAAGCTTCCTCGGAATAATACATGCATCAGGCCTGTCGTTCATCATCACTCGCCCTGCAGTACTGTGAGATGCTGTGACAAATTTCGTTTCAAGAATAATATTATCTAATCTAGCGATATTTGTAACAAGGAGCCCGGGTGGTTAGCAAGTCATCATAATGACGGCGTCGATTGCAATTGTAGCTGTTGCTGTCTGATCGAAGGTGACTGTCTTTTTTACTGGTATTTTTTATTTAAAACTACTAAGCGCTAGTAGTATTAACTCGGAGTACTGTACTCATATTACCGTAAAAAGCTAATGTGGAAACTACTTGAATATTAGAGTAATATTATGACTAGAGTAGGAGACTAGTGGTTGGTGTGTGTATAGGAAGCAGGCATAGGCACACGACCTAATAGAGTAAGACCTAACTACTGAGTCCTATG
>Ga0210025_1004618_pt1 | contig 11690 bp, 13 predicted proteins | sample CryGeyme20150102_FD_183989 | JGI IMG/M metagenome (GOLD analysis project Ga0210025, IMG submission 183989) | Groundwater microbial communities from Crystal Geyser aquifers in Utah, USA - Crystal Geyser metaG 2015-0102 (SPAdes) (version 2) | ecosystem: Environmental > Aquatic > Deep subsurface >...
AAAGCTCACATTCTAGTCGATCATTCTATTAACACTTACGATGAAGACTGCTATCCTTGCCACCCTTGTCGCAACTGCGGCTGCACTTGCCCCTGCCAAAAAGGGCAAGGCTGCTGTCGCTACCAGAATTTCGTTCGAGAATGAACTTGGAGCCCAACGTCCACTTGGATTCTTTGATCCTTTGGGACTTGTCACCGACGGAGATGAAGACAAATTCAATCGCCTCCGATATGTAGAAATTAAGCACGGACGCATCTGTATGCTTGCTGTTGTTGGTTATTTGCTCACTGAGGCTGGAGTTCGTCTTCCTGGAGACATTGACTATGCCGGAACCAAGTTCACGGACATCCCAGGTGGTCTTGCAGCACTTAGCGCCATCCCCACAGGAGGGCTTTTGCAGATCTTTGCATTTGTTGGTGCCCTTGAGTTGGGTGTCATGCGAGACATTCCAGGAACTGGCAATGAGCACGTTGGCGACTTCCGCAATGGATACATTGACTTTGGATGGGACTCATTCGATGAAGAGACAAAGCTTCAGAAGCGTGCAATTGAGCTTAACCAAGGACGCGCTGCCCAAATGGGAATCCTTGCCCTTATGGTCCACGAAAAGCTTGGTGTCAGTATCTTGCCCGGAGGAGCGGGTGTCCACTAAACATTTTTGGTGACGACTTTATCGCTATAGACAGTAGATTTTTTCTGTAAACATAACTCTCGGATTTGTCGAAAAGTCGAACCCAAGCTCAGAATGCGTGTATACATAACAGAGTCTCAGTAATGCATAGTGACAGTTGTTGGGACGACGAAATTTCAAATATGTTGACAGCAGTGTAAGATGGTTCCCAAATCAAAATCGCAGCTCAGCTTCACTAGAAAAGTCAACGATGTTCGTCAACTAGGATGGTTTAAAGTTCAAACGTCTACTCGTACGCTACAGCAGCAAGAGAGAGTTCCAAAATTCAACACTTTTTGCGCTACTCATGAGCACTTGTAAGGGCTAGCAGATAGTTTCTGTTTTTCTTCTGTGCATTCCAATTCTGATTTGTGGGCATTACCGCAGCGCAATTTTCATGGAACGTTTTCTATCCATAGATCCGCAGTCATTGACTGCAGCAGCAGGATGGTGCCATTTGCTATTTCGGAAGCGGACTGAGAAGGACAAACTTAAAAAATCCACTGTTGCTTTGTGTGTCGTTCATAGACTTGCTGCATCGATTCACTTGTTCGTGTCCGTCTTGTTGTCTCTTCGATCCGCGACCAATCGTTGATCCCATTCCGTCAAGGCGGCATTGCCCGCCAGCTCCCTCAACAACACAGTGGCTGATTGAGACATATCATGTGTGTTTGTACTTCTTGTTGTGTTATTGCCCTTGTCAGCAGATTCCATTTCTTCTACCCTTGCCGCCACGGTTCGACTAATATCACCAAAGGAATACGACTCTTTGCCAGTAAATTTCGATAGAGCGGTGGATAGCTGCTTCTTGGATATATCGCCCAATTGATATTTGGCGTCGCCCGTCACAGCCTCCTTGAACCGCTCATCGAGCGTCTTGGCTACACCTCCCATGACTTTACTTCCAATATCCTGTGCCAATCCAACGTTTAGAATTTCCAGCAGTACTTTGACCGGTAGCAATTGAGCCATCGGAGTAAAAGCGGCGCCCATTTGCAGCATGACACTAATATTGGTTGATTGATTGACGCGAGGCAAACGTGGATCATTTTTTTGGTATTGTTTTGTTTTTGTTTCCACAGAGAATTAACGTGAGACTGTACATCATGTGTATCAGAAATGACGAAAACACAACGCAACGGTGCTACAACCTACCGAAATGCTAAGATGACATCCTCCAATTCGTACTTTGGTCGTCCCAGGCAGGCATAAAGGCAAGTCAAGTCAAGTCAGTGTTCATCGCAACTCGTGGAATGTCCGAGAAAGCAGAACATCATGTCGGAACGTACCTCTCCAGAGACGACTCTTCTCACGACTTCTTTAGAAAGATCACCCACCTGCAAACGTAAAAACAGTGGGTAAGATTTCAATACATGTACATGTATTTTTGCAAAAACAATACATGCCGTTAGAAAAAAACGCTTGCCTGATAGTTTTCTTTTCCGGTGAACTTTGCAGCTCGTTCTTTTGCGGCAGCATCTGCCCAGCGGGTAAGATCTCCAAATTTGTAGTCCTTTTGACCGGTGATTTCTTTGACTCTTGTCTTGGCAACCTTATCCAGCTTGCGAGAAATATCACCAAACTGTTTGAGGAACGATGTAGCATGATATTTTAAAAATGGGAAGTGAGACAACAAACTATACCTGCATCTTAGCATAACGATACCAATACCAATTACCAATACATATACACACCTTGTAGTTTTCATCTCCAGTGACCCTCTTTCCTATAGATTTTGTAATGTCACCAAATTTGTAACCATTATTTTTGTCATCTGTTGCTGCCATGGAGGTACATCTATAGCTCCTGTAACTCCAACTCCTTGAAGGCTCATTCATTGGCAAGAATGAAACTCGGCAGGTACAGGTACAGGTACTCGTCATCTTTCCTAATTGCGATATTATTATTGTCCATCCTTCCACGGATATTGCTCCCGTTAGAATGACCAGGACCATCGCCAAAAAATTGTTTGTGTATCGTTTCATCATGTTGGATCATGAGTTTTACGAAGCATAGCGTTTTAAAATAATGGTGAATGTTGAAAGAAAAAAGGTGTTGTTACATTGCCGATACGGTTGCACAACATCATAATAATATTATTATTACGGTTTTATCTAGGTCATTATCAATGAGCACATGTGCGTTCCTAATCAATCAGAAGATCTATCTACCGAACTTTTTTACTTTGATTTTTCCGTAGTCACCTGTCGTTGCTTCGCCTTTCGACTTTCGACAGAGGTTGCTAAATAAATAAATACTGTACAGCAGTAATAATAAACCTTGGTTTTGCTACACGCAGTGCAGGAGTTAGTACCCTTTATAAAATATTCGAATAATAACAACATGGCATCTTCCTCTACTAGTAGCGCAGCAGCTCTGATCCACCGGCGTCTCTACCGAGCGCTGATGCGAGCAACAAAACCTTTCACTCCTCCTTCTCCTGACTACGCTGTGTTATCCTGTCTGTTGCATCGCTCCTTTATTTCTATTGAATACGACGAAATGGCGGCCCGGTACCAGCGCGGTGAAGGGCAAAAAAGAGATAAATTCATGGCGGGTCACTACCTAGAGCGAGGTGATGCCATTGCTCAGTATGCCTATGCTGATCAAGACGAAGATCATATTGATCCTACAATTGCCAGGCGACATGATGCACAGTTCCTCCTCTTTCGGCGATTGCTGTGGACCTACTTTTCTGAGTCTGACACGTACGACGAGACCTGTTGGGATAAGCCCATTGCTTGCTACCAGTATCCCTACCAAGTACGTCGACGACCGTACAGGTTGAGAGATTTAATTCGACGAGAATTCCGAGTCCCAGTCGTACCCACCGTCGTATCTTCGGACGATGAAAGTAGCAATAGTCCAGACGGTGGACACCAGTATCTTGGGTATTTCAGTGGTGTCTTTTCCGTGGAAACAAGGAGGGAAACTGCGTTTTTGGCATTACGGAAACTTAATGAAAAATTGACGTGGGCTGAACAATTGAAAAAACGGCAGCACAAAAAGGTGTCCAGTCTTACAAAGTCCAACAAAACAACCACAACCAACGTCAACGACAACGACAACCAACTGCTACCAAGTCCCAAACAGGCTGCCAAACACGTGGAGCCTATCGTATTTGAAGGAGGAGGAGGAGGACCGTCGGAGATATCGTCGCATATAAAACCTGGTATCTTTCTAGTCGCCCATCCTCACATGACGGGCTTTTTTCGTCGGTCCGTTATTTGTATTTTGCAATATGGTCAGGACAAAGATGTCAAAAAAACTGATGAGGATCAAAAAAATACTCACAAACAATCGGATATGGACGATTTTGGCGCTTACGGAATCGTCATCAATCGAAGTGCGGGAACGTCGGAAACCACGGGTCGACATCGAACTTTGAGAGATGTGTTGCCCATTCTTCCCAAAGAATTAGTGACAGTCTTTGGCAAGGCTCCCATCCGAGAGGGAGGTCCCGTTCATGTACCGTCGATTCAAATGATGCATTCCACTATATCTACTAGTAGCAGCAGCACTGCGAGTAGTGACTTTGAGGAGAATACAGCGACATCCAAGGAGAGTGACGCTAGCGCTGACCAGGAGTCTCGATCTAATCTGGGTGAGATTGGTGGCTCGAGTCTGCCATTTGTAAAGGGTCAACCAGAAGGCAAGAACGTGTTCTTTCAGGGAGATGTTGTCGTAGCTGCACAACACGTCAATGAAGGAAAGTTGGATCAAGGTATGTTCAGTGTTTGCTCACGATTCTGAAATACTTTAACTGTTCTGATGCTTGCAATAGTACTCTTACACCGCTGCCTCTGACACAAAATTTAATATACTACATGTACATTTGTACTCTTACTCTTCCATTTTCACCCTTGCAATCGATCGGCGCATTAGACGATGTGTCCTTTTTCGTGGGGGCAAGCGTCTGGTACCAGGGTCAACTCGAACGGGAGATTGAGCAGGGTAGTTGGATTTTGTGCCGGGGTCCTGCTGGCATTGCTTTGACTGGAGTTTGCGAGCACGAAGAGATTGAGGAAGGTGAACCTCGGCTTAAAGCGGATTTGTGGCTCTCGATGATTTCAGCCTGTGGACAGGAGGAGGCTCAGCTTGCGCAACTGCTAGAAGCTGCGTACGGCGATGACGAATATGGTAATGCGTGCGATCAATTTTGAGCGACGAACAATTATTATTCTTCGATTGACGGGATTGGTCGGTTGAATTCATTACAAAAGCAATGGGCATGTTGTAAGAACTTTATTCTGCTGTATCCACTTCCTAAGCTCTTGTGCAGAGAGACACTCAGTCCCAGCCGAGAGACCGTCAGTTCGTACCGTGGCAAAGATATCAAACCTTCATTCAACGCAAAGTAAATTGAGATTTAATCATTAAGAGTTGTCCTCAGCGAATTGGAGATTTTTTGTCACTATGAATAATTGAAGAGCTGTTTTGTGCCTAGTCCGTTGCATTGGGCTGTTGCTGCTGCAGGATTTACGGAGACGAGCTCCAGTACTTTTCAACGTGAGACGAACTCAATTTTGTTGCAACAGTCGTTTCACCGTGTTCAATCAATCATCATGACGCTTCCCTCCTCTCGATGCGAGACTCAATCTCTACGCAAAAACTTATGCGGCAAGCAACAACTGCGAACAACAACAACACCTCCCACCGTCTAAACTCTCGTTTTTATCTTGTCGTCGTTGGGAGTACCTGTTGAAGACAATCCGAAGACTGGTTCGCATGTTGAACACGTAAACACAAGCTACAATTATACTCGTAATATTATGTGTTGCCGTCAGAAATTGGATACTATAAAGTTAATCTATTTCGAGGCGGATAGCACGAGGGTTTGGCGGCCGTCAAGGGAGACTGGCAGCGTACAATCTCATTATGGAGTCTTGTCCAAAAAAGGCGCTTCGCTTAGTTGGGGAAAAAGTCCTCAACGTTTCCGAGCTTGTCGTGAACCATAAGTCCAAGAAGTCCCATTTGGGCGGCACGTCCTTGGTTAAGCTCAATGGCACGCTTTTGAAGCTTGGTCTCTTCATCAAAAGTGTCCCATCCGAAGTCAAGGGCTCCGTTACGGAAGTCTCCGGGGAATTCAGCCTCTCCAGTGACATCCTTCATGACGGCAAGCTCCAAAAGTCCAACAAAGGCAAAGACCTGAAGGGCTCCGGCAACGGGAACGGCAAAGGAAGCATCCCATCCGTATCCAAGATCGGAGAACTTGGTTCCAGAGTAGTCAATGTCACCTGGAAGGTAGATTCCGGCAGCGTTGACAAGGTATCCAACAACACCAAGCATGCAAATACGTCCATGCTTGATCTCAACGTAACGAAGACGGTCGAACTTTTCTTGGTCTCCATCGGCAACAAGTCCAAGGGGATCAAAGAATCCAAGAGGAGCCTGGGCACCAAGCTCGTTCTCGAAGGCATTCAAGGAGGTGGTCTTGGCAGCCTGTTGGGCAGGAGCAAAGGCGGCAGCAGTGGCCAAAAGGGAGGCAAAGATGGCAGACTTCATTGTGAAATTGATTGTTTGATTTAATTTGATCTGAAAAAAGATAAATTGTGAGTGAAGAATATTATTCTGCTGTGAGAAACCAAGAAGAAGAAAAAGTTTTGCCGGTGGCATCGCACGAATCTACGTGCACAGATAGAGCCAAAACGAGTTCAACTTGGGTATCTTCAACAAAAGATCGGATATTTCGAGCCACCTGTACAAGTGCTGACAGGTGCCTTGTCATCACACAGGGCGAAATCCTTCGCAGATGTGCTCGACACGCTCTCTTTTGTGAGAATTTCTGTGACTTTTGACTACTACTAGCTAGTAGTTGATTTAACGGTGCTTTTGGTTAAAAGCAGGAGGTGGTGGGTGGGGTTTTATGAAAAATATGCCCAGAACACTTCGGATTTGTTTCGTGGCTTTGTGCGAGATTGAAGTTGATGAGAAAGATATCTGGCGGGACTGTGTATTGGGAATCAAATTACTTTGAATGCCCAGGTCGAAAATTTCAACATTGATTGACCAGGCTGACACTTTTAGGTCGGAATGAGTTCTCAAAAATCTGAGAAAGACAAACGTCACCTGCAATACCACGTGAAAAAGCAGTGTGATGATGACACTAATTGTGAACCAATCTGCAGGAGTACGTACCTGGTACCAAATAGAAAGATCCAGACTAGTAGCTACTAGACTACTCGGGTAGGCGGGTAGGTAGCACAAAAACGGCTCAGGTTGCCTTTTTTTTTTTCTTCCTTTTTATGGAAAACATTTCTAGCACACATTTCCAATACATTTTGTGGAATTATTATTTATCCTAGTCTTTGAAAAAGAAAGAATAACCATGAGTGAAAATTTCGACGTTGTAAGTCTCACTTGTTGTTTTATTCGCGTGTTCAATGTGCTGTGTAGTGGATGTCAAAGGCAAGGATCATGGTGTGTGCTGGTGTCACGGATCGTGCAAATTATTCTTTTTTTTGTTGTTGCTTTTCGTTCACTCTTCTCTTTTCCATCACGCGGCATATCGCTTTACACACGACAGGACGCGACAACCTTGAATCGATTCGTAATGGCCAGCAGCAACGATCATGACTTGGTAATTTTAATGAACGCTATTGCTACCTCGTGCAAGCTCATTACGAGTGCCGTTCAACGTGCTGGAATTGCTAAATTGTATGGTTTGGCGGGAGAAGTCAACAGTACAGGAGATGAACAGAAGAAATTGGATGTCTTGTCCAACGACATGATGATTAATGCCTTGGTGAATTCGGGTGTTTGCTGCGTTTTAATTTCAGAGGAAAATGAAGAACCCATTATTGTTCCTCGTGGAAAGTCTGGAAAATTCTGTAAGTTTCATAAAGATGTTTTTTTGAAAAATAGTAAAAGCGAATCCATCCTTAACTTACCTGCTCAATCTCCGCAAAATTGATCGGTGAATGGATCAGGCGTCTGTTTTGATCCCTTGGATGGATCCAGTAATATTGATTGTAATGTCAGTGTCGGGACTATCTTTAGCGTTTACGAGCGAAAGCCTAACAGTGACGGAACCGTTGAAGATGTTTTGCGATCGGGAGCTGACTGTATTTGCGCCGGTTATGTTACCTACAGCTCGGCCGTCGAGATGGTATTTACCTTTAGAGGACAAGCTGTGCACGGATTTTGCTTGGACTCGACGATTGGAGAATTTGTACACACACGTAAAGAGATGATTTTCCCAAAGGACGGTGGCAAGCGCATTTATTCGGCCAACGAAGGAAATGAAATGCACTGGGACAAGCCAATCCAGGATGCAATTGAGCAATTCAAATCTGGAGACCCCAAGCCCTACACCGCTCGTTATGTCGGGTCGATGGTCGCCGATATTCACCGCACAATCTTGTACGGAGGAATCTACCTTTACCCTGCGGACAAGAAGTCTCCCAAGGGAAAGCTCCGTCTTTTGTACGAAGGGATTCCCATGGCCATGATTATTGAGCAAGCCGGAGGAATTGCTTCTACCGGATACTTCGAAGGAAAAATTCAGCGAGTATTGGATTTAGTTCCTACCGAAATTCATGCCAAGTGCCCTATCATTATGGGAGGAAAGCGTGATGTTGATGTCGTTTACGCTCACTACGCGAAGGCGGGTGTCGCAGTCCCATCTTAAGTGGTAGCGACGCTATGTTTGATTAGATAGATAGCTGCTGCTACTATTTCTGTCTTCTAGCACTCTTTCTATTCCTGGTGATTATCGATGCAAGCTGCGATTGTCCCTGTCCAAGGAGAAAATAGAATGTGCGAAAGGAAAATCACTTATCCAACCCCACCTCTATAATTTGTCTCATTTATCTATAGCAACTTTTCCTTTCGACAAAAGACTCCAAATCGTTTCTTCCGGCGTGCTGTTCTTTCCCGAGCTACCAAACTTGTCTTGGAAACTGTAGTTCGCGTGCTGACGAGCACGACGCAAACGAAGCAGAGCTCCAGAGAGTTCACTTTTCAGCGCTTGTTTTGCTCCTTTCCTTAATACCAATTGAAGCACGTGAACTGTATCCGGAAGTTCATCGTGAGATGCTGTCCATAATGAGAAGGCTTGCAAGAAGTCGCTCGGGTGAGTCTCCTTCGATAAAAATTCAATGAGGTCAAAGATAGGGCTGCCAAAACCTATTCCGCTGAAATTGTAGAAACTCGATTTGTATTCCAGCCATGAGTGCAATTCGTCGGGCACGGAGAAAGATTGTTCGATATTATGAGCTGAACAAGCCTTCCGCAAGTTTGAAAAGAGAGAAATAGTTTCCTTCAAAGCTCTGTCAGAAGCTTCTTGTTGTTCGCCTACTCGAATTTCTAAGTAATGCCTTGAAATCTGTCTCAGGTCTCGCAGAAGTACGTCAGTAGTTGTCCGTAACAATGTAGGAATTTCAATTATTTCTCCAGCTAGAAATGTTGCATAGCGATGCGAAAACCGGGCAATCAGAAAGTGAGAGGCATGAATGTACAAAAGCATGCAGGTGAGTTGCAATGCCAAATTGAGCAAGCTTACCGAGTTCTAGTGCTATTTTGTACTCATGGCTGGCCATGCTTAACGTCATGAGCATAGCAAGATCACGGTGGTAACACTGGTAGTAGCTTGAACTGTGAGAAGCCACGCAAAGAAAGTTTTTTCTTCGAGCCTTCGCATCCGCGCGTTCACCAACTTTACTCTCTGCGAGGGACAAGACGCACCACTCCTACAAAGCAACAGGCCAAACGAGAGCGGAGTTGTTAGAGGGATAGATAGCATGGACATAGCAATCAAAAGCAATCGAGATATCATTTCGTACCTCGACCAAGACAGCATCGTGTCGAGCAACTTCGTGGCCATCGTTGGGATTCAATAAACTCGACAAATAGTAGTAGTACAGATTCCTGAGGTTTTGATCTGTGTTCTTTGATGCGTTGTCATTGCGTGTGTCTTCTTGGGCTCCTAACAGCGCGTTCTTTACCTGCCACGAACAAAGATCGGGGTAGGCGGAAACACAGACATCAACAAGGATTTGGCGGTGGCTCTCGTTGCGTTCCTTTCGAATCAATGGAAGACATTTGACAATGGCCGAGAGCATTGTTGGCTCGTACAAGATGAGAGCATTTCTTCGAGCAAAGAGTTTGATGACCTCCCGGTGGCGCAGGTCGTGCTCCGCGAGTTGAAGAAGCACGTCAATAACATCGCTGCGCTTCAGTGCTGCTGCATATGCCAAGCAATTGTGCAGTTGCAAGTATGCACCATATTTCTTGACAAAGTCAACCAACTCCTCAATTTCCTTGGATGGGTCGCTGTCGTCGTCTCGCGAATATTTCGAGAGAAGGCCTTGCGTGAAATAGTACGTGACAAGAAAGCATCTGAGGTGAATCGAGTAGAGTTTGAAGATATTGATGGTTTAGAAGGAAATCAGAATGGCGAGACACACAAATTTGATTAGTAGAACACTTACGTCTCTGCTCGAGCTTCCATGTCAAGTTCCTGATCTTCAATTTGTTGTTCCAAGTCTTTGGTTTGCTTCCAGGTGCCGTTTGTTGTTGTTGAGTAGGCGGTGGCTGGTGACATTCGGCCACTATCGAGTGAAAGGCTATCGTCATCATCAGAAAACATTGTGCGGCTCTGTGATCCTCCTCCGGAAGGCGAGATCTTCACACGTGGCCAAAGCACACGCCTAGACTCCCAGGGCAACGGCTTAAAGGTCTTGAGCCAAGCCACTAGTGCCTCATCCAAGACAAAGCGAGTGGCTAAAATAACGGAACTTCCTGCTCTTTTACTCATCCTCCCCGTACAAGGCAAAAGTCTTGACCTTAGCAAGCCATTGCCGCTTTTCTCACCAATAACAATTTCGTCCGGCATGTTCGATGCCAAATTGGTAGAAAGATCAAATAAAACTGCTGTGATCTCATCTGGAGGCAGGGCCTTGGTCCTTTTTTTCTCCGTGACAATCTTGGAAATTGTTTCTCCAAACAAAAACGCACCCATTCCATTCGTCATGGCGGCGTCGACGTTTTTCTTTTCACTGATTTGATTGTCTGTGGCAGGGGTCGATTCGTAATGCGAATTCCGATCCAGTTCATCGCGAGCAGCTTCCAGGGCTTCCACTACCTGGCGTCGCCAGATTTCATCGTGAGCTGCCAATCGTAGTAAAAGTTCGTCTCCGTCGACGCCTTCCATTTCGCTATGATCCGACTTATCCGACTGGGCGTCATCCGAATCTACACTCGCATTCCCTTTTTGTTGTTGTTGTTGTTGTTGCTGCTGCTGTTGTGACCTCAACACCGGCAGAGATGCAGCATCGAATACAGACCGACGGCGCGTACTCGCCCGGCTTCGCAAACTAATGGAAGAATTCCAAGAACGAAAGGACCGCATATCCTTGCCTCGATCGAGAGTTTCCATAGTATTGCTCAGAATTGCAGCTCCTAGTAATGCACGACGCCCCAGTGCCTGTAACTCACTTTTGGACAGGTGCCATGTTTGGTCATTTTCTGAGTGACCTTCATCATCCTTTTCTTTCTCGGGTTGCTTGACCACAAAAGGCCTCATGAGTTCAGAATATAGATCATTCCAAGCATAAAATTCGCTGGTAAATTTCTCTCGATCTAAAGCTCGCCACTTGGCTAGATTTGCGGGTATAATAGTGTCTAGCGATTGCTCCAAAGTGGTGGTGGCACTTGATTGCAAAGAGGATCTATCTCCCGTTGCTGATTTATTTTTTGCTTCAGAAACTAATTTTGGAGACGCAGAGTCTTCTTCGGTTTGCTTCTTTTCTTCTTGATACTGAAAATCTTTGGACGACGGTGCTGCTGCTGCTGCTGATGATGATGATGGTTGTTGTTGTTGTGTCACTGGAATTGCGGAATGATCGATTGGATCGAATAAGGGCATGCCACTCAATTGATCGACCATGGGGAATAGCGAAAAGACTTCCGTGGCAGCTGCACCTTCGGCATAGTTGACCTGTACTCGCTTGCGTGCCTCTTCGGCTCGTTCGTATTTTTGCAACAATGACAGTCCTTCTCCCGCTGCCAATCGCAGATG
>Ga0210025_1004628_pt1 | contig 11671 bp, 8 predicted proteins | sample CryGeyme20150102_FD_183989 | JGI IMG/M metagenome (GOLD analysis project Ga0210025, IMG submission 183989) | Groundwater microbial communities from Crystal Geyser aquifers in Utah, USA - Crystal Geyser metaG 2015-0102 (SPAdes) (version 2) | ecosystem: Environmental > Aquatic > Deep subsurface >...
TAACAGTAGTTAACATGGTAAAAACTAATCAAGTTTTACTGTATAAGTACTAGTGAAAATCCAGAATCCCTTAAATGGTAACAGTCAGCCAACGTTAACTGTCAGCCTTACTCTAGAAGTACATAAATAAAAAATAAATTGATTATGCTTGCGTGACCCCTAACTCTAATTTATCTCCCAGGATTGACAAAGGCATCATCAAAGAAACAAACGCCGCTTCGCACCAACGATTCGATTCAAGATCTCCGCCACTGTCAGAAAAGCTTTAGTGCCCAAACTCTGCGATGAGACTCCTCCCTCGCAATGCTTCCTGGCTCTGCAGGGATTTCTGTTGATGACTCCATCAAATGAGACATCCACTGATGCCCAACCGGTTTGCAGAAAGGAATGAACGAGGTCAATGGAGCAAGTCGTGTTTGGATTTTTTTCCAAAAAGTATTCTTCCACGCTCTCGCAAGAGGCTGTGGCAGCATCTAGGAAACCGCTGTACCTAGTCAATTTGTTGTAATTGCTGTGAAGAAAGATAGACCCCAGCAGCACTACGCATTCCGTTGTGGAGGTGGCACAACGACTTTGCTGACATGCTCGGATTGATCTTACATAAGCTTTGTTCAGAGGTCCACTGATGGCATGAACATCGCTTCCGTTGAGAACATCAAAGTGACAAACACTTTCCAGGCCTTGAATAGCGCTAGGTTGCTCCATATTCCTTGTAACCAAACCAGTGGATTCCCCAATGAAAAAATCTGGTTCATCCTTATCGTCATGAAGGACCCATTCCATTATTGTACCTAAAATATCCGCATATCCCTCATTAAGGCCGCCTGATTCAAAACCGCTTGCCAGACGACTTGTGTGCCATGTAACGAAATGTGATATCTCGTGCGCAACAATGTCTGGCGATACCATGGCGCCGGCCCTTTGACAATCGCAGTCTCCAAAATAGAGCGTATCTTGTTGGCCCCGAAACAGGGCGTTGCAAAATTCAGTGTCGTAGTGCACAAAGGCACGGAGAGGCCTTGGATTGCGTGATAGGTAGTTTCCACCCAAGATTCCGAATTGATCGTCGAGAAATTGCATAGTTTTGGTTGCAACATATTGTACGTCGTGCCTGGCATTGTTGCACCGATCCATGATTGGAGATATTTGACAATTGTCTTCCTCGACTGAGCTTTGACAGTCGTACGTACCTCCCCAAAAGAGAATTGGAACGGGTCCAGTACTGAAGACGGGTGTGCCATCTAGGATTGCCTGTCCACTGACACAAGGCATTTGCTTGTTGGTATTATTAAGGTACAGAGACTGTAGCGGACACGAAGAAACGTCGTTGTTCCATTTAAATTTCTCATTAGAATTCTTCCTATCGCTGTCACAATTTAAACCGCTGTTGGTTTGTATTTGCCCATTTGTTGCCGCTACAGAAGAGTTTTGGTGGCGCTGGGTGGAAACGTCAGTGTTAGTACGAAGGCGTGCATTTCGTCGATGGCCCGGCTGCGATGGCACAATGTTACTAATCTCTCGCTTTCCGTCGCTGTAACCCCCAATTTGGCAGTCACAAAGGACTTGCATATTCATGGCATTCACCACGACTTCATACAGTTGAACCTGCTGACTATTACTTCCCTTGGGCGACTTTACCAACACATCTCCAAAGTAGACCAAATAATCTCCAAGCAGTGTAGGATATATTTCAAGAGCAACACTCCGGCCAACTTTCGTTATGGAAACATTATAATGGTTCGCAATGGCTTGTCGTGCCTGTTCGGGTGTAGTCTCGTGTTGCAGCATTTCGTCCGAAACAGAAATATTTCGGAAGAATTTTCCACGAATCTTGGTAGATTGCTGGTTTTGCTGGACACAGGTACCAGAAATATTGGCAGTTGACTCCTTACAATCTGTATTGGTCGTTTCAAAAGTCGTCACAACAAGATTTGATCCGTGGACCGGTAGGCCACGGTAAGTGGCCTGCAGTCGGGAACTGGACAACAACGTCACCTTGGAAAGGTTACTGCTACTGTCTGTCAATGACGACCGCGATGAGTGTTTGGATCGAGGCCGTTCAATTTTGCGCGCTTGTGAAATGCTATATCCTGTTTGCTTTTCTTGTGGTGATTGTCGTTCTTCTCCAAAAGTAGTCGTCTGGAGTATGCTTGCATCATCTTCTTCTGACAGTGAAATCAACCTAGATGTATCTAGCCCGAGTCCTTTGCACTGCCCTACTGAAATGCCAGACTCTTCTTCTGAATTTGATATTCGCTGAGCCAAAATTTGGTTGCCGGATATTCGAATGCTAGTCCACACCACCAACAGAAAATTGCTCACTTTCATGCTTCCTATTCCTTCACACTCGATGTTTTTCGACGAATAATACAACAGAAAGACGTCTCGAGATCACAGCCTCTTCCTTCTCGTCTGATACAATGTACGTTATTTTCTCAAGTAAAAAAGTTGAGTAGCATTTGGCTGGACTTTCCAAAAAAAGGACGCTTAGACGCAGGAACGTGTGAACAAAAGAAAACTAATTATTTCTTGTTTTTGTTTGGGAAAAAATGAGCGATAGATATTATGTATGTCATCGATGAAAACCAAGGAGGATTACGATAACCCATTCTTGGTAACCCTAAAACTATGTTGTACGCACACACGTTCGCCTTCAGTTTTGGTAAAAAATTCGGCATCGCGCACTGCCACAATCGCGTGGGTCTCACATTTTTCACCCACTGGTTGCTACGGTGCAGATTGCAGGCAATCGTACATGGCCAACCTAATTTTTGGATGGTTCCGACTTTGATGCGAGTACAACAACTACAACATCAACTAAATCGGATACCATACTTTGGAGAGACGGAAAAAGTATCCTAGGTGAATTACTTGTATACCAACCAAACGGAGCAACCAAAGAAGAGGATGATGACAATAAAAAATGACAGAATACTTCTGCTCCAAACAAGCCCATGCCGCACACCACCAAGAATAATTTGCCAGCTGAAATTTCTGTACACACTGGCTCTATGTGTGCTGTTATCAATTATTTATCCTGGAGTTTGTGCCACAGAGTCTCGGGAGGCTAATGTTGAAGTGGATTTAACTCCCGACGATTTCAATTTTGATGACGAGAGCCAAGGCGGAGATTCTCGTCGATGTATAGGATTGCAAGCCAACTTCGAAAAACTCAAAGATATTCAAAGGGATGATCTGGAAAAAATTGCAAATCCGCAAGGCAACCGCAAGTTCAGTATCTTTTCGCAGACTGCCATTACTCGGGCAGATTCGACGGAAGTCATGGCAGACCGGATTCGCATGTTCGAGACCATTGAGAATGTTCCCATTCGCGGCGCCGATGCGGTCGTGAGCTTAAAGGGGTGCGAGGAATTTATCTGTCCCATTGAAGTCAAAGGATTAGCTGGAAAGACTTTCACCGATATCAACGTGACGGCGGGATATACTACAGATACTACCGAGGAACAAGTGATCGAAAAACTCATGCAAGTATTTGGCGCAGACGCCGATGGTGTGGGAGCCTTGTCCTTGGAAGTTTATGTTGCTACCGACAGGGACTACCTCGCTTATTTCACAGATGTTCTCGTTGAAAGAGATGATTCTATGCGATACTATACTGTCATTGTTGATGCACATTCCTCGGCTATTCTGTCGATTTGCAATATGCTGGGATTTCCTCAAGCCCAGGATCAGCAACCTGTCCAGCGCTACCTGAGAAATCTACAGCAAGAAACAACAACAGTAAGCGTGAATGGAATCAACTGTGGTAGCTGTGCTGGTGATTCGGGAGATATTACTTGGAGCAATGAATACTCGAGCTGTCCTATCAATACACTTTACCTGAATGACGAAGGACGCGAAACAACCTGTTTAATAGGCAAAACCGAGGACGGGAAATCTGTATTTGGGGCCGGACCCGTGCCCTCTCTGTATTGGGAAGGAACACAAGACTGCAAATCGACCACCAGTCAGTGCCAGACAACTGTTTTGCCAGAATGCAGTGACGCAATCAGTGATGTGCAATACGGTGCCATCAAAACATTGACGTACTTTCAGGAGTATCTGGGGATCATGGGAGGACTGAGACTCAGCAGCAGCGATCCAGTGCCAATCAAGGCAAATGTGCATTACAGTAGAAGTTACTGTAACGCATTTTATCGCTTCAGTTCCAATACCGTCTTCTTTGGGGATTGTGACTGTAGTTACTGGACTCCACTGACATCAATTGATATTGTGGCTCACGAGGTAAGAATGTTGAGGGACGGTCCAATCGGCAATTGATTCTTTATTATCCTATCGCCTGACCACTATGTTAAATGCTTTCGTCTAGATCGCACACGGCGTCACAAAGCACACCAGTGGACTGGAATACCAGTACCAATCCGGTGGCTTGAACGAAGCCATGTCGGATGTAGTAGGTACTGTCCTGGAATTCATGTTGGATGACTTCAACGATACACCTGATTTTACCGTCGGTGAAATGTTGGGGAATAAGTTGCGAAGTATGGAGTACCCGGGCGAAATCAGTTCCGCAATTTCTTCCGCGTGCGAATACAGAAGCACTCTAGATGTTCACAGTGCCAGTGGTCCACCCAATAAAGCCTTCGTCCATGCTATACGACAATGCGAGAGCAATGGGTGCAGCGACTTGAAGGGATGCACAATTTTGATCGGAACAATTTTTATGTACGCTAACATTGAGAGCTTGACAACCTACAGTGGCTACCAAGATGCTGCCAAAGCAACGTGTGGTATTGTGAATGAGTTTTATGCGGCAAAATCCCCAGCTACTAAGTGCAGTGCCGACTATGTTACAACCTTTATCCGGCAAGGATGGATTTCAATTAATATTGCACTAGATGCGACTTGCGAACAAGTATTTGACTGCTGCAGTGATAATTGTCCAGAAATTTCACCGGCTTCGCTAGGACCAACGCCCAACCCTACTCCTGGACCACCAACAACACCATCTCCAAGCGATTCCCCAGTGGCAGGACCTCAGACAATCTCGCCAACTCTTGATGCACCACCAGAGCTAGAACCAGAGGAAGAAGGCGACCAAAATATCATCCTACGTATATACCAGTGGTTGAGCGGTCTCGTTAATTCTGTCGCTGAGCCCGTCGTCTCCATATTTCAGGGAAGAGACGGAAGTCAGGAGCCAAAAACATAGAATCAAGGACAAGGTCTGCATATAGAATTCATTCCAGCGAATGTTTACAGAACCATATAGCTGCAAACAAATGCTTTTTATTCCAATCAAACTGCTAATCTGGCTGTGTATCTAAATATGTGGTTGCAGTGTGCGTTGATGAATATGTTCCTATTTCAATATGTCAAAAGTGTCTATAGTTTGACGACTCGCTGCAAACAGCACAAGTTCCATTTGCGCCTGCGCCTTTGAGGATCCCCCCATGTGTGTACTCGAAAACGTCGGGTTTGGCGTGCCAATCTATCTCTTCTTGTCTCCAGCGTATCCCATTGTGCGTTTGTAGGTCAATCGTTCGCTGGGTGTCACTCTGTCTTTGGACCAGTTTGCGCTGCTTGTTCGTCGAATGTAACGAGAGCGCTTACTGTTAAAGATAGCTCCAAGATCACAAGTTTCAACCTCTGGGAATATTTCATCGGGATCGAAAAGTCCTTGTCCTTGCGAAAATTGCTTTTCCAGAGCAGGAATAAGGTTGGATCGTTGCGCCCATTCAGGAATCTGAAGATTCAAGTTAAGGATATGAAATATGAGCTAAAGGCAATGCACGCGAAGACTAAGGCTTCCACGACTAACGTACCTTCTTTCTTGTATTCGTGTCATCCTCACTTTCACTCTCGCTTTCACTCTCGCTTTCACTGTCCTCGCGATCAGAAATTTCGTACGTATCCATGGGAGACAAAAGCTGTGGACGCAGCTGAGCAAGTGCATCCGGTGTCGCTGCATCTTTGACTGTTTTCGCAGCCTGTTGGTTCGGAGAAGCCTGACTCTTATTTGCTTCCGGTAGTGGTGTTGCCTTGGCACTTGATGTTTGGTCAATGATGCCATCCGGTTTGACAAAGGTTTGGGCACCAATGGCAGCCGTCCCATTTTTGATCACATTGAATGTTTTCACAGCAGACGCGAAAGGGTTAGAGGCAGCCTGCGTTTGGTTGCGAGCGGCAGCTTTTTCTCGCATCTTAGTTGCCAGTTGATTTCTCTTTTTTTCGTCCACGGTAGCCGTTGTGGTCTTGGGGGCTGAAAACGAGGTCAACGTAGAATCATTGGTGGCTGACAATGTTTTCGAAACAATGGACGGTCCGTTCTTTGTCACTGCTTTACTCTATTGAATATAAATGGTGGAAGAAGCATGAGTAGAATGCAGACGTCATAAACATAGCAAAAAAAAAAAGACAACATAACTCGTACCTTTCCACGCATTTCAGCTAAGCGAGCCTTACGAGCTTCATTGCTGGCTTTGGCCGCAGACGACAACGCCGAGCTTGAACCTGAGGTGTTACTGTTCAAGAACCGGTTCGGTTTGACTCCTCCCGAAGCTACAGCGGAAGCGGTCGTAGCGGACGAGGAAAGTCCCATTCCGGGACGTCGAGCGGTGGCTGCAAGTTTTTCTGCCTTTTGATGGACTTGTTCTTTTATACTGGTCGAGTCATGCTTTGAAACGATTGGGTCTGTTTTCTCCTGACTTTTGTGCAAGGATGAAGAAGAACGATGCGACGGTTGGGTTTCGGCTCGTGACTCGGGATGTTCCTTGGGCTGCATTGGGACCTGTGTCCGCTGCTTGATCAACCAACCTAATTTGGAAGGTGTCGTTGTTGACTTTGACTTGACGGGAGATTTGCTGGTAGAGGCAACCGTAAACATTTGAATGGCCGATTGTACGCGCTTCTTGATGGGCGATTGCTTTTCGGTTTGTCTTTGACTGAGAAAGTTTTCGCTTGGTCCATCGTTACTAGGAACTTCTATTTCGACTTTTTCGTTGTGGTCTACACTGGAAAGAATGGGCATCTGTGTAGTCGATGCAGATTCCGAGGTGACGCACACGTTTGCTGTGGGCAGAGACTCTTGACTGATCTTACGATATGCCTCGGGCTCGAAGTTGTTCACGTTACTGGTGTCTTGACCTTGTTTTGAAGGAGTACTCTGCTTCTGAAATGATGGCTTCAAATTATCTTTACTCATTTCTTCATCGCAGTCCATCATTGAACTTCTTTTTGCACTGTCGGTACTGGACACATCCAAAGCTTCCTTCTTGCTGCTAGATTCGTTCGTGTCTTGAGCTGGCTCGATTTTCATTGCAATACTACTTGATTTTATGCAATCGGTACCGCCTTTCTTGTCGTTCGCATTCGTCTCGCTGTTGGGACTTTTAGCTATTTCCTCTTGCACTGGGGATTCCCCACTTGATTCGGGTTTCATTTTCGACACTTCTGCATCCTCAACAGGATCCAAATCTTGCGTTTTGTTGGAGCTTTGTCGTGATACTGGATCCTCAACACTATTTTCGGAAGATTTACTGTCGTTGAATGTTGCAACTGTAGGTTCCCACTTCGTGGCTGCACTGACTGCAGCAGTCTCGGCGGGCGGACTCAAAGTAGGAGGCTGTTCCAATACAGTATACGCTTCCAAGAGTCGTTTTTGCAAGTCCCTTTTCAATCCTTTGGTTTCCTGACCCTTGGACTTCAGTTCCTTTCGCAAATCTACCACACGCATGCTATTAACCTTTCGTTTGACCACAGAAGGAGGGGGTTTAATGAGTACTTTGGATCTTTTGTTGCTGTTATGGGGTGAATTCTCCTTGTCGACGATAGGCGAAAGAACGGAGACTTGTTTGGCATTGTTGTTGTTGCTGCTATTGTTGCTATGATACGATGATGGCAGCAAGAGGTTATTGTTGCCATTGCTTTTGTTGGCGCTTGTGGTGCTGTTCGGCTTGGCCCTTTTGTTGTCGTCATGAATGGAAATACCCGTTCCTTCGACGATCTTGCGCTTTGCCGACTTTTCGTTTAAAAGGACAACAGAGACACAGGAAGTAAGTGACGGGCGTCATTGAACATTGGAACACTGCACGTAACTCGTCAAAAGAGCTCAGAAAGCGACCGGCAATGAAGTGAAACTTACAGCAATGGCATCGTCCAACCACCGACTCGTTGCCTCCATCTTGTCTTGTAAAGTCACGAGTGAATCATTGTGTTTGATGTGAACTGCATCGGCAAGTCCATGTATCAATCCTGGTACTGTAGTGCGAGGCATCGTTTGTTTGCTTGCGATTTTGCTTGGATTGGACTTTGGATACGGTTTCTGCGTTGGTCGGTTTCTTGGTTCGTTGGTTCTACTGACCGCGGTTGTCTATTCCTCAGCTTAGATGAAGAAGAATTAACTACGATAAGTCGACAAGGCTTCTTGGTTTGCCGGAAACGTTGCCTTGCAATCTTGTTGTGGTTTGATGTTTCGACGTCTTCTGATAATTGTCGCAGCAATACCAAGCTCACAAGTCGGTGTATTTTGTGACAGTTGATGTTTGAGGAAGCTCGGCAAACGGTTTACTGTAATGATAAAATGTCTTACTTAGGGAGTTCAGGAGTTGTTTGCGCCAACGAATGCAGGCGCGCAAGTTTTGATCAAGTATGCGACTTATGTTTTAGAAATCATGCTGCTACTACTACTAGTAGTAGCTACTGTAGTTAGTAGTAGAGAAGAAGAGAGTATGGTGGTACCGTTGTTCTGAGTACTACTACTGGTACTAGAGTAGTAAACTCTGTAGCTCGAATTACCAGGTAGAATCATCAAAATTCGCAGTTAAACCAGATCTATCATCAACCAGCTACAACTGCTACTGGACTGCTCACTACTAGGTTTACTACAGTCATGTTCGATGGGTGAACGGCGTAAGACTTTAAAAAAATTCAAAGCAAGATGCATTCCGAGCGAGCGCTCTCTAGTGCCCAAACAAAATGGGCCCGCACACTCTAGTTTAAGGTTACAGCAAGGGGTTTAATGAGACTAACTTTGGGGATGCTGGGAACCTTGCTACGGTACGCATTTCTGTCTAAAGTTTGTTTGCGCGATAAAGATACTGCAGAAAAGTATGAACAGAATGCTTCCTCTGGCAGACGGGTGCTGATAGTCGAGCTCTCACAATCTATCTGTCTAGTAGTAGTAGTAGTAGATGCATCGCTATCTGCTTTTTGGAATGGCGCTGAAGTTCTACTACTAGTACTAGTAGATTACTACTACTACTACTTGCCTGAAGTGGTCATCATCATCAGCCACTAACCAAACCAGTTCTCCAGAAAGAATCTATTGGTACCATACGTATAATAAGCAAGTAAATTACTACCAGGTACTACTAGAGCAGCAGTAGAGCTTTCTCCCTCAGCCACCAGGCTACGGGTACTGGTACTTGGTCGTAGTAGACTAGTAGTACCAGGTAAAAGCTAGATTCGAATTGCTACCAGGTAGACTACTCTACCATACCTTTTACCAGCAGTACTACTGGTACCAGGTACCACTCCGAGTAGAGTACTAGTAGTACCAGGGCCGGAGGAATGCTACTCTACTAGTACGGTAGCCAGCTGCAGTAGTTGCCAGATCTATGCATCTCATTCTGATGGCCATTGTATTTTGGTTCACGACCATCAGATTTAACCGGATGCAATTTTCTTTCAATTCTATTATTTATTTTGAAAACTTGATCGTTGAAAGTAAAAAACACTTCTTGGTGGTTCACTTCATGTACTACTACTACCGGCTGGTGGTACCAGGGGGTACCAGGGTACTACCACTCCGGTACCAGTACCTGGTACCTGTACTAGTCGCAGCTAGACCCTAGTAACTGGTACTACCACTACTAGCATGTCTTCGGACACGTCGCAACATTCCATTCATTTACCAGGAAGAACAGGTAGAAAGAACCTTTGATTGAAAATCTCCTAATTAGGAGACTTTTAAAAGTCTCCTATTTCTTTTTCATAAATTTCCTAAAACTCTTCTAATTATGGTGAAACGCTCCTAGTACTGTTGACTAAACTCTCCTAATTAAGAAAAAAGCTCTCCTAAATGAAAAATAAAATCTCCTGATTCCTCTAGTTAATATCTAGCTTATAAAACAAAACTCTCCTAATTGAGAAAAAACTCTCCTAATTAAAAAAAACTCTCCTAATGTCTCAGAAAATCTCCTAATTAAACTCTCCTAAAACTCTCCTAAATATTTTTCTTAACTCTCCTTATTGAAAACTGGAGTATGACCTCAAACACTACTCTAAGTGGATAGTACCGTCTCTCCCAGGGTCGTCGGACACGTCGCAACAATCCATTCATTTACCAGATACTGTAGTGGTACTGTACCTGGTACGGTACAGTAGTCTAGTGTTATTTCTTTTTACGAGTACCAGGGTAGTACTACTACTGGTACTACAGTAACTGGTAGGAGCAGTACTAGTACTATGGTACCTGGTAGTACAGTCCCACTAGTACTAGTAGTATTAGTACATCAGTAGACTAGGCTAGTAGGAGTAGCTACTACTAGTACTACTTCTTTCACAAGCGGAAGCAAACAATTATTACCAGTAGTACACTTGCTTTGTTCAAGAGTATAAATCCCTTTATTCATACGGTAATACCAACAAATGTTCCTTTGAAGTTTGAAGACATCTTACGCGCTTCCCCATCGTCCTCGCAGTACACTACTACCAGTACTTACCTTTTACCTTTTACACAATACCACTTCCACAAAAGTTATCCTTCCTTCCTTTTTTTTGGGCACAGTTTGATCAAGAAAATATACGCGATTTATCGTCGGTCCTTAATTCTGAACTGCTATGGGTGTTTTGAGGCGCAAGAGCCCCTTGTTTCAACGCAAGTCCAGCCGCAACGTGTCTGCCATTGAAGCGGAGGTGGAGGATGTAGTTCAGCGGTCTCCCTTTTTAGGAGCTGTCGCCGAGCACCAACAGCAGCAGCAGCAGCAGCAGCAATCGGCACTGCCCAAGGAGGTGGAGCGCGTCTCTTCTGATTCTCGCATGCCGGCCGCATTCTCGCGCAAAGAACTGCAACTAGGCCAGCTGTTAGGAACCGGAAGCTTCTCCGCCGTGCACTCCGTCAGCGGATATAACCTCACAGCCGACAAGAAATGTAACAGCAGAAACAGCAGGCCAGGTAGCTGCAACAGTAAAAAGTGCAAGCAAAAGAAACGATCGTTCAGCTCGTCATCGTTTTCAGACGATTCCTGTTCGTGCTCGATTGGTTCTCCCTCTTCTGCTTCCTTTTTTCTGGGCTCGTTTCGGCAGCATCAACAACAATGCGCAAATAGACGTGTGGTGCTTTTAAAATCTACTTTTGAAGCTACTGAAACTTCGCGCTACGCTGTCAAGATGGTGAAGAAGGAGCTGAAGAATAAGCCCCATTTTCGCCGCGCGGCAGTGGATTTGATCGTCGAAGCCAAGTATCTGGCTGCCTTGGACCACCCCAACATTATCAACTTGCGAGGAATTGCAATTGGCGAATCATCTGGATTCGTCGATGGCTACGATGGCTTTTTTATAATACTCGATCGTCTCCACGAGACTCTCGAAGGTCGTATTGATTCTTGGAAGCAATATCCTCGAGGAAGCCTCCAACATCAACACGACTTGTTGATCTTGCAGGCAGAGTATGCTTTGCAACTTGGAAATGCCTTGGTGTACCTTCACG
>Ga0210025_1004643_pt1 | contig 11640 bp, 8 predicted proteins | sample CryGeyme20150102_FD_183989 | JGI IMG/M metagenome (GOLD analysis project Ga0210025, IMG submission 183989) | Groundwater microbial communities from Crystal Geyser aquifers in Utah, USA - Crystal Geyser metaG 2015-0102 (SPAdes) (version 2) | ecosystem: Environmental > Aquatic > Deep subsurface >...
GAAATATGGGCTATACAAGGTTCCGACAACGGCGGGCTGGAAAACGGCGCATGCCTAGTGTGAAGAACATCGGAAAGCCGTATGCGGGAAAACCGCACGTACGGTTTGATGAGGGAGGGCAGGCGAGAGCCTGTCTTCTACTCTACCCGTGCTTTGTGCTTTGGACCCCGTGCTTTGTGTTCTCTGTAGAAACTGCGCTTGAGCATTTCGGCAGCGCCGATGTAGCCCACCACGATCAGCCCCATCAACGACAGGAACAGCCATGGTAATGGTGCGAAACCAAATACTGCACCAACCGGCGTGTAAGGTAGCGCGATCGCGGCGATGACGACACATAACGTCGCAAGAGCGAGCGCCCGGGACGGACGGCTGCGCCAGAAAGGGTCGCGCGTACGCAGAACCAACACCACCAGGGCGGCGGAAACGACTGACTCGACAAACCAGCCGCTGCGGAACTGTTCCGGCGAGGCCTTCAAGACAAAATACAGCACTCCGAAGGTCAGGAAGTCGAACACCGAACTGAGCAGGCCGAAGCGGAACATGAAGCGGCGAATGAACTTTACGTCCCAGCGCTGCGGACGCTGCACCGCTTGTGCATCGATGCGATCGGTGGCGATGGTCATCTCCGGCAGGTCGGTGATGAGGTTGGTGAGAAGAATTTGCTTTGGCAGCAGCGGCAAGAACGGTAGCAGTAACGAAGCCCCGGCCATGCTGAACATGTTGCCGAAGTTGGCGCTGGTGGCCATGAAAACGTATTTTTGCGTGTTGACGAAGGTGCGGCGGCCTTCGCGTACACCGTCGGCGAGTACTGCAAGGTCCGGCTCCAGCAGCACGATGTCGGCCGCCTGCTTGGCCACATCGGCGGCACCCTGCACGGACAAGCCAACATCGGCCGCGTGCAGCGCTGGCGCATCGTTGATCCCGTCCCCCATGTAGCCCACCACGTTCCCTGCCTTGCGCAAGGCGCGGATGATGCGTTCCTTCTGGTTCGGCTCAACCTCGGCAAAAATATCGGTGTCGTGCGCCAGTTGCGGTAGTGCATCGTCGCTCACCTGCCGCAGTGCCTGTCCGGTGACGATCTTCACTCTGGCCAAACCGATCTGTGCTGCAAGGGCCTGCGACACCAGTGGGTTGTCGCCGGTGATGATCTTCAGCGCGATACCGAGTTCGCGCAGTTCTTCGACGGTGCCCGCAATCCCGGCCTTGGGCGGGTCGGCAAACAACAGGAAGCCGACAAAAGTCATGCCGGCTTCATCCTCGCGGGTCATTGTCATTTGCGCCGGCAGCGTCTTGATTGCCAGGCCGAGCGTGCGAACCCCGCGGGCACTGAACGCCGCATATTGCGCGTGAATGGTCTGAATCTGATCCTCGATGGGGACCACCTCGCCGTTGCGCATTTCTACCAAGGTACATACCGACAGCACCTGGGCCAGAGCACCCTTGGTGATCATGACGGTTTGCGCCCCCATCGATGTCAGCACGCTCAGCCGTTTGCGGGCAAAATCGTAAGGAATTTCATCAAGGCGGGTGAAGCCCGACGCTGGTGGTCCGGCTGCCGCCACGATGGCCGCATCGATCGGATTGTTGAAACCGGTCTGAAAGGCCGCATTGAGCCCCGCGAACGTCAAGGTCCGTACGCTCGTCCGGCCCTCGGCATCCAGCGCACCGTCAAGCTTTATCTTGCCTTCGGTGAGCGTACCCGTCTTGTCCGAGCACAACACGTTCATGCTGCCGAAATTCTCAATTGAGACGAGTCGCTTGACAATCACCTTGCGCGCTGCCATGCGGCGCGCGCCCCTAGCCAGGTTGACGCTGATGATGGCCGGCAGCAGCTCGGGGGTCAGGCCGACCGCAAGCGCCAGCGCAAACAGTAAAGAATCGAGCACCGGACGATGCAGGTACACATTGAGCCCGAATATGACGATGACCAGGATCAGCGTCACCCGGATCAGCAGCATGCCAAACTGATGTACGCCGAGCTCGAAGTCGGTCTCCTCCGGGCGAATCCGCAGCCGGTCGGCAATGGCGCCGAACTGAGTGTCGCGCCCGGTGCGCACCACCAGCGCGCGGCCAACGCCGCTGACTACATGGGTGCCCTGAAACACGGCGTTTGTGCGGTGAGCCAGTGGCGTGTCCGCCGACAAGACACCGGGCGCCTTCTCAACCGGGAACGTCTCGCCGGTCAGCGTGGCTTCGTTGAGGAACAGATCGCGGACTTCGAGCAGGCGGCCGTCAGCGGGGATGCTGGAACCCGCGGTGAGAATGACCACATCGCCCGGCACCACCTCCTCCAGCGCAACCTGGATGACCGCGCCATCGCGCAGGACATCGGCCTGCACGGCAACCAGTTTCTGCAGGCTGGCCACCGCAGTCGCGGCGCGGAACTCCTGCCAAAAGCCCAGCAAGGCGCTGGCGAACACGATGAGGAGAATGATGACGCCGTCGGTGGCACCATGCATGGCAAAGGACAGGATTGCTGCAGCAATCAGAATCAGTACCACGGGAGATCTGATCTGGCGCCACAGCAACGGCACAACGCGCGAGGCATCCTCGCCCTCGAGTGCGTTCTTGCCGTATTGCTGCAAGCGTGCGGCGGCGTCCGCGCTGGTCAGGCCAACTGGGGATGAGCCGCTTTCCTGAGCGACCTGGCCGATGTCGGTTGACCACCAGGAGCCGCTATTTGCATGTTTCTCATTCATCCGACAATCTCTTTTCTGCAAGGCAGCTCTCCGGCGAGCTGACGCCATTTCATCTCAAGGCATGTTCCATGATCGATCGCGCCAGCGCCTCGTAGTCGCCGCCGAAGTGGTGTCCACCGCCGATGGCCACGGCGCGCACATTTCCCTTCGCAAGGCTTAGACATGGGGAATTAGGCTCTTCGGCGCCGTAGAGGCAGAGTATCGAGGCCTTTGTCATGCGCTCGATCTCCGGCCTGACCTCAGGGCCGCGGCCGTCGACACCTGGTATCCAGCTCGAGACGTGAATCTCAAAGTTGGCCCTGTTGCCCAGGCCGAGCAGGTTCACGCTGCGCACGGAGGCACGCGCCGCTTCAGGCAAGCGTGTGTAGAGAAATGGCAGCACGTCCGCGCCGAAGGAGTAGCCGATGAGCAGTACTTTCGGGCGCTGCCAGACCCTCCTGTAGCCAAGGATGATGCGTTCGAGATCGGCAGACGCAGCCTCCGGTGTGCGCGCGCGCCAGAAATACTTGAGCGAATTGACTCCGACGACAGGAATGCCGCGCGCCGCCAACGCAGCTGATACCTCCTGGTCAAGCCCGGCCCAGCCGCCATCACCGGTCACGAGAATGGCGAAGAGGTCGCGCGTGTCGGGCGTGGGGCTGGCTGTTGCGGGCACGGCGACGAGCGGCAGATCCGCCAACACGGGCAGCGCCGGTAGCGGCACTGTGGACCTCGCCAGTCTGGCGTAGGCAGCCTTGAACTGTGGCAGCCAGTTGCGTTCAACCGCGAAACCGTGCCCGACCTTCGGTAACCACACCATCTCCGCGTTCTCTGTCTGGCTGACGAAACGCCGTGTCTCATTTGCATCGCACACTTGGTCGATGTCGCCCTGAAAGGCAATCCAGGGCGTCGCATTCAGCTTTGAGGCAGCAAGCAACACGCCCTTGATTGCCGACGGCGCCGTCGCCTTGACGTACTCGACCTCATAGTCCAGGCCGCGTCCCCGGCACAGCTTTTGGGTGACCGCCAGATCCGGGCAGAACCCGAGGCTCAAGGCACCGACAAAGGTGCCTTTCGGCGACTGCACGGCGGTCGCGTAGGCCAGCGTCGCGCCGGAGGAATAGCCGATCAGGACCGGCGACAAATAGTCTTCGAGTTTGAGATGGCGCTGGACTTCATGCGCCAGGTCCTCGAAATCAACAGCGAGATTGCGGCACGGCTCCTTCACCGCGTTGACGTTGTTCAAATAGTGGCGGATGTCGATGCCCACGACGATGGCGTTCAGGCTCATCAGGTGACGGGCCATGTCGACGACTCCGAGGTTCCAGCCTCCGTCGCCGGGAATGAACAATGCAATGCTGGTGGCCTTGGCGGACGGCTGGTAAACCGTGACCTCGCCGAAGGGGCCATGGCTGAGCTTGATCTCGCCGGGAATCACAGGTGCCGGCGCATCGCCGCCAGTGCCAGGTATCGGCTCTCGGCCCCCGGCCTCATGGGTGCGCGCCTCGAGTTTGTCAGCGGCGAGCACTGCGTTCGAGAGACCGGACAACGAGACCAGAACGATCACCGCAGCGGCCATCAGGCTGCCCTTCAAGGGCACACTTTTCACCAACAATCTCTTCGTCATCAGATCCATAGACATCCTCATATACATCTCACTGAAGCTCATCGACAGCAACCATTGCAACGCGTAATCCGGTCACGCCTTGGTCAATCAGATGACCCGGATCAAGGCGGCACGCGCCCAATTTTCGCCAATTCCTTCTTCGCGCGGGCCGTCGTGGCCCGCACGACCAGGCCTAGGGTGAGGCCCTGAACCACGATCGAGAAAACCACGACCACATACGTCACAGCTACCAGGGTGTCGCGAATATCCCCGGCGGGTAGCGACAGGGCCAGGGCAACGGAGACTCCGCCACGCAGACCGCCCCAGGTCAGAAGGGTGACGACACCGGGTGAAAAGCTGCGGAAGCGGCGCATCACCCCGATCGGCAACCCGATGCTGATCAGCCGCGCGAGCAGCACCAGCGGGATGACCAGGAACCCGGCCGCCAGGTATTGACCGGTAAAGTCGAGAATCAGGACCTCCAGGCCGATCATCACGAAAAGTGCGGCGTTGAGGATCTCGTCCACCAACTCCCAGAAGTTCTTCAGTTGATCGCGACTGTGTGACGACATGGCCAGGCTCTGTGTGTGGTTGCCGAGCAGGAGTCCGGCGACGACGACGGCGATGGGCGCCGACAGGTGCAGCCTGTCCGCCAATGAAAACACGCTGGTGGCGACTGCTAGCGTGATCAACACCACGGCCTTGTCGTCGTCGACGCTACGCAACAGCCGGTTCGCCAGCCAGCCGACCAGCAGCCCCAAGGCGAGAGCACCCAGGGCTTCCTTCACGAAAACGCCAATGATCGTCGGGAGCGCCATCGGTTGCCCGCTGGCGGCGATGGCGAGCAGAACCACGAAAGTCACGATCGCCACCCCGTCGTTGAACAGTGCCTCACCGGTGATCTTGGTTTCGATCGAGCTGGGCACACCGGCACCTTTCAGGATGCCCAGCACGGCGATGGGATCGGTCGGCGCGATCAGGGCGCCGAAGATCAGGCAATAAATAACGGGGACGTCCAGCCCGAGCAGGGTGAAGAGACCCCAGGCCCCCAGTCCGACCAGAATGGTTGCGCCTATGACACTGGCGCTGGCTAGAATGCCGATGACCCAGCGTTGCCTGGCCAGATCCACCAGCCTGACATGCAGCGCGCCCGCGAACAGAAGGAGGCCAAGCATTCCATGGAGCAAGGCGTTATCGAAGCGGATGCTCAACAACAGTTGCCTCACCTGTTGCTCTAAACCAGGCACCACCGGTTCCAGCGCGAGCAGGCCCAGCGACATCAGCATCGTGGTCAGCATCAGCGCAATGGTGGTCGGCAGGCGCAGGTGACGCTGGTTGAACCAACCGTGCCTATCCGGTTAGCACAGAAGGACACTGCCCATAGTGGTGACATGCGTAGCAAAGCCCCTAGCCATAGCGTTTTGTTTGCGACAACCGGATAGGCACGGAACCAACTAAAGAGCGCGGAGAGAGACAGCAGGATGGCAATGATGTCGATCAGGCGCATAGGTCATCCATCGGGTGCACGTCACGGGGAAACGAGGCTGGCATCATCACCACCATGGCCACCCGTTTTGGTGATGGCTTTTCATCCCGATCATTCATCGGAAAATCCTCGCATATCCGCCCGCCGAGAGTGCGGCGATGTCAGCCAGAACCAGTAGCAACGGGGATTTCCCCGGATAAGCGAGATAGCGTGGCTCCCAGACTGGATGGAATTTTGCCTTGTAGGCACGGAGTCCTTCAAAGTTGTAGAAGGCTTCACCATGCCGATAGATAGAATTGCCGAAGCGTGCCCACAGGGGGGAAATCGGCGTGTCCTCGAGGCCGGAGAGCGGCGCCATACCCAGATTGAACCAGCGATAGCCGCGCTCCCGTCCCCACAGAAAAATGTGCGTGAACAAACCATCCATTGCACCGTGGGGCGCAGCCGATGCGAAACGCATCAGGTCGATCGAAAGTTCCTCACCAGTGGGTCCACACAGCAGGTTGGCAAATGCCACGATACGGCCATCGCGTTCCAGCACCGCAACGGGTGTGTGCGAAAGATATTCGTCATCGAAGAAACCCAGCGAGAACCCCTTCTCGCTAACCGACTTGCTGGACAGCCAATCATCCGACACCGCTTTGAGCTGGGGTAGCACCGTCGGAACGTCCACAGCCTCGATGATTCGGAAACTCAGCGCCTCTCTAGCGAGACGATTGCTCATCGACCGAAGTTCCTTCTGTCGACTGCCTTCGAGTGAAAAGTCCTCCAGCGACACGCGCGCCTCCTCGCCGAGCTTGGCGAAACTCATGCCGAGTTCGGCATATAGAAAAAGCTGTGAGGGCTTGACCTGATAAAACACTGGGACGTCGCCGTAATCATCGGCAAGTTCGATAAAGTCACGGACTAGGCTGGGAGCGGCAGAAGCCGGCCCGACCGGATCGCCCAGCGCTACCAAAGTACGACCGCGAACGCCGTACATGATGAACGCCGTGCGCTCGCCGTTGAACCACAGCGCTTTGTCGCGCAGGTAGGCGAGCAGCGGCAGGGTGTCCGGTTGCGCATTGATGATCCGGGCGGCATCGGCGAGCCCTTCATTTGTGGGCGGTTCCGCAATGTGCGGCAGCGGCCGCAGCAGGCGCCAGAGGCCAAACCCCAGCAGCGCCACCGCCGCGCCCAAACTGGCGCGCATGAAACGCGGCGCATCGTGGTGCAACGCCACCTGCCACCACAGGTCGTTGGAATACTCGACATGGCGGAAGACGAAGATGCCGAGCCACACCGAGGCGCCAAACGCCGCCACGACGGCAATGATCCAGCCCGGCGAGAAGCGGGTGTCGAACAGCGCCGCGCGTCGGTCGAAAAAGTCGCGACTCGGTATGAATACCAACAGCAGCATTGCCAGGAAAGCGGCTTCTTCCCAATCACCCGCCTTCAGCAGTGAGGCTGCGATGCCAGTCATCAGTGCCACGAGAGCGAGGTAGTAGCTCAATTGGATTCGGCGTGATACCGCCTGCGCCAGCACCAGGAGTGCAACACCGACCAGGCTGCCGAGAAAGTGGGAGGCCTCGAACAAGCCGACCGGGAGCACGCGGGCCAGCCAGTGCAGCCGCCCGTACTCGGCCGGGGTTGCACCTGAAGCCAGCAAAAGCAAGCCTGCCATGAAGGTGAACACGGCCAACATCCTGGGCGCGAGTTGAACCGAGTACCCGCCCAGCGACTTGCCGAACTGCACCAGTCGCGCGCGACGGTTCCGCGCTTCGTCGCCAAGCAACACCAGTAGCGCCAGCGTCAGCGGGATGAAGTAATAGACAAGACGAAACAGTAGCAAGGCGGCGATGATGCGGTCAGCGGGGAGGTACGGACCCAGCAGCAATAACATCGCGCCTTCGAACACACCGAGGCCACCTGGCACATGGCTGACCAAACCAAAAACCTGCGCCGCAAGAAAGGCGCCCAGCAGAACCCCGTAGGATGGTCCACCCTCTGGCAGCAGGGCGTGGAGCACGGCGGCAGCCAGTGCCCAATCAGCCATCGAGACCACTATCTGCCCGAGCGCAAGCGGCGGCGCAGGCACACGCATCTCGAAGCCGCGCACGCGAAATGGTGCCCTGCGCACCGCCGACAGGATCAGGTAAGCGACGGTCATGGCCACGCAGATGCCGCCCAGCCACGGCACACTGGCCCGCACGAAACCGCCCTGCAAAAAGGTATAGGGATGGAAAGTGAGACTCCAGCCAGCCAATGCGAACAAGCCAAGCCAATAAGTGGTGGCGTTGAAAACGACGATTTGTGCCAAGTCGGTCGCTGACACGCCCCAGCGCGAATAGTAATGCTGCCGTACTGCCGTACCAGACAGCATCGCGAAGCCCACACTATTGCTCACTGCATAGCTGACCGAGGCCGTCAGCGCGACACGCCAGCGCGCTAACCGCTTCCCGATATGGACGAAGGCAAGCTGGTCGTAGCTCGCAAGAACCAAGTAGTTGGCAGCGGTGAACAGCAATGCGAGCAGTACTTGGCCGGTTGACAGGGCAATGAGTGCCTCACGCACGTCGCGGTAGTGAATTGCCTGCAACTCCCGGTGCAGTATCCAGAGCGCCACGGCAAACAGCAGCGCTGCCAGCAGTGGCGGCAGCCAGGTTCGCAGCTTGGCATCTGCGCGGCCGGTTGGTACGGGACTCATTTCATAGGCTCCTCATTCTCAATGCGAGTGCCTGTCTTTGACAGTTCTCCCAGACGATAGATTTCTTTATGGTCTCCTCTCTCTCGTACGTGAACCGGTTCTTGCGCTTACCAATGCCGCAGTCTATAAGCTTGATTCGTCCGCACATAATTCGTTGATCTGTATAAGGCACTGTCGAGGCCTTTGCGGGCTTCGGGTCTGTTTCGGGGAGCGATGTCGGAGTGACGAATGACTGGACTGGACGGACTTCGGCTAATCCGCTGACTTCACCGCAACACCCAGAGCGCGGATGCGCTGTGCAAACTGCTCCAGTTGCGCATGCGGCAAGGCCGACAGGCGCGGCGCTTCGGCCTGCAAGGAGGGTCGCGCCAGGCCGTACAGCAAAACCCCTTGCGGGCGAATATTGTCACGCAGTACGCCCGCCAGAAAATCCAGATAGTCGTCTTCCTCCTGCTTGCCCGGGGGAACGCCATCCAGTGCGAACCAGCAGGTTTGCAGCCAGGTGTTGGGACAACAGGCGATGGCGGTGGCGAGGTTTTGCCGCACCGTGTCCAGGGTCGTCCTGGTGTCGTTAACCAGCGCCATGCCCGCTTCGCTGGCACGATCCAGCTTGAACCAGACTTCGCCATTCAGTTGCGCCAGGCGGCGCAATCCGTGCTGCACGTTCTCGCGCCGGATCAGGCTGCCGTTGGTGATAAGCACCAGTTTGAGATCGGCGGGTTTCAGCCCGGCGATGAGTTCGATGACATCATTGAATTCCTGCGCGCTGGTCGGCTCGCCGTTGCCGGAGAGTGCGATGTCGTTGATGCGGCGCGCCCCGGGCGGCACACGCTGCATGAAATCGCCGTGCTGCAATTCATGCAGGAAGCCGCGCAATTCTTTTTCCAGCAAAGCCAGATCGACGGGGGGTGCAGTGCCGCGCGCGAGGTCGGGCACCTGGCAGTAGATGCAGCGCCAGTTGCAGGCATTGTTGGGATTGAGATTGATGCCGATGGAAACACCGCCCGCGCGGCGCGAGACGACCGGATACACATAGCGCAATCCGGCGCTGTCGCGGCTGTGGTCGGTCGTCGATAGCACTGATCGATCTCGCCGCGTTCAGGACTTCACGAGGGGCAAATAACGCGCCGGATCGACCGGCTTGCCCTGCTTGCGAATCTCGAAATGCAGCTTGACCTGATCGGCGTCGGTGTTGCCCATCTCGGCGATCTGGCTGCCCTTTGCGCACACTCTGCCCTTCCTTCACCAGAATCCGCTCGTTGTGCGCGTAAGCGCTGAGGTAGGTGGCGTTGTGCTTGATGATGACCAGCTTGCCGTAACCGCGCAAACCGCTGCCCGCATACACCACTTTGCCGGCCGCACTGGCGGTGATCGCCTGTCCGCGCGCACCGGCAATATCGATCCCTTTGCGATTGGCGCTTTTGGAAAATCCGGCAATCAGCTTACCCCGTGCCGGCAACCCCCACTCCAGCGCATCGGCCGCACTATCGTTGGCGGCATCACCGGGTTGGGACGAACTCGTTGCGACAACTGCCTGATCGGTCTGCATCCGTTCGACTTTGGCCAGTGCCCCTGCGGAATACAGCAGCCTGCCCACTTTGGGCTGGGTTTTTGTTTCACCCACCTTGGGCACGTTTCGGGCAACGACAGGGGCCGTCTGTTCATCGATCGCCCCTTCGTCCAGAGGAATTCTCAACTCAAGCTGCTGCCCGATCTTGATCGCGGTGGCATCTTTCAAACCGTTGTATTCCGCCACTTCCATGTAATTCAGCCCGTCCTCGAAGGCGATGCTGTAAAGCGTCTCGCCGGCCTGCACGGTGTGGTGCTTGACGGTGTAGCGCGGCGCGCTCACCTCGGCTGCACGGCGGGTATCGCCGTATTCCACGACCGGTGCCTTACCCTTTCTGACGCCCGTGCCACACGCACTCAAGGTAGCGGCGAGCAATAGCAACACCAATTTTAAATTTGTACTCATGCCTTACCCGTCAGCAAAGGGACGAATTTCACCGCATCCAGCCGCGTCTCGCGAAAGCCTTGTTCCGTGCGCTCGATCAGGTACAGGAATTGTTCTGCGGTGCCGATCGGCAGCACCATCCTGCCACCGATCGCCAGCTGTTCCTTTAACTCTGCCAACAATGCCGGTGCGGCGCACGCCATGATGATGCCGTCGAAAGGAGCGACATCGGGCAGACCAGCAGCGCCATCCGCATAGCGCAGGATGACGTTGCGCACCTTCAGTTCGCGCAACAGTTTGCGCGCACGCTCGTACAGGGGCTGGATGCGCTCCACGCTATAGACCTCTTTCGCCACCTGGGCCAGCACCGCCGCCTGGTAGCCGCAGCCGGTGCCGATCTCCAGCACCCGCCCCAATTGCTTGCCGTTGCGCAACACTTCGATCATGCGCGCGACGATGTAAGGCTGCGAGATGGTCTGGCCGTAATTGATGGGCAGTGCGACATCGTCGTAGGCGCGCCCGGACAATGCCTCATCCACGAACAGATGCCGCGGCACATTGCCGATCGCCGCCAGCACCGCCTCGTCGCGGATGCCCTCGGCGCGCAGCCGTTCGATCATGCGCCCGCGCGTGCGCGCCGAGGTCATGCCGATGCCGGCGTGCTGCAAGTTCATGCCGCACCCATCCAGGTGCGCACCGCATCCAGCTGTGTGTACTGGGTCAGGTCGATCTGCAACGGCGTGATCGACACCCGTCCCTGCGCGATGGCGGCAAAATCGGTGCCCTCTCCCGCATCCTGCGCCTTGCCCACCGGGCCGACCCAGTAGATCGGCTGGCCGTGCGGATTGCTCGATTTGATCACCGGCTCCGCCTTGTGCCGTTTGCCCAGACGGGTCACTTCCATCCCCTGCAATTCCGCGTAGGGCACGTCCGGCACATTCACATTCAGCAGCCAAGGTTGCGGATGGGGTAGGCGCTGAAAGCGCTGCACCAGTTCCTCCGCCACGCGCGCGGCGGTTTCATAATGCTTTTCCTCATGCCCGATCAGGGAAACCGCGATGGACGGCACGCCCAGCAGAAACCCTTCGGTCGCCGCCGCCACAGTGCCGGAATAAATTGTGTCGTCCCCCATGTTGGCGCCGGAATTGATGCCGGACACGATGAGATCGGGCTGGATGTCCAGCATCCCGCTCACCGCCAGGTGCACGCAGTCGGTCGGGGTGCCGTCCA
>Ga0210025_1004647_pt1 | contig 11637 bp, 7 predicted proteins | sample CryGeyme20150102_FD_183989 | JGI IMG/M metagenome (GOLD analysis project Ga0210025, IMG submission 183989) | Groundwater microbial communities from Crystal Geyser aquifers in Utah, USA - Crystal Geyser metaG 2015-0102 (SPAdes) (version 2) | ecosystem: Environmental > Aquatic > Deep subsurface >...
GTGGATCTTCTTCCCCGAAGTGGGAATAGTCGTATCCGATTTCTCCCGATGTGTTCCTGTTTCTGAGTGGGAGACGGGATGGGGCATTTCGGGTCATTCCGGTGACGTCGGATTCGGGTCTCCTTGTCTCACGTTCCCTTCGGCTGGCTCTGAGTACTCCGGAGTACTACGTAGTAATATTATTATTTTTGCTGTACCTGTCGTTTGTCGTGTTCAGATTTTTCTTGTGAAGACAATATTATAATTATTACTACATGTGCGATGGCTTTGCAGCAAACGTCGGATATTTCATCTCTCGACGTAACAATCAAGAGCTTCCAGAAGATCTTTCCTCAAGAAGTATATCCAGCATCACCCATCAAAGAACGAAAAAGTCGATTCTGCAGCTCTCCTTTGGAACCCTGTGCTTTGATCCCTCGCACTCTCATGGCATCCTGAAGATCTACATAACGCATTTTAGCCAGGCTTTTTCGAAGTGAATCTGCAAAGAGTGGGTCCGCTTCCATTGTTCCAAGGCCTGGATTACTCATTGCATCCTCTTCTTTCCTATCATTGTCTGGGTTAAAAACCGTAACATTTTTCTCTTCCGAAGGACGCAACAGCTTTAGTGGATCATTATCCATATCGTCATCATCGTACCATTCTCGTTGTGACATGTGAATCACTGGTAATGTGTGCAAGATGTTATCACCACGACCAGCACCATTACTTTTGAAGAGGGCCATCTTCACGCATTCTTTGCTTTCGTCCATTTCTCCGATTACGTCGTAATGCAAGCCAAGATAAAACCAAGCGCTCAGTTTCCACAGTTTCATGTCGGCTTTCGCCAGTGCATCGAAGCTTCCTCCAATCGATCGTAATTTAGCACGCGCTAACATGACACCGGATTGATCATTGTTGACCGATGCAGCAAATAAATCTCTGGCTATTCTAATAACTTTTCGTGTTTCTGCAAATAGCGAATCTGGATCTTCGTCCAACTCTGGCATTGCAATCAAGTTGGACGTCTGTACTCCTTTAGTAGCTACTCGTTTGCTCCTCAAATTGGCCATTTTCAATTCACAAGCATGCCTCCAAATTCGTTCTTCACTAGCGGTACCACCAAACTTTGATTCGTAGGTCATAGCATTGCTGGTAAATAGATTAGCAGCGTTTTCAAAATCACCCATATAAAATTTTGCAATACCGGCTTGCCACAAGTATGCATTTGGTTTCAGTTCGAATACTTTATCAAAAGCAGCATTAGCTTCTTCTATTCGTAGCTATGGCGTCGGATAAAAAGTAACAGCAAAAATGAGGGTAAATAAAAGAACATAACAATCAACAAGAAAAACTATTTGTTTCGTACCATTTTCAAACATTCCATTCCATCATTTGTTAAATGAAAAACCTCTTGCTCAACTCTGGAAGCCTGTCTAAGATATTCCTCTTCGGTAGCTTTAGGATTCAAGGCAAAATCTGTTTCACCTCTCTTGGCAGATGTCTTCCCAATCACCACTTCATCTTTTCTTTGGCGTCGCCGTTGATCTTCTTCTCTTCGTTCTCTACCCGCAGCACTTAAACTCTTGCCGCTGCTCGATAAGGAATCACTATTACTACTACTACTACCGAACAGTGGAGGCAGTTGTTTCTTTCCTGAGAAAATTTGTCCTGGTAGGGCTTTCGGTTCGGTCAAAGAAGACCTCCTTGCAGCGGTACTGAATGGACGCCGAGATAATGCGCCAGATACCAAGAACATCGTTGACATTTTCTGCATCTTCCATTGCTCATCATCAACTGTGCTATCTAGTCGATCAAGTCTCTTTTGAGCTTCCTTCATATTGACCACTATCGATCGGACTGGACCAGTCAATTGCACCAAACCTGCCTTGGCACCTTTCGGTTTTTGAATGTGCCGACACCGGGTCATGGAAACTTTTATGGTATTGCCTGTGCATTTGGAGTGTCGTGCAGCCAGTGCCGCGGAATCTTGAATGATATCATCGTCCAAATTCTCATCCGATCGGCGAATGACGACGTGACTACCTGGACAACCCGAAGCGTGCATCCACCAGTCGGATCCCGATCGGTGTTCCGGAGACAGTGACAATTCATCATTATCTTGTGCCTGCTTTCCGACCTGGCGATCAATAATTGAGAATGATGAATGTCATGTGAGCAACACATCATGGATCATCCTAAATAAATATACGCACACCGTACTTATCAATTGCTCATATACATACACATATCATCATCATGAACAACCTTTATATTACTACAACAAAATCGCGATGCAAACGTAACGTACCCGTATCTCTGTCTTGTCTTTGGAGTAAAAGCATCTGTAAGGCACTCGCGTCTTCGGTGGATTCTTGGTGCGCGGTCCCTTAATCTTTTTGGGTCCTCGAGCTGGCCGAGCCGGTGGTTGATCATTGACCTTGATATCCAGTGCCAATTGTGCTGTTGCTTCTGGCAGGACAGATATTCCTCCTTTCATAGGAGCCAACATGTCATTCAATCGATTCAACGTTTGCAATCTCGTTTGTATTTGTTTCAATTCGAGTTCCAAAACATCTACATTAGGACATGCCTCCAATTGTTCCATGGTCGCATTTTCATCCACTCTTAGTGCATCGACTAATTCTTGGGTTTTGCGCAATCGTGCCGATGCTTTTCCCACCTTTTTGTGAGCTCGCATCGTTAATCGACTAACTTCTTGTTTCAGACCTTTAATATCCCATTCGCTTTCCAAAGTCTTTTTGTTGTCATTGTCGTTATCGTTGTCATCATCACTATCGTCCTCTACCGCTGACATGAAGAGTGATGTAGAAAATAATTGGCGTCTGCTGTTGTTTCTGTTACTCCTACTAGCGATGCAACACGCGAATCGTTGGTGGTGATTTAAATTTAAAATTGTTATTACCGGAGTAGAAGCAGTATCAAGTTGTCGAAGATATTGGTCGTGTTTCATAAAGTAATCATCCTTCTTGGAAGCACATCGAGACGATGATGTTATGGGGTACGATGGAGCAAAGGCAGCAGTTGTCGTTGGCAGCATAGTAGTCGCTGCTTTTATCCCTCGAGATGATCGAGCCATGCAACTGCTGCTCAAAAGGAGTACCGACATGAAAGATAAAACACTACTTTTTATTTTGGAAACGTATACCATGGGTATAGAACGTTGCACGTTGGGGTCTGGTCTAAATAGATTTGGTAGATGTGCTATCTCGTAACAGAAAAATTATGGTAGGTGTGTTAGGTGTGGGGGCGTTATAGGATGTAGACTGTTGCACTACTATTGTTGTTGTTTTTGTTGCTGTTGTTGTTTTATGTTGGATATATCGCCTTCCACGTGGAAGTTTCTTTTCAGTGGATTCGGCACGACTCGACTCGACTCACGCCACTTTCTTCTTTCTCACTCTACCACTACTACTACTAGTAGCACTACTACTACTACTAGTAATAGTAGTAATAATAACAGCACTACTAGGAGAGTATTCCATCCATTCCAAAAACAACCGGGACTTTACTCTCTAGACTACTTCCTACATACTACTAGCTAGTGGCTACCCTCATTCTTCTATTCTACCTTATCCTATTTCCGAGAAACTTCCGAGCTCGCTACTATTGCAGATACGCTTCGAGGCAAAGACTCGTATAATGAAGAGACGATTAGGTGCTGACGCCGACAAGTACAAGAGCAAGAACAAGAACCACCATTTGGTGCTTTCCAACTTGGTTCTGGCAATTACCGTTCTTCTTTCGTCTGCGTCTACAGCTACTTCAGCTGCCAGACCTCCCAAGTTGCCGGATGTCTCTTCTACACTTTTAAAATTACACAAAATCTATACTTCCCATCCACCCCATGACAACTCTCTCTACGATACACTCTGGGTCAGTCCGAATGCTACGTTGGTAGAAATTCAAAAATCATATCGCAAATTATCGAGACAATTTCACCCAGACAAGCAGCGGAGAAGAAGAAATAATAATCTACACGAGACATCAGATCAGTCTGAAGAAGCATTAGAGCAGATCCAAACAGCTTACGAAGTATTAAAGGACGACGCCACTCGATTACCGTACCACAAGTATGGTTTACGAGATTTAGAGACAGCTGTATTACTCTTGACGGGCTACCAAAACACACCCAAACTTCCAAGCAGTGGAGAAAGAGAATTATTATCTCTCATGGGATATCATGTCATACATCAATCGTCGCGTACTACTTCCCGGTTGATTCCCCAGTCACCACCGCCTTTGCATCAAGCTCACACAAGACCATTATCATCGCCGCAGCAGGACAACGTAGTATCATCATCATCATCGCCACAAGAAAGACAAGAGCAACGCATTCAGTTTTTGGCTGCGTCTATTTTGGAACGGATACGACCCCTCGTAGAAGGAACAGTAACGGAAACCATGTTGGCACATTCTGTTTGGTCGGAATGCGATCGATTGAAAAGATTACCACTGGGTGCTCAAATTATTCGATGTGTTGGTCGGGCATACCGGCACGCAGGAAAACGACTTTTGCGACGATACAACATACCAATCCATTCCCATGCCAACATTCATCGTCATCATCATCATCATCATCATCGTTACAATCATCATCACCACCATCACTCCCACAACAGTCACAAACTCGCTTTGGCAGTTTCGGAACCCATTCGGGATAGATGGCGAGATACCAAACACTTGTGGACAGCTGCTATAGCTAGTGGGAGAGTGGCCTTGCAAGAAAATTGGAAACTCAAATCAATCGCAAACAACCAGAAGCAGAGTAGAAAAGACAAGACATCCATTGCCTATCACAATCAAGATATTGATCAAACTCCAGAAATGGCATGGCTAGATGATAGCAACAGCAACAGCCATATGATTGATGATGATGATGATTTTACAAATATGATGGTAGACGATAGTAGCAGTGATGGAAACAGTGGTGGCGACGAGTACAGTCAACAAAATGAAGAAATACAGTTGACAGAAGCACAAAAGGCTCAAAAAGTGATGATGGAGTTGTTGCAAGTGGAAGCCTTTTGGAAAGTGCACAAAATTGACATTGATCGGTCTGTACGACAAGCATGTAATTTAATTTTGTGTGGTCGCTATTTTTTCTTTCCGTCCCACCACCAGCAACAAGACGAAGCAGCAGCACCGACATGGCAACAACAATGCAATCCTTCTTCGCAGCAGCAGCAGGCGACAGATGGATGGGTATCCACTGGTCACTCATCTCATCACGTCATCAATGCACAGGAAGGGAGAATTCGTGCAGCCAAGGCTATGGTATTGGTAGGAAATGTAATGGTGCAGTGCTCCAAGGATGGCACATCCTGGATGGAGTAATTATTTGCGCTACACTAATAATTGTTGCACTTTAATACCGCCAACAAAAAAGGAAAAACATAGTACTGAATACTACTAGTAGCTACTACTATCTAATAGTACTGTACAAGAATAAGGAAAGGGATAATAAGTTCGCTACAATCCCACTACTCACATTGAGATACTATTCTCAGAAGAAGTTTCCTACATAACGGTGCGCCGGTTGTAAATATCTATTTTACACGAACTCTTCACTTTTTCGCCAAACACGACGCCTTTTATCCCTTCATTTATGTGCAGAAACAAAACGGAAAAATTAAAGCAACAGAACTATTACCTTTAGCCAGGTTGTCATTATCCTTTTTGACAATGGATCTCCTATCCTCTGTCCGAAAGCAACGAGAGTTATTTTCGCAGAGTCTGACCACAGCAGTCGTCGTGTCGACCCAAATTGACGCTGGTACTACTAGTAGTAATGTTACAGAAGAACACTCGACACGCAGGATGGCCCTCAGTCCTCGAAATAAGAAATCGGGGCTGAATAATGCTACACAACGGGTGTCTTCGATACGATACAAACAAGAAGATCTGGTGAAACAGTACGAATCTTCTACAGGAAAAACAGATGAACAAGAAAACTGTATGAGGAGATCAATAGTAAATCTCTCTGGTTCACAGAAAGACAAAAGGCAAACAGAGGAGGATCGAGCGAGACTTCCTTCAAAAGTACAGCATTCCAAATACAAAACAAGAGACAAACCAAAGACATCTTCCTGCGGTAATGCTATCTGGAACAAGCAGTCTTTAGAGTCAGAACCAACATTGATATCTTCTACCGTGCTATCGTCACCGCGAATCACAAAGTCATTCGGAAACTCTCCCAAAAGCGAGTCGAACAGCTGGATCAAACGAGATTTCATTCAGGAGAGTTCCTCTAGAAGCCAAGAAAAAGCAATAGTGGCATCCCGGATCAAAGAAATCATTAGCCAAACCCAAAAACAGCCGGTCTCCAGAAAGATAATGGAACCACCCTGGATCAAGAAAGCAGACGAACAGTCGATTGGATCTCCCGGAATTCTGAAAGGAAAATTATTTGGCAGTGCTATTGTTCGAGACGTTGCAGGTGAGTCATGTTGTATTACATCGGAAGACATTGGCGAAAAAGGTCATGTTAGATCACCTCGACCTTTGAGGAAACAACCATGCATTGCAGTCTCCCGTGATTTTCAAAGACGAAAGTCAGTTGGCTCTTTTCCTACTTGGGCAATAAAGGGAGAAAAGGACGACGAAGAGCGCAATCCCAGAGCAATGCTCAAACCGGTCACGAAGAAATTGGACGAAGATAGACGCAAGTCGGCACCAACTGCCTCTTGGATCAGGCAACCTTCTCCTGATCGGGTGGAGACCGACAACGTTAAGCAAAACGTTGCTCCGTGGCTACAAAACGACGGACAAACAATGGATACATTGGTGGTAAAACCATCATCCGTTAAAGAACTCTCCGCTGCCAACTCTAAAACAGCTCGACATCCTGAATCTCCTACGATCAAGGTTAGTACCGAACCGTTCAGTATATCTGCAAAATCAGCACAGGCAAAGCCGAAGCTGGCATCGCCAACGCATTCAAAGCTGTCGTCTCCTTGCAACGGAAAAATCTCGTCAAGGGCCAAGCTTTTTGAAGAAGCGGACGCACTTCCTCCCTTCTTTAGTAGAGTGCTACAAGAGACTTCCACTGGTTTCAGAGACAAGGTTGATCGTTTTAAAGAGGCTTCAAACCCACCGCCAGTCACTTCCTATGAGCCACCTAGAAACGAAGGAATCAAGTCAGCGCGTCTGAAATGGGAAGCTGCTCAACGATCTCAACACATCAATGGAATAACTAGAAATGCAAAGCAACTTTATTTTGAAAGGAGTTCGAATTTTTCGTCCTTGCGAAAATCTGCGGAAAAGATATCCCTTGGACTTGACCCTGATTCTCCGGAATCCCACGATCCACTAAAAGAAGAACCCGAGAAGAACAACGGAACGGAAGAATGTTCAGTGAATGATTCTGTTGAGCCATTCGTGGTGTTTGAATACGGAGACGCTAATTTTTCCTTCAACGACATTTATCCAAACGAGGAAGAAGGTGGATTGTTTCAAGATGAATTTGGTTTTGAATACGACAAAGCATCGGAAAGCAGCACCTTCAAAGTTGACAACTACCCCAAAGATTTTAATACAGCTATTTCAATTCAGAGTCCTTGGGAAACTCCGCCAGATGCATTCGACCACATTACCTCCAACTTTGGTGACATGAAGATTATTTCGATTGCACCAAGCGAGACAGAATACGAGTCACCGGTAGAACACGACAGCGGGATTCCATCTGTGGAATCAACGTTTCCAGAATTTGTGCTTGAAGACACAGAGCATACGAGCAAGAATTCGATGGGTGCGCGGAGTCATCGTCGGGTTGCTACCAATCCGCACCTGCATGCCTCTGAACCAGAAAAACGAACAGAAAACAAGCGAGGGACTGCCTATATCATGTTTGGTAATACTGAACAGGATCAAGTCGACCCAATTTTCCAGTCCTTTGGCGAAATCGAAAACAAGGTAAAGAACAAGAGTATGTTCAAAATGCTTAAGAAAGGACTTGTTTCTACCACGATCAGCAGCAGCAGGAAAAATTCAGACGAGGTCACAGAGGGTGCCATGGAGGCTACCGAGGATTTCACTGAGGATGATAAATGCAGTCAAAATGGAGAGAGCGCGATGAGTTCGATCACTCGATCGGTCAACACGCACAATGTAGGCTCTCGTAACAGCTCTGATTCAAACAACAAGGCGCCCTTGGGTGTTCTGAACGGATTCTTCAAAGCAGCACTGAAGTTGCAGAAAAAGAAAAAAAAGAAAAAGTCACGAGGTCGTAGCATAAACAAACCGCTGCCAACTGTCCAGAAAGCGCAAGGTGAGATGATTGTTGACTTTGGGCCGCAGGATTTTCCGGCTCCTGAAGTCGTTGATACTACTGCGGCAGATGACGCTCAACTCTGGCACGACTTACAACAACAAGAGTTTGAGCCAAAACCCACACCCCTTTTAACGTCCAAAAGAACTCCATCACAGGCACCCATCGAAAATCTCAAGAAGACCGTCGATGGTAGACGTTTTGGAGCTGTTGGTGGCCTAGCCTCCACTCGCTCCAAGGCCATTGAGGCAACCATTGAGCCCATTGTTACAAACCTTGCCTCATGGTAGGCGGACGACAGCGTCATAATAATATCAGCTAACACGTAAAGAATGATATCTCTAGAAGGAATGGTTGTTCTGACAGGAAACATAAACCCAAAACTAGCTAGTATATAGCTCACATTCAAAAGAAATCTCGTAATAGTCGAGCAAGCTAAGATGATTGATGAATCGTGACAAAAATATTACTCTATGTACTACCAGTACTAGATTACTACTCGAGTAGACTAGTGGATACCAGTACTAGCTACGTAGTGGACTAATGATGGGATACGGAACATGTTGTTGTTGGTGCAAAGTCAGTTTGCTTGTGGGGTTCGGGTTTTATGCCGGCATTGGTTTCGTACTATTTTCGTGATACTAGCTAACCACTGTGTGTGCGATAGAAAGAATCGTGCTTTTCTTGAGATTTTGTATGCCGACTTTCATTAATCATACCAATCACCACCTTTCTCAACAGAAAATCTTAGTCAAGCTACAAGATTAAACAAAACTAACAAATTAATGCTCACACTTCTTGCACCAACAATATAGACCATCAGAATAGATCAAAGAAGTTAACCACACATTGAATACAAAATATAAAAAAGATACTTAAATAAAAGATGCCAAGTACAGCCTCAATAATGGACAAATCTCGCTCCTCCTCCAACAACAAAAAGAAGTTAGTTACTGCGCACAGGAGCTTCTCCATGCTCGAGTCGCTGTCCCAATTAACAATGATGTGCACCTCTCCATCTGTGGATATGAAAGACATTTTTGGCAAGCCATTTTGGGGAGATGAACACTCTCTAGCAACGGCATCGACCGCTCCCGATACAGTAGTATCAACTTCTTACCGGTCGAGCTGTTCCGAGGAGGGAGGATCGCCCGTATCTCAAAGACAAAAAATGCGAATCAACAGCAGTCGCTCTTCTTATAATGTCGACGACAGCAATAATGACGACGAGCCTCCTGTAACATCCTGTATGCCGGCCAATTTCTTATCCGATTGGACTTACACACTGCAGGTACAAACATCTCAGCAGCAACGACAGCACCAACAACAGCAACAACAACAACAACAGCAAGAGGCATTACAAAATCGAGAACAGCAGAGACATAAAGACACTTATAGCGAGCAGTACCGGCACCAGCAGCAACTACACCCAGACTTGAAGCATCGTCTGCATGGAAAAGAACTGCACAAAGAGCCACTCTTAGATCTTGAGCATTCGAATATACCTCATGAATCTTCAGGATATGACGAGGAGAAGTGTGACGAAAAGGCACCACTACCGCCGCTATTATCAACAGCAGCTCCGCTTCAAAACCTGCCACCCACAGCCGTGGATTTAGATCTGCCACCCACAGCCGTGGATCTAGACGAAGTTTCAGGTCTGCTAACAAACAACGATGATCTTGAAGGATCTATTCAAACGAAGGTCAAAGGTTCCCTTCTTCATCCAAAACCATCAATGGTCGCGCGACAATCGACAACATCTACCGCTGCAAGTTCTCCCACAGTAGTTGCCGGTAACCTTCCGGTCACAGCCATTGATCTGGACGATGTTGTTGTTGATGATGATGATGCTGCTGATGATGATGCTGCTGCTGCTGCTGATGATGATATTCTGTCGTACAATTCAAGCGAGTTGGAGGCATGCTGGGATGACATTGATCAGGATGAATTAGATGCCGTCGATGGTTTGTTGAAGGAACTTTCTTCAGTGGATTCAAAGATGTATACTACTACTGCGACTACTACTACTACTACTAGTAGGAGGAGGAGCAGTCATTACCGCTCACAAAGATATCCTTCTCGTATCGTAACAAAATCGAGTAAAACGTATGATGCTACGGCTGATGAACCACCGTTATCAGCACAGACGCCTTATGCACGACAACAATTCCTACGATCCTCTAGGTACCGCTCCATGCGAAAAGTACAACCACAACCACAATATCAACAATCCTGTGGTTATGATGACACTGATGAGTTTGAATGCTACTTAGATGAAGTAGACATATCACGAGGATTAATGGGATATGAAGAAGGCTTTGATGTTCCCAAAATACATTCAGCTTTGCCCTTTGTCTACGAAGAGCAGGAAAAAGAAGAAGAAGAAGAGGACGACCAAGAGGAATTAGGAAAAGTGGAAGAGGAGGACGACGGAACAGAAATGGGAAATGGGAGTGATTCTCAATATTTCCTAGAAAAACATCGCAATCGCAACAGCAGTTTGAGTGTTCAACACCAGCAACTATCAAAGAGAGAATCTAACATTCGCACAAAACAATCTAGCAGCAGCAGCAGCAATAGCGTTTGCTTTCATTGTTCACAGGGAACGTGTGATAATAAAGATTGCTCGGCTTCCAGGTTCATGATTTGATTATTATTTTACAAACTATCAGACGTTCCCAAATGACCGTTTCGCTTTGGATAAAGGATCGTTCTCGCAACTGCTATACAAGACAGAATATGCAGAACACATGTAGTAGATTTTCCTAAATAATTATAAAGAATAAAAAAAACTACAGTATTTTCAGCTTCGCGGAAAAAGAAATTTATTTTTCTTCGAGGCAGCAAGTCGTTGAGCGTTTTGCGGTTTTCGTGAAATCAATATTAGCAGTGACTGCAGACAGAATCCAAAGACGCTTGCAATTTTTCGAGAGATAAGCTATGAGAGACTGTGGGATAATAAATACTTTCGATGTAAACATAGATTTAGATACTGGGCTGCAGGAAAACTTGACAATCATATTATAATCTCGACGATACGGACCATACCCTAGCTAGCTACTCCGAGTAGCTACTACTAGTAGTAGACTACTAGAGTCTACACTGGGTCTACTAGCTACTAGAGTTAAAAGTACTACTGGAGGTAATAATTGCGAGCGAACGCTACCGCGTTCTCTCGACTATGCCAGCTCTCTAGGGCTACGTTCGGCTAGGTAGGGTGGTTTGGAGAAACTCGGCAATTTACTAGGGCCGACCTTTTCTCCGTTCCGAGGCGCCCGGGTGAGAGGGCAGACCGCTAGGGTTGCTCTCACACTCGGGTAGCCAATCCCATGTGCCAAAGGTAATGAGAAGGGTGGGTTGTCGGG
>Ga0210025_1004659_pt1 | contig 11616 bp, 16 predicted proteins | sample CryGeyme20150102_FD_183989 | JGI IMG/M metagenome (GOLD analysis project Ga0210025, IMG submission 183989) | Groundwater microbial communities from Crystal Geyser aquifers in Utah, USA - Crystal Geyser metaG 2015-0102 (SPAdes) (version 2) | ecosystem: Environmental > Aquatic > Deep subsurface >...
AAAATCAAAGAGAAAAGAGAGATGAAAGAGAAATAATCTCTTTTGTGGAATATATAAAGCAAGGCCAAGAAAAATGAATAAAACAACTAAATTCAGATGCTTTTCGTTAAACGCAACAAAACTCTGTACAAGGAACACAAAGAGTAAAACCCAACAATAGTGTCTCTGACGAAGAAACTGAACTCGATTGAAACAAGAGCTACTGATGATAAGAAGCAATACATGACTGCTTTTTATAAAAATATCTACAGCAGATTTCCCCACAAACTCGACCCAGACCTTCGTTTTAATTTTTCAGAACCCAAGTTGAATAAGCCCAACTCTCTAGATGTAAAGCAGTCTTTTGAACAATATTACAAGGATAAGTTCAGAAAGTAGAGCTGCAGCAAAGCAAAGAAATAGTAAAAGATCGGCTTTCGATAAATTTTAACTGAAATGAACGGTAGAGTAAACAGTATAAAAAAATATAGGTACAAGAAAGAGAAGGGATCGCTTGTCAATATCCAGGATAGTATTGTTTATAACTGACCTTAGTTTGAATAAGGATTGTGATAATAGAATATTATTAGTAACAGATCATATTAACAAGCTATCTGAGTTATTGATAATATGGGAATGGAACTTCATCAAAATTATTCGTTCCTGGATAGAGTCAGTGGATCAAGTTAATATTTATTTTAACACAAAAGCTCTATGTTTAGATAATTCAAAGAAATTCTTGTTGCCTTTTACAAGAGTGCCACCAAATCCCAGTAATTGGGAGATCTCCAACAGCAAGCTCTTGAGCGGTATTTATCCTTTTGTGAAATTTAAGCCTAGAAACCGAAGGATAAAAGATAGAAGGATTTGGAGGAGGTCAGGTCCAGAATCAGCAACACCAGCTCTCTTTCCAACGACAGCTATTCCAAAATTAGATAGTTATATCGTACTGACAGTCTAATCAAGGCATCCCTCTTTGTATTTTTCCTGCATATGATCAAAAACAACAAAATCGATAAGCTGAACATGATATTCAAAAACGCCTCTGATCTTCTCAGGAAGTACGACAGTCATTTCAGATCATAGGAGAGGAAAAGGTTTCTCACTAGCCTGATAACATTTAATGAAGAGCTGCTTCTATTGGCTTCAAAGATCAATAATCGGGGAAAAATTGATTGGATCTATCATGAAAGCTTTGTCGCCTTTTAGGAGTAATGCTTACTTTTTGCTCAAATTATGAGTTCTTTTGGAGAGGGACTTGAGACTATTGACAACATCAAGAAAAATGATTACTGTAATTTCTTGGTGGCTATGAGCATTCAGTGCTTGGTGGTTGACTACCAGAAGAAAACATGCCTGGATTTGGGAGGCGGAGAGGTGAAAGTATATCTGGGAAAAAAGGCGGAAAATTATTGTATTTTGTCTGAAAAATAGTACGAAAGGAGTTCAATTTTATACAGAAAGGAACAGAGGGAAAGCAACGAAATTAAAAGCCTACAGGATTTGAAGAAATACCAGTCATCGAAATTCAAAGACTAATTTTTATCAGAGATGGTAAAATTAAAGCAATAATATGAGAGCAATACGGCTCGGATAGCTTCATTGTTCAACTTCAAGGACGGAGGGGCTGAGGACGAGAAGTGGGCTGAAGATATGAGGCACATATGAATTTTGAGGAGAGTTGATGTAGTGTATGCTACTAGAATTATAAGATGAGTGAGTTGAGAGTTATATTTGAACTGGGTATATGTAACAATATTTAAATAAATAATCGGATGCAATTTTAGGAACGAAAACGGAAAAGAAGATGTTAGGTGGAGTGCAAGGACCATACCTTTTTCCTCCAGAGCACAAAAACTAACTCTTCCAAATATGACATCAAACTTCAGTTCTGTCCCAAATTTCAAAGAGACCCCCTCCCGCCAGAACACACCTTCCCATAATTCAACAACGACCGCAAATACTTCACTTCAGCCTTCCAACTCGGCGTCGACAAGCGCATTCTCATCAAAAATTAACAACAATAACTGATGGATCACCAAAAACAGATTCGAGATTCTCTAGAAAAACACAACCAATTGGTAAGGATTTTTCGATTTAGGTTTTTCCAAGGCCCAACTCAAAACATTCCTTGTGCTCGGTCTGCAAAGAGCATTATAAAAATTACTATTTTCATATCGGTTCTGAAGAACATCGGGAAAAAATTGGTCTTAGCTCCTACAACAACCACATCAAGGAAATTTGCATGCTTTACTACTAACTTTGGGACGGCTGTGAAGAAAAAGCAGATGAGGAGGCAGAAAGAATGGCAGAATAAGAAGAGGAGAGGCGCCAAAGAATGGCTTAGGCGGGCTCCCAAGAATAATATTCTGAATCACTTGCAGATTGTCAGAGAGGATCAGCAGAGCAACGATATGATTCGAATGGAGAGCTCATCCTGATGGCAAAGACTAAATCTTTCAAAAGAACAAGTTCCAGAAATGATGATATGCCAGTGGCTGGCAGAAAAAGATCCCACACAGATGGAAGAAGTCTTTATGAACCTGCCATGAGAAAGCATATTTATTCGAGTCAGACCTCAGTCCACACTGCTCGTGAGCGAAAGGAGAGAAATTATGAAAGATAAAGAGTTAAATTAATGAAAGGAACATAATTTGAAAAATATAAAAAAGATTATATTTCTTTGCCTGCCAATGAAGGAGATGTTTTTACTGTCATGAAGCCTGTACAACCCTCTCAAGTTACAAGTGAGCTTCCTGCTAAAAAGGCAGCCTATGAGAAGATGAAAAGGCTCGCTGAATAAAACCTCAAAAAAACATTTTCTTAAATTGTGGTCATTGAAGAAGAAAAACCTCATTAAGAAAACCCTGATGAGCCTGATCAAGAAGAGAGAAATTCTGAAGCTTAACAGTCTGAATCTTCATCCTCCTCATCTTCTAGAGAGCAAGTAGAAGAGGTCAAAAATGCTGAAGGGAAAAATAAAAAAATAGATTCAGTATAATAAGGAGAACTATCTGGCTCATCTTCTGGTAATTCAGATGATTTTTTCACCGAAAAAAAGACAAAAAGATACCCTGATCCAAGAGATTATCGATACCCAAAATCTTCAGAGATGAAAAATTAGGCCAATGAACATCGAAACATGCATGCATACAATTATCCTTATCATATGGCTATGCATCCTTCCTATATGCCTCATCAACCTCCTGAAGGGTATAAAGCAGAAGGAGATAGATTGAAAGGAGCGCCAGGGTAACATGCAAATTAGCGTTATAAGGGACTTCCTGACGGATACAAAGGAGCTCCTCCTCAATACTACTACCCACCTTATGGATATCCTCCTATGTATGACCCTCAATATGCGATTCCTCCTGAAAAAGGATACGAAGGGTTGAAACATGGAGACAAAGAAAAGGGAAAAAAAATTGACAAGCCTCCCTATGACTATCCTATGCATTATCCTTGGCCCTACCCCCCTTATTATATGCCTCCAGTACCTCCTCATTCTCAGCAAAACTCTGAAGCCAGAGTTGATGCTCATCCAACTCGATCAGGCTCAACTCCTCCTGGAAAAAATCAGAGCACAAACCCAAACAATCCATATGTAGGAAGCACCAACATCAATATCAACTTTCCTATGTATATGTGTCCTCCTCAAGGATACGGAATACCTCCTTCAAGATATCCTATGCATCATTCAATGATGAGTCATTATCCAGGATATAGCTATCCTCCTTATTCTAACCAAGAAAGAGGAAAAAATGGATAAGAACAGTACGAACATAGAGTAGGTGCTGGCCAGCGTGAGGGACCTAGCGGAACAGCTCAATATCATTTACCTCCTCCACCTTCCACAGGTTTAAATCCTCAACCTCCCTCAGCTGTTCCTCAAGACTATCGTGCTCTAACTTCAAACCAAGGCCCTCAGGTAGTAAATCAAGGTTAACAGGGGCGGCCAAATGCGAATCATCAGTACTACTACCATCATCAACAATACATGCATTATCATCAGGGCTATGCTCCACAGCCACCTCCAAAATCGCCAAACAAAAAAGATCCATGATGATATATTGACATATATGGCATTCACTATTGATATTTCTTTCAACAGAGTAAAAAAATAGTAAATCAATCGATGGAGTTCTGAATAAAGGCTCTGAAACGAGCACAGTAGTCTGAGGGGGGAATACAAGACACGTCTTTGCTAAGAAATGTGCTCTTGAAAAGATATTCAAGGTTCTTTCGAGTTTAGAAAACTGTCAAAATATCGATAATGGATAATACATATAGGATTCCTTTCTACCTGCTCAAGACACCTCCTTTAATTCTCTTGAAAAGATTACTTTCCTCTGAAGGAGTGAGATCTCCTTAGTATTTGACAAAAGCTACCATGAGAGAATAATCATTAATGTTATTTTTTTTGAAAAAGCGACTGTCAGCTGTGATTTGATCCCTGAATATTTGTGAAAGCTGCAAAGGCAAGTTGATCATTTTTCCTTTGTCTAGCCAGTCCTGATCTTTGAGTTACCCCCCATCGGCTCCCTGCCGACCATAGAGACTTCCCTTCAGATCATAGACTTCCTGTATTTTGCATTTTGGCTATGCTTTTACCTTCCAAAAGATGTTTTCCATACTTATGAAATAGATGGTGTCAATTTTCTGCTTATTTTGATAAATTTTAAGCTTGTAAAGACCATATATCCTCACAATTAGAGTGTTGGAGTGCTCAGTCATGTGCTTGTAGTAATTTTGGATTATGTTGGTGAAAAAAATAAACTCATGCTTAGGAAGGGTCTTTAGAAAAATGCGGTTGTCGGAAGTCAGGTAGAAAAAGGCTCCAGATTTACCAGTCGAACACTTTTCGTTTAGAGCTGTTAGATCTCCTGTAAGAATCTGGTTCAGAAGACTTTCTGGCCCCACAGATCTTTGGTACTCGATGTTGCTTACTCCGTATTGTTTTCGGAGTCTTTAGAAGATGTAAGGAGACATTGATATGAAAAGGAAGCTTTCCATATTTTTGAGGGCTTATGGGCCTCTCCCACTCAGAAAGGCCTTGTTTCCTAAGTAAAATTCATGCTGTTAGGTAAAATGGTTCTATTCAATTTTTTTTACATTTGTCAATGCTGTGATACTCTTTCTGAGCCCAACCATGATATTGAGTACAAGGTTCCAATTTTAGTGGCCAAAGTAAACCGTCATTTTCTTCTTAGGATCTTCTTCTTCATTAGTTTGTGGCTTTTAGACGAAGTTTAGTTTGACTTCCATTTGTTTGAGTTTTGTGGGCGAGTAGGCTTTTTGTTTTTGTTTCAGCATCCTGTAACTATGGCACAAGTCCATCAATTTATAAGTGCTGTTGAGATATCCTTTAAGTTCCCTAGCTACCTCATGGTTGAGTGTGTTTTTTGTCTATCTTTTGATTTGCTGTTTCCTCATGTGGATCTTGTTGATAGGGGACTCTTTGATCATACCATCATGGTTGTACTTGTAGAAACTTTTGATGGATAGCATACTGGGCTCATCGCTGCTTATTTGGGTCCGTTAGTTTGTGGAAAAATGTCTGCTGCTGTAGCTCATCCTTTCAAGCTCATCAAAGTCCTCCTTTTGATCGATAGATGTGATCTGCTCACGTTGTTTTCGGATTTATTCGGCCTACTACTTCATATTCTTTGTGAGATGATAAAGCTTCTTTTCTATATTGAACTCACTATCGTGGAGTATAATTTTCATCTCCTCAGCACTCTACTGCATATACTCCTGCCCTTCTATTTTCAATTTGTTTCTGAGGCGCTGACGTACCTTTTCTAGCTCTGTTTTTGACATTTATTCATCAATATTGATGCCATTGAAATACTCGAACCACCCTGAAAACTGCAAGTGCTCGTCAAAGAATAGGCGATAGCTGAATAGGGAGCCGTTTACTCTGTGAAGGTGATCGTTTGATCTTGATCGACGTCGAAGGTGTTGAACAGCTCTTCCACATACTTCTTCTTGGGAATCACGATTTATCCTGTGAGAGAGTTCCACACCACCGACAACTATTGAAATAATTCCATAAAATCTTTTAGCTACATGTCTCCCTTATTCTCAGTCAGGATCAACCATCCAAATCGAGACTTTTCCAAGTCACTTCCTTTGAGAATGATACTCAGGTAGTTGATATAGTTATCGACTGTAATGCGTCCATCGCTGTCGTGGTCAATGAGGTTGAATATTCGGCAGATGAAGCTGTCTTATCTTCCCAGTAATCCCAATCCTCTTCTAAACTGTTAGTAATTCATGGTTTACTAGTTGTTGCAGAGTTGATTGAACCGTTTGCTGATGGTTTATAGCTATGCCTATGTAAATTGGTGCTGGGTGTGGTGCGGCAGGGAGGGAGGCTGAGGCCTGTTGAGCATGTTGTTGTACTTTTGGTTGAGAAGTTACTACTGGCTGAGTGAAGATCGGTGTTGGCTCTTGTCTGCATTCATATTATAACTTATCGGGTATTATATAGCCTTTGTTAGTAAAGCCAGGATCAAACAATATTTGACTCATATATAACCAGTATAGTCGAATAGTGAATGGATCATTTGAAGAAAAAAGCGATCGCCACGTTCTTCCTCTTCAGAGCGGCAAACTCAGAGTCGTTTATTTGGCGAATTACCAACCTCGGATCTGTTGCTATTGCTTGGAATTTTTAAAGAAGGACTTTATAGTTCCCTACAACCAATATACCCTCATCGTATTTGGAAGATGGAGTCTCGTAATCCGAAGTGAAGACCCAGCTATTCAATCCAATAAATTCATTGTTGCTACCGATGACTACATTGCCAGCCCCAGCCACAAAGTTATTGGCTCCAGCGATCACATTGCCCGAGGGACTGTTCTTCATTTCAGTGGCAGCCTGATGAAGTACTTGTGATGCAGTTTGGACAGCTTTGAGGAGCATTTGTTTATTGCAGAAGATCCAGTTATAGGTGGGCAGCAACATTTTAAGATAGTTGATGCTGAAAGTCACTTGATTTTGAGTCATACTGCTGACCAGGGGGAGTTCGATGTACTGGATCTAGGCATGTGAGGGGATGATAATGGCGACTGCGATGAGGAGGAGTACCTTTATCATTGCTATAATTTCTTCTATGGAATAAATAACAACTAAGAGGTTAATATAGCAAACATCAGTCTTTCTTGTCAGAGACGGGCTTCTTGCCGGATGCCCCCTTACTTTTGTTTTTCCCTTTGTCCTTCACATATCTCACTCCAATCAGGGCTAGCATGATTCCAGTGCCGGCCATCGTCATTTCATTGCGATATCCGCAGATGCCCTCTGTGTCTTAGGGGGAGCAGGCAGTCACAGTGAAGAAGATGAGGAGCATCGATAAGAATGAAAGTAGTTGGATCCACTTGTTTTTTGCAGCTCTGAACAAGCTTCCCTTTGTGCCTTTGTAGGACACCATCAGCAGTGTTTTATCATAACCCTCTTTCATGCCTTGAATTCTTATTTTGCACACGTTGTCCATTTTGTCCATATTGGTGACAAACAAAGAGTCAGTGTCGTCGAGAAGCACATGCCAGTACATGTGCTTGGTCACTCGAGAAATGAGATGCTTCATGTGGGTGACCAAGTTCTAGTTAGTAATGATATTACAGTTTAGAAGTTGTTGTCGGAGTGGAAGTAGGTCGCGTAGAAGCCTTAGATAAAATGCGAAACGTATTTGTTGGTCTACTCTGTCGTTTTGGATTAGGGAAGATAGGTTAGAGTCAGATTGTTGGCTGAATGCATGGATATCTTACGTTTCTTGTCCTTCAACTCTGGGAGCTGCACCATAGAAGGGTATTCAATATACTTGGGTTTCCAAACCAACAGTACGAGGTTCTTCAGCTTAAATACTGCTGCTGACTTGATCTGATACTGCACGAAGTAGGCGGGGCTTTTGCCCACCGCCCACAAGTATTCATCGGAAGTGACTTATTCAATATCGTTGACTGGATGAAAGCATGGATACTGACTAGTTGGGGTGACTGGTCGAAGCTGACGAACTACAGTTTTCGGAAGAGCTGATTGGTGGTTTTGGGGTCGAAGAGATTCTGGATGATGGTCGGGTGTGACATAATATATGATTGTTTAGTTGTATATATAAATCCCTGATCGAGGATAACGATATTTAGAGCGCTAAAATCATATTAGATTAATCATTCTCAATGAGAAAGAAGCATGAAGAAGCAGAGCCAGGAGTTTTGAAGCTTTTCAGAATCAATGCACCTCACTACAGCAAAAAGAGGAAGCAGTTCTTGCCTCTCATCCTCAAGGTCAGACTCACAAAAGGAGCAGAGCCTGTCTTCGTCAACTACCAAACCATGAGACAACAGTACTACAGCCTACTTCTTTAGTACTACGAATAAAAGGTCATGTTCAGAAATATGGACGAATAAATGCCAGCTGATCTCTAATATGACCACTCCTCTCCCGCACCTCACAGATAATATGCCATTTAAGCCAAAGACCTATATCAGCTCAAAAAATAGTAAAGTGTTAATCAACACAAAAGGAAAGGAAAAAGAGAGAAGAAAGAACCTTCGAAAGACAAAGACTCCGATAAACGATCACAATCTCTTGATGCTAGACCAATGCGGTCCTGTAGACTCAGAAGCGACCATTCTAAGGTCAAACAAGAGGCCAAGGATGATCCCCACATTTCAAATTAAGCCAACTCGAACCAAGAAGAGCCCCAGCCTTAAGTATAATAACCTGCTGTTCAATAACCCTCATATCCTGTCAATTAAAGGAAGGTCGTTGTATTGGACTATGACAATCTTGTAGAAAGTGAAGGTCGGCAAAGTCTAATCAGCCCAGCTGTGATTCCGTCTACCAAAATAAGACAAGAGATAATGGCCCCTCCTCCTCCTGTTACCTATCCTCTTACTGCCAGAATACCCTATGCATAAATATAGAGGGACCAATTTTCGTCAGAATAATTCAAAGAAAGCGAAGAAAGCGAGTTTGTCCTTGACTAGCGAGGAAAATAGAAGAGGAAGAGGTAGAAGCTGCTGCGGGAGCAAGAGAAGATGAAGAGAGGCAAAAAATACAGAAGGATAAAAAAGAAGAATAAGCCAGCCAGGCACTGATCTTTATTCATTTGTAGTAAATATTAGACTTAATTATGGAATGCAATCAATTCATTTCCTCTTCCCCTTCTTCTTAGTATCTGGTTTGGGCACAGAGCTTTTTACGATCGTTGGCTTGCCAAAAAAGGCTTCAAGACGAGGTTGAGCTGTCTTTGTTGTTTTCAGCTTCTTTATAGCGTTGCTTACTCTATCCTCATTAAAACCTTTCTCCACACATAAAAATTTCTTGAGAGCCTCTTCGTCAATATTTTTCTCCCATTTTAATTCGTAATCATCAGTCACATTCGGCTTATTGAACAGCTCTCTTGCCTCTTAGTAGGAGAACTCAGTCTCACTTGGTATGATATACCTTGCCTTTCCTTCTCTTTCATTTTCCTCCTTGCAGTAAGCAATGACGTTCTCGATGGTATGGAAATCCTTGATGAACTTGTAGGCTTTTACAGGTCCGATTCCTTCAATTTTGGGAGAGTAATCACATCCGCACAAAATGCACATGTCGATGAATTCCTCGTTAGTTAATTCCATTTCATTGATCATAGTCTACCGCGTGATTTCAGTCAATGGTTCCTTCTTGTTGTTCATATCTCTGATCATGGTGGTCGCTCCAAACACAAGGCAATCAGTATCTTCAGTGCATACAGCATCCACCGTTCCCTTTGCACTCATATAAGCAGCTTGAGCTTCGGCCTACCCTGGGGCCTGTATTACAGGTACTCCCATGAGTCTCAACATTTATTTCACGTCTTCTCTTTCCTGCTTTGAGATATAGGTCGTCCTTTGTTGCTGTTTCAGAGCTTCAGCAAGATTTCCGACATCCTCAGCTTCCTATTTCTTTTCATTAGCTTCTTGTTTTATCTTTCGTCTTCTTAGCAATTATCCATTCTTTTTGGTAGGAGGTTTACCATCAAAGACCCAAACTGGTTTGATTCCATTGTCGATAAGGAGGAGAGTTCGATTGAACAGTCCCAGCAAATGTCCAGTCTTGTTTCCTTCGCTGTCTGAGAGGGATGTGAGGAAGCCGTAATTAGGATCTGAAGAGATTCCTTGAGTGGATATAAGGAACTGATACATGCTCATAGATGCATCAAGGGCAAGAGACATGCCTGAAAAATATTTGATATCTCTTTTTCTGATGGCATTTTATGCCTTTTCTCTGATGAGGTCCATCAGTTTGTGAATGCCCATTGGCGGTCTTTCTTATATTACAATCAGAACTCAGCCGACATTGACAATTTAAATCTATTCAGACTCTGATTCCCTCAATTTACTTCAATACTCAATTATAAGTGTAGCTTGACATGTTGGATTAAATAAATGATTGGGCCATAATTTGTAAATTTAAAAAATGAATTAGGAAAACGTTATAGAAGTTCCAGCTGAGGAAGTTGGAAAGGAAGAAAGCAACCAATAAATTATGGAGGAAATTGTGGAGGAGCCTCAGGTTGTACCTTATAAGCTGCTCAAAGAACATTGGCTTACTATTGCCAGACCACAATATCAGCGTACCTGTGGAATTTCATCTTTGGTCTCTATCTGGAATCATCAGTTCTCCAGATTGGGGCTCGGGACAAAAGATCCTATATGCATTGAACAAGCTATGCTTAAGCTTAATCTAATCGGAAAAGGATCAATGTAATAGAACATGAGGAAAAAATTCAAAAAAGTTAGCTAGCTGACTGAAAAAGTTTAGAATAGCGCTTCTTCTGATGCTAGGAAGGAGGACGAAGCTCAAGTTGAAGAAGACTACAGTAAGAAGTCATTGTTTGAGTATGTCAACTCAGTCGAGTTTGGTTGCTTTACAGGAAATGACACGCTTCTTAGATGGTATCGACTCCTCTGCAGAATTTATGGAGGAATGGGAAGGCCTTATCTCTTCTATAAAACTAACTCATAAAGATCTCGCTACAAGACTGAGGAAAGCGCCAAGAGAGCCTTAGTCTAAGGTCTTAACAATCCAAACCTTTGCTTCATCTACCATGCCTATGACCATTACTTCTGCCCTGTGGGCTATTAGTTTATCCCAAAGGAGGAGCCTGAGTCAGATACCTTCATCTCAACTCAAGTCAACTAGGAAGGAAGCGAGTTGTACATCATGGTTGGAGAATCATCCAAGAACTTTCCTGGAATGCATGTTTTCAAGTGGAGCGAAATTCAGCTTGATCTTGAGACCTACTGGCCTAACTTTTACAACATTCGAAGGAGAAAAGAAGGTGTCCAAACTAGAAAGGGCAAGGAAAATGATGCTCCCGGAAATGCAACAATCGACTGTATTATGGCCTTTGAAAAAATAAAGGATTGATTTTGATGTGAATTTGCGAGTAATATTTGATATTGAGATAAGATAGAAGGCCTCAGAAGTAAGGCGTATCAACTTCCCAACTGCAAATGGACGTTTTCCTCGGGGGGGCTTCCCCTTATTTTAGGGCGATCCTATAATTTTTTGACTTACAAAACACCCACCTGTGAAAACCCTATTTTTTGGAGCCTATTCAGCTATTTTTTCTTGCTCCGATGCTGAAATTGTTGAATTTA
>Ga0210025_1004662_pt1 | contig 11602 bp, 11 predicted proteins | sample CryGeyme20150102_FD_183989 | JGI IMG/M metagenome (GOLD analysis project Ga0210025, IMG submission 183989) | Groundwater microbial communities from Crystal Geyser aquifers in Utah, USA - Crystal Geyser metaG 2015-0102 (SPAdes) (version 2) | ecosystem: Environmental > Aquatic > Deep subsurface >...
TGCGAGCGGAAACGTGGGTGAGTTCAGTAGAAGGGTATCGCACCATCTTCCAGCGGATGGCGGGGAGGCGGGATCGCTTGGCAGAGATGGCAAAGCAAGCGGGCAGAAAGTGGTTCTGCCGTGGAAGCGGAGCGAAGGAGTTCTACGCGACCGACCCACCGGATAGGCGCATGGCGCAAGGTTGCTGAATAGATTGGATGGAGAAAAGGGGTGGAAGTCGTAGGAGCAAGCTCCGGACAGGTGAGGTATGCCCGGATTCGGGCGACTTGAGTGTGAATCGTAGTTTCAGGGGCAGTGAGCGTGGGTTTGCAGCGAGATTTAAGAGCACAAATGGGAATTGGAAGCTGATTTGAAAGGAATTGGCTGTCGGGGAAGGAATTGGCTTGCAGAAATAAGTGAAAACCTGGAACATGCCGGAATGAATCATGGGTGTCCTAATGTTTGCGCGTCCTAATGTTTGCGCGATAACATGCTTAGTGTGCGTCGATGAAGGTGAAATGAACGGTGTTGTTCTTGGATGTGTCCAATGGGGATTTAAGGTGACCAAATTGACAGGCAACATCAAGCGTAAAGTTGATCTCGATAAACAAAAAATAGTTTGTCCTTATGACCCAGGATTTAAAGCTAACTTTGATGCGGCGCGTGACAAGTGGGACGATGTAGAACTTCTCAAATGGAAAGATGCTCTCGCGAAATGAAAATTAAATTATTCTTATGGATGCTGATGACTTTCTATATTTGCTCTCGCAGTGTGCAGGCTGATGTTGGGGTGGTTAAAAAAACCGAGAGCGATCAAGTCCCTGATAAACAAAACAAAGAAGTCAGTGAATTTGATAGAGCTTTGACGAAAGTTTCCGGGAAATGGGTTGCATTTGATGGTAGTATTGAGATGCAGATAGAAAATGGAGCTGCTTCATTTAAAATTGTCGGCCAATCGTCAGTGTTCAAAGAGCTTAAAGGTGTTGCTAAAAAAATCAGGCACACATTTGTTTTAGAGTTTAAAGAAGATGATGAATATCGCTACTCATTATATTGGCTTTTGGGGTCGCCTAACTCACTTACGTTGGTCAGAAGAGAGTGGGCGACTAATAACTATGCTACTATGGAGTTTGTTAAAAAATAGGCAAGCAAAAGCGAAGGCAGAAGGGGTCAGTACGCCTGCGAAGGCTATCAACAGGCAGGTGAAAGTCCTGCTCTAATCCTTAACCTATTCGATTAGAAAGAGACGGTAACTGCGGAGTGGTGACACTTCGTGGAGAGTAACCCAATCTCTAATCAGCAGTCCGAAACGACAGTGAACCTCATCTAATGAGCCCCGTAATTCCAAAACCCATGAAACTGATCCTCTTGACCCCAGGAGAAAGTCGCCGGGGCTGGATGACTCTTGGCAAAGGTAGTTCTCTTCTTGAGAGGGACGCCCCAGTATCCAAGAACAATAGGTGTATTGAGTCCAGCCATCGTCATGGCGGGGTCCGCGAGGTCGGAATGCTGAGAAGTGTGATAGAGAAAAGCAGGGAGATCCTCACTGGAGCCAAGAAAAGTAAAAAGATCGAGGCAACACGCATTACAAGCTGCAAACACAGCAAGGGTGTGCTGGTCAGTGAGGAAGTCGGAGTGGCTCGTAGTAGCGAAGATGCCTCTGTAATGGAGCGCGGAGGGGGAGAGTATAAGCAAAGCGCTCTATTTCGGGAAAACTACAGCCATTGAGGCGGATTTAAGTGCGTATTTCGATACGATAGATCACGTCCGACTCATGAAGCTGGTGAAAACAAGGGTGAGCGATGGAGCGATATTAGCGCTGATCAAGCAATTCCTGAGAGTCCCCGTGATAGAGGAGGATGGGAGCGGCAAAAAGAAAACGATACCAAATGAAAGCAAAATCGAGTTCTTGGGCTTCGAGTTGAGCGAGAGAATATCTCGCCGGACAGGGGGACGATATATCCATTGTCAGCCGAGTAAGAAATCTCGGCAGAAGTTCCGAGACAAAGTCCGCGAAGAGCTAAACCACTGGACAAAATGGCGAGATACCGACGAGGCGATAAGGCGGGTGAACCGAATAACGAGAGGCTGGGGGGAACTACTTCCATCATGGAAACAGCACCCAAGTCTTTAGTGCTGGAAATAGCTGGCTTTATCAACGAGTGAGGATATGGCTGAAGAAAAGCACCGAGGGCAAGGAGCAGGGGTAAGTATGTATGTTAGGTATCCACAACAAATCCTAGCAACAGAACTGGGCGTTTACGCCCTACCCATGCAAGCCAAGTGGAAAAGTAAGGCAGAATGATTTGATAGCTTGTTGGAAGAATTACTTCGGAAAGCCGGATGCGGGAGAACCGCACGTCCGGTTTGATGAGGGGGGGGCTGGAAACAGCCCCCTACTCTACGTAGTGAATGGCACTGTTTTAAGTGGTTATTCGGTAGATGTAGAGAACCGCGTACAACGCTCACACGGCCGAGACGGACCGCGCTCCTTGATTGTACGAGCCGATGGCGCTCTTAAAACAGTGCCATTCGGGTCAGTATGCATGTTGACAAAATTGACCGATAACGACATCAAACACCACCCCGCTTTGCGCTCGTGCCTCGCTTCACGCCGGGGCGCGTCTCCCACCGTAGCAGCGGAGAGGCAGGGGCGCGCATCGGGTGAGTCGTTGGTGATGCGGAGTCGGTGGCTCGCGCTGCCGCCTCCGGGTGCTACGGGCATCAAGGGTTGTCCTCGCTACGGCTTGTGCAGCTTCGTCGTTCCTCCTCGCTTCCGCGCCTGCGCTGCGGGAACCCTTGACACCCGCACTCTGCGGCGGCTGGTGGTCGGTATCGGTTTTGCGCTGGCAAAACCAATTTGGCATTGGTTTGCAAACGGTAACGAATCGTTGTTAGTGAAATGACCGACGCGGCGTGAATCTTCCCGAAGTCCGGACGTGCTGAAATCTTGCGGCGGCGCAGGGGGACTGGAGCGAACGCAAGCGGTGTGAAACGTTCTCGAATGTTGCGGCGATCTTTGGCGGGGTGTCGGGCGAAGTCGTCTCGGGCTGTCGCTGGCTTGGACGATCCTTTTGGGCAGCTGTGAGTGATTGGGGTGGCTCGATGGTCGCCGGGCCGGTCACTCCCGAGCCTCCCCCGCCCTTGGCCTTTCGGGGCGGCTATCGCTAAGGCTCAGCCACCCCGCGGCCCCACCCCGGTTGAAGAAGCAGGAGGCGGCTAAAGGTAGAAAGGCTAAGCGCCCTTTTTTGAGAGTTGAGCGGTCACCATGTCTTCGACGACATCGACGATGCGCTGTTGTTGCCGTCTTGGGAGTTCCGAGACTTGACGGAAAACATGACCCAGCTTGCCCCCTGGGGCAGTAGCGCGTCGAGGCTTAGGATGGCCAAGAAGTTCCTCGATGGTCACGCCGAGAATTTCGGACATGGGAATAAGGTAATCGGCTTTGGCGACTTTGCCTGCTGTCTCCCACTTCAGAATAGTGGTGTGATGGATGCCGAGTTGCCGCGCAAGTTCGCGCACACCCAAGCCAGCGTTTTCACGTAGCGCCACCAAGTCCACAACTGTTTCCATTTCTTTGCTCATTGCTGACAAAATACACCATACTGGTGAAAAAATGGTTGTATTGGTGACAAATATCACCAACCATGAACAGATAATTTTGATTTGACAGCTTTTTTCAAGAATGAGCTGGAGAGCAAAAAACAGAGGTCGCCGGTGACCTGTCGACAAACAAAACCACCGACGACCCGAAACAACAAAACCCGAGCCGATGGCCCGGCGCTTCGTCGCATGTCGATGGTAGCGCGGGGGGGCGTTTGGCTCAAACCCAAATACACGACATGAACCATGAAGGAAACGAGCTGACGCTCGAATTGATCGACCTGGCCACAGCGGCCGCCAAACGCGCCGCCCACGCCTGCGGCAACCCGTTGGCGAAAGAGCATCTCGAATACGCGCTGGCGCTGATCTCGGAAAGCTGGATCGCGGAGAGCGGGCAGGAGGCGCGGACACCGCAAGCGGTGATCGCAAATGTGAACGCGGCGCTCGATCTTTTCGCGCTGGTCTTCGCTGGAAAGGAGGGTAACTGAGATGGCGAGAATACCCGAAACCGAGATTGAGCGGATCAAGAAGGAAACGGACATCATCGCGCTGGTGCAGAGCCGAGGTGTTGCGTTGAAACAACAAGGCGCGAATTGGACGGGGCTTTGCCCGTTCCATGACGACCGCAACACGCCGAATCTGATCGTCACGCCGGACAAGGGGCTGTTCCGTTGCATGGCGAGCGGGTGCGGGAAAAGCGGCAATGTCATTCAGTTCGTGGAGTGGTTTGATGGTGTCTCGTTTCGCCATGCCTTCGACCTGTTGGCCGGAGGTAAGGAAGCGGCATTCGCCGCCGGTGATGGCAAGCCGAAGGCGAAGAAATCGATGGTGCCCAGGTTGCCTTGTCCGTTGGAGGTCAAGGCGAAGGAAGGCGAGCTACTGCAGCAGGTGAGCGACTATTACGCTGAGCGCTTGCTGGCGCCGGAGAACACGGCCGCGCTGGACTACTTCGCGGGGCGTGGACTCGATAGCGGGGAACTGTTGCGGCGCTTTGGCGTTGGTTTTTCGGATAGAACGCTGGGGCTTCGCGTTCCGCACATGCGCACGAAGGACGGCGAGGCGATGCGTTCGCGCCTGGTGGAAACCGGCGTGTATCGCAAGACCGGGCGCGAGCATTTGAATGGATGCGTGACGGTGCCGGTGCGTGGCATCGATGGACAAATCCACCAGCTTTATGGACGCCGGATCGACCCGAAGGCACCGAAGGAAATGCGTCACCTATACTTGGCGCGGCCGTTGGCGGGTGTGTTCAATCACGAGGCGCTTAAACCCGGAGCGCACAAAGAGTTGATCCTATGCGAATCGATCCTCGATGCGCTGACATTTATCCGGCACGACATGGAGGGAGTCACTTGCACCTTTGGCACGGCGAACTTCACGGATGAGATTTTCAACGCGATTGTAGCGAGCAAGGTGGATGCGGTGCGCATCGCTTTCGACGGCGACAAGGCGGGAGACGATGCGGCGGAGAAGGCGGCAGCACGTCTTGGAAGTGTGGGAATCGGGTGTTTTCGGATCAAGTTCCCGAGGGAGGCGGATGCCAACAGCTACGCCCTCGACCAAGGCGGCGCGGCCTTGAAGCGTCTCGTGAGAAATGCCGACTGGCAAGGAAACCCTTCAAAGACAAAATCATGCCCTGATGAACCCTCATCTACGTGCGCGGTAGTAGTTACTAATTTAGCTGCTAAATCTTTAGCTGCTTGCTCCGACAAGGTCGGGGCTGAACCCGCGCCCGTGGCCGAGCAAGAGGCGGCTAAAAAGAAAGAGATTGAATTGATGCCCGCGCCGGTGATCGAGCTGCAGGAGAAAGGTGACTTTCACTTGATGCGACTCAACGCACGGGAATACCGCGTCGGTGGCTTGTTCAAGAACAACGGGCTGGAGGTGCTCAAGATCACGCTTCGCGTGTCGTGCGAAGCGCTGATGCACGTTGACCAACTCGACCTTTACCGCGACGGCGAGCGGCGCAAGTTCATCGAGCGGGCGCACGAGGAAACCGGCCTCGAAAAGGAGTTGCTGCGACGCGATCTCGGCAAGCTCCTGCTCGCTCTCGAACAAGCCCAGGAAACACGCCTAAGCGTTGCCGCCGATGCTTCCACCAATGCCCAGTGCCCAATGCCTAGTGCCCGCCAAGCCGCTGCCCTCGAGTTCCTTCAATCGCCCGATCTCATCCCCCGACTTCTAGCCGCCTACGATGCTGCCGGAGTCGTCGGCGAGGCGACCAACAAAGTGGCCGGCTATCTGGTTTGCGCTTCGCGGCTGCTCGATAAACCTTTAGCGGCCATCATCCAGAGCACGAGCGCGGCAGGGAAAACGACGCTGATGGAAGCGGTGTTGAGCTTCTTTCCGGAAGAGGAACAAATCAAATACTCGGCGATGACCGGGCAATCGCTCTACTACCTGGGCGAGGGTGATTTGAAGCACAAGATTTTGGGAATCGTTGAAGAGGAAGGCGCCGAAAAAGCGAGCTACGCGCTCAAGCTGCTGCAATCCGAAGGCGAGTTGAAAATCGCCAGCACCGGAAAGGATCCGCACAGCGGGCGGATGAAAACCGAGGAATACCACGTCGAAGGCCCGTGCGCGATCATGCTAACAACGACGAGCATCGACATCGACGAGGAACTGATGAACCGCTGTCTGGTTCTCACCGTCGATGAGAGCCGCGAACAAACCGAGCGCATCCACGAGCTGCAGCGCAAAGCGCGGACGCTCGATGGGTTGCGGCTAAAGAAGACAAGAGCGGAGGTTTTGGAAGTGATGCGCGATGCCCAACGGCTCTTGAAACCCATCGCCGTCGTGAATCCCTGGGCGGACGAGTTGACATTCACCAGCGGACGCACCCGCACCCGTCGCGACCACGAGAAGTATCTCACGCTGATCGAGGCAATCACCTTGCTCCACCAGCATCAGCGACCCGTTGAACAGGACGACATCGCGGGCGATCACATCCGCACGACCCTGGAGGACATCGAAGCCGCCAACCGCATCGCGCCCGAAGTGCTGGGCCGTGCGCTCGACGAGTTGCCACCGCAAACCCGCCGCTTGCTCGAAGCGGTGAAGTCGCTGGTTCGCGACAAGATGAAGTCCGACGAAGCACCGCAGAAGCATTGCTTCTTTAGCCGCCGCGAGCTGCGCGAGGCGACCGGATCGAGCGAGTTCCAAATCCGAATGCACATCCAACGTCTGGAGGAAATGGAATACGTCATGCGCCGCGCCGGACGACAGGGCACCATCACGCGCTACGAACTGCTCATCGATGCCGCCGAACCCGAAGGCGTGTGGCACGTCGGCTTGCTCAATCTCGACAAAATCCGCAAGCGCGAAGCGAAGAACAACAGCAACTCCAAGCCCGCCGCATGACACTACGACAACCTACTTCGAGCATTCGGAAGGGTGGTTCGAGCTACTTCGTGATTTACCGATCACGAAGTTTTACGCGTTCAAAATCAATGCCTTATACCCAACTTCGTGGCTTCGTGCCAACCGCACATCTGGAGCCGCAGAAAAAGACACCGTAGGTGCATCAAAACCTAACACCTAAAACCTACCTGTCCTCCGTAGCCCCGCGAACGCGCGGCGAAGGGGGAACAACCTAAAACATCGAAAGACCATGCCCCGAAAAAAAGGATACAAAGCAAGCAGCCGTCTGCGCGGACGGGAAAACCGGGGCGGCAACCAAGCCGACGATCTGCCCCAGGGAGAAGCCGGAACCCTCGCCGGAGAAGTGCCCGGCTACCTGCGCAACCTTTCCGTTCTCAACTACTCCGAAAACACCATCGAGGGGCGACGCGACGCCTTGAAAGTGTTCCTGCTTTGGTGCGAGGAACGATCGATCAGCGATCCCAAAGCCATCACCAAGTTGATGCTCGAAAGCTACCAGCGCCATCTGTGGCGATGGCGCAAGAAGAACGGCAAACCCCTTGGCGTCTCGACCCAGCGCGGACGCATCGGGACGGTGAAGGATTACTTCACCTGGCTGATGCGGCAGAACCACATCCCCGCCAACCCCGCCAGCGAACTGCAAATGCCGCGACAGGAAAAACGTCTGCCCGAACAAGCGATGAGCCTCAACGAAGTCCAGCGTGTGCTCAACGTGCCCGACGTCACCGACCCGCTGGGCATCCGCGACCGCGCCATGCTCGAGCTTTTTTACTCATCGGCCATCCGTCGCAGCGAGTTGGCGAAACTCGAAGTCACCGACCTCAACCACGACCGGCAAGTGTTCCAGATCCACAAAGGGAAGGGCAACAAAGACCGTGTCGTGCCCGTCGGGAAAAACGCGCTGCATTGGATCATGCGCTACCTCGACGAAGCGCGGCCCTTGCTCCTGATCAACGCTCACGAGCGCACCCTGTTCCTCACCAGTTACGGCGAGGCGTTCAACCCGGACGTGATCTCACGCATGGCAAGCCAAGCCATCAAAGATGCCGGGATCGAGCGCGGAGGAAGTTGTCACGCCATCCGCCACGCCTGCGCCACGCACATGTTAGAAGGCGGTGCCGACATCCGGTTCATCCAACAGTTGCTTGGACACGTGAAGTTAGAGACCACCGCCATTTACACGCAAGTGAGCATCGAGCAGTTGAAGGCGGTTCACGCCAAAACGCACCCAGCGGAAAGCACGTCCGCCGCGAAGAAACCGCCTTCGCCCGACAGCGACCAGGACGCCTAAACCGTTCCTTCATTTAGTCGCTTTTTGTGCTTTCCTGTGACGTGGAAAGCGTCTTAACTTGTGGGCGAATCTATGGGATTTTACGCCACATCAGAGTTGCGCCGGAAGGGCGACCCGACCCCGGAAAACCGCGTCTGGGAAATTTTTTGTGATGCCCCGAAAACGCGTCTGGAAAACTCGCGTAACCCGTTGAAAACGAGTCGGGGAAATGCCCCTTCACCTACGAAAACCGCGTCGGGTCGTGCATATTGGCCATCCAGAGACCCGATTGGGGAGTATGGCGGGTTGAATCTTTATTCGTTCGTCAAGAACAACGGTATTAACTCATTCGATATGCTTGGATTGCAAGAGAAGGATAAAGTAATTATTCCGGCTTTGAGTGAGTGCCATGAAGATGAAGCGAGCTGCAAAGAGGCTTGTAATGCGCATAACACTAGAATTAGTGATTATGTAGCAAAAATGCGACAACTTGATCAATTGCTTAGAAGCCGTGCAGCTACTGACCTAGAAGCAGAACTGGCTAAGCTTCGTGAACAATTACTTGCTGATTGCGACAAAATTGAAGATCCTCAACAACGGGATTCATGCCGGATTTTTGCCAAAGCGCGTGTTGCTGCCGCTTATGGACTATTGAGATCTGGGGAATTGTCTTTAGCTGTTGGTGCTGCTCTAAAACGAGTTTTCGATGAGAAGCAGTTAAGCAGTGCGCATAAGAGCTGTTTAGAGCGTTGTGCTAAAAGAACACCCTGCGAAAAAGATGCTAAGCAGTCGCCCGCACATCCTTTGTTGAGAACTTCGGCAACCAAGTGCCATCACTCGATCAATCCACTCCAGATTTCTGGGAATGGGTTACCCGGCGAAGATTTGATCGACATTATTCTTGGCTTAGGCGGAAAATAGGAGCTTTAGGAAGGACTGGACTCAAACAATATCAGTTCTAAAGGAAAACTCTGAAAGTAACCTCTTCCAAGAAATTATGCGATGCTTCACAACACTAATAGTTCTTGTTGCTGTCGTGATGGTATTAGCAGCTTTGCCGCTTTTGTTTAATTCTGACCAAAGATGGAGCTTTTTTGTTTCACTCGCATTTCTAATTCTAAGTGTAATTTGCTGGAGGTATGCATTCAGGGGGCGTCAGTGACAGTTGGCGCGGGGGAAGGCAAAAGGGGTCACCCAAGAATTCATAATTTTTCCGATCGTTGGCTTGGCATCAAACACCACCCTCGGCGGCCTTCCACGCCTCTATTATATCCGCGAAGTTACTTCGTGGACTGCTAGTTGTTTAAGGGAGTCGTTATGCGGTCTGCCGCGCCGGAGTTCCGCAGGGTGTAGGCTGATGGGCTTGTGAATGTGGGATGCGAGGCGTAGCCCCTCCCGGCGTTTTTTCTCGTTTTAGCGCATGGGTGCTGCAACATCACTCTGCGGAGGCCTGCAGACCTCCGCTCCTAAGGGGCTGGCGCGAGTTATGGGTGTCCTGATTCTGCGTTCCACCCGTCTATCTCACCACCAGTAAAGTCTGGCAACCCGGCGATACCAACCCCGCCGCATGGAACAGATGCCAGGCATACAGTTGTCGTTAATTTCTGTAAGTCGTTGACCATCAGGAGCAGATGCCAGGCATACAGTTGTCAATAATTTCCGTAAATCGCTGATTATTAACTGTTTAAATGCTCGACTCGATGGCGAAAAGTTGGCGCGGGAATTTGAGGTCGTTGCGTAATCCGTGGCAAACACCACCCTGAGCGGCCTGTCACGCCTCCTGCTATCCGCGAAGTCACATAACAGACGTAATCCCTCGCGCCCTGCGGGTGCCCTGCGTTCGTCGTTCCTCCTCACTTCGGCGCTACGGGATTACGTGCGGTTATGTGCCATAGCGGGCAGGAGTCGCGCCAGGCCGCAAGACTAGTCCCGCACGTGCGGGAGGGAGCCAACCGCAAGGCCTCCGGAAGGGCATCGCGGCGGCGGGTGGTTCGTTCCTCACCATGCGCCTCCCCGCACTTCGTTCCACTACGCCCGCCGCCGCCAAGCCCTTCCTCCAGCCTCCCACCACTTTAGCAGCTCCGCACCACCGCTTCCCCCACGGCGGCACCGGCTTACATTCGTGCCTCATTCCAGCCCGTGCCGCCCGCCAACCGTAGCAGCGGAGAGGCAGGGGCGCGCATCGGGTGAGTCGTTAGTGAAGCGATCTCACAGGCTCGCGCTGCCGCCTCCGGAGACGCCGCCTCAAGTGGAACCTTTTCGACGCCCGACCGCTATTCCACTTGACCCGTCGTCTCCTGCGGCGGCTGGTGGTCGGTATCGGTTTTCGCGTTCGCAAAACCAATGTGCCATTGGAAGCGGTAACGAAGTCTCGTTAGTAAATCGACCGGCGCGGTGTGAATCCCCCGAAGTCCGGACGTGCTGAAATCTTGCGGCTGTGCCGAGGAAGGTGAGGGAGCGCAAGCGATGGGAAACGTTCTCGGATGTTGCGGCGGCTTCCGGCGGGGTGTCGGGCGAAGTCGGTCCCGGGCTGTCGCTGGCTTGGACGGGCATTTTGGGCAGCTGTGAGTGATAGGGGTGGTTCGAAAGTCGCCGGGCCGGTCACTCCCGAGCCTCCCCCGCCCTTGGCCTTACGGGGCGGCTATCGCTAAGGCTCAGCCACCCCGCGGCCCCACCCTGGTTTGAAGCAATGAGGCGGCTAAAGATTAGGAAATCTTGGTCTCGTGTAGCAGCAACATGCCTTCAACAACTTCGGCGATTTTTTGTTGCTGGCGGCGTGGCAGTCGTGAGGCTTCGTTGAAGACTTCTCCGAGTTTGCCGCCGGGAACTCTCGCCCTAGAGGGCTTGGGCTCACCTAGTAGTTCGTCGACTGTTACGCCCAATGCTTTGGAAATGGGAATGAGCAATTCGGATTTGGGAAGCTTTCCGCTGTTTTCCCAATAATTGATATTGGAATGGATGACACCGACGCGTTGAGCAAGTTCGCGCTGTGACAATCCGACTGCTTGCCGGAATGCTTTTAGTCTTTTTCCATGGTCGGATTCGATCGTCATGAATAGACCATAACCCGATGTTCTAAAAATCGCTTGCATTTGCACAGTATGCTGTGCATACTCGCGCAGTGCAATTAGATTTGACACGATTTGGGACAGCCTGAATCAGATAGCAAAAGAGCGTCCGGCGGTGATCAGTTTGAGAGCAGACACCACCGGACGCCGAAACAACAAAACCCGAGCCGATGGCCCGGCGCTTCGTCGCATGTCGATGGTAGCGCGGGTGGTCGTTTGGCTCAAACCCAAATACACACGACATGAATGATGAAGCACTTGAATTGATCGACGCGGCCACGGCGGCCGCCAAACGCGCCGC
>Ga0210025_1004666_pt1 | contig 11591 bp, 10 predicted proteins | sample CryGeyme20150102_FD_183989 | JGI IMG/M metagenome (GOLD analysis project Ga0210025, IMG submission 183989) | Groundwater microbial communities from Crystal Geyser aquifers in Utah, USA - Crystal Geyser metaG 2015-0102 (SPAdes) (version 2) | ecosystem: Environmental > Aquatic > Deep subsurface >...
GGTTCATATTACTTAAGCCCAACAAATGCTACTTCCAAAAACAACCCCGGGATTGTGTTTTTCCCCATCCCGGGGCAGTTTTGGAAATCCCGGGGTAGGGATATCCCTCGATTGGTGACAACATATTCTTTTGTTGACTTTCCGTACTCATGATTCAAGTACTCGTACTATATTCAGTTGTTGTGTAGCCCATTTCAAGACTTACAAACAGTTTATTTAATGTCAAGGACCATACAATCATGACAGCACGGCTTCCCATCTGCTCAGCGAAGTTAAGCATGATCTGGCTCCGTCGGTACTACAGTGAGGGAAAAACAAAAAATGTAATGCGTCCCTGTTGGTATCATAATGTTGAGAGAAGGAGAGAGTTATGATAAAGGAAGACAAGAGAGCGGGACATGGATCATGGATAGTCTCAAGCTGACTAGCTGCAAGTAATGCATAATAATACAAACATACGATCTATCGCTCTAATTTAGCACACATTTATTTAAATTGGAAGCACCCACGGATTTCTAGAAATGAAATAGTGCAGGACTCGAACATCAGATTTGTTCTGGATCAGCAGGTGTATCCACTTCTCTCGGATATCCTTCTTTCCTCTACTTGATTTACTACTAGAGCCGTCATTTTCTTCATTCATTTCTGGCTGCCGTCTCAAAAAGTAGTTTCGCTCCATTTGATTAAGTTTGAGAAAAAAGAGCAAATCCTGCTTCAAGGGCATGGTGTCGCGATTGATCATAAGGCGCCTTAAAACAAAATTGTCCTCTTTGAGCATCTTTGCAAATGGGTCCTGAAGGAGAGCTGCTGATCGTATTCCACGAGCATCCAATTTTAATTTGGACACTGCCGTGTCGTGGTTCTTTCCCCAGCATAACACCATGGATTCCAAGTTTTTGCGAACGTGTCGTCTATCCACCATCAAATCTAATTCCAATGTCTGGAGGGTCGTATTCTGCTGCAACCCAGCTCCTAGGAAAGCTCCGAAGTCATTGGATTGAATCCTTAGGAATAATGTGGTTAGTGAGGCATTTCGTTCCAAAAGGTGAAACGCTGCAGCTACAACGGCTTTGCCTTCAAGTGGATGGTGTACCCTCACTTCATGTAACTTTTGATTGCTCTCCAATGATGCGGCCATGAACGGTATGTATCGATCCAACACAAATCCCCGTTCCTGATCTCCTAGTTTCAGGGTTGTGTACGAGCCTTGGCAAATGCTATGGAGAAGGTTTGGGTCCGAGAAGATATCCGTCTTTTCAAGGTACAAAGTGCTCACCTTGGGCAGACGGAAAATAGCTCGACACAAAGGGTCGACTATGAAGTTTTCTTTCCATTTTTCGTCAGACATTTGTTGTGTTGCTGCTCTGCGGATCGGTCGATATCTACAGATATGGACAGTCTGCAAGGAGGTATGACGTTGAAAAGCATGCAGTAGCGTTTCCATTGGATCCACTTCAAAGGACGAGGATGTAGATGAGGTAGTAGTGACAGTGGTGAAGCTTGTCTGCACAATAGCAGTAGACAGTTGTAGACCATTCAAATGCAAGGTTACCAAGGCTGAGGTTGCCGATAGTCGAATCAATTCAGCGAAGGCTTGTACTGGTATAGGAACAGGTACACGAAAGGACAAGGAAACCGTATGCACCATTGGCAAAGAACCCATTGCTTGAAAAATGGCCATCCAATCCTGATCAAATACAAGTTCTGACATGAGATTGTATTCCAAAGTAACATTATCAATAACCTTGGGATTAACGTATCTGAGACGGTCAATCACTTCGGTAGCACCCTGACAGAGATCCAAGTTCAGAGATGATCCTATTCCATGCGTTACCCCTCTCGTAGCCACGGTCGATGCCGTGGTGGCAATCAGGGGGCGTTGTCTTCTCATTCTTGATACAAATTAAGTGTACTCGAGTAGCTCAGCGGAGGAGGGCTATTGCCAAGGTTACTTGATTGGGTCAAGGCTCAAATAGTTCAATGGTTTGTCTTGAAATGAACGGGAATACGCCGTATTTGTAGTGGACAATATACTGGTCTTAACGACGGTAGAGTCGCTGGGACAGCTCTCAAGCACTAGCTACTTACAGTAGTCTAGTAGTAGTTTTCTGTAAACAAAAATACTGCTTCTCAAAAGCCGAGACAAGAAAGTCTAACAGCCGTTCAAGATAGCAGAGTAGCTCCAGTATGTGTGGTCGTTCCTGTGGCTCCAGTAGTAGCTGTGGCTCGTGGCTCCAATAGCTGTCTTTGCTCCAGTGGCTGTCGTTGCTCCAGTATCTGTGTCGCCTGTTGCTCCAGTATCAGTCGCTCGTGGCTCCAGTAGTTCCAATGTTGCTCGTGGTTCGTGTTGCTCCAATATCTGTCACGCCATTGGCTCCGCCAGTATCTGTCGCTCGTGGCTCCAGTAGCTCCAGTATCGGTCGCTCCTATGTCTCCTGTGTCTGTCGCTCCCCTGGTGTGCCTCGTCTGTGGACTGTGGATATTGATTATACTAAAAAACGAAGCCCTGTAGAAATTGTACTGGAGTCTACAGGGAATTCGAACGTGATTGTAAAGAGCATCCACTAACTTGACAGAATAGGGATTAGATTAACTTTATCCTCAAAATTTATCCGAAACCAGTCACTACTAACCAAGAATAAACTACCTCTTCAATCAAATTTTGTGACAAGAAGAAATTTAGTTGAAGAGCTATTCTCCTGCAAATTGGACTAAGTCTGATCCCTCCTAAATCTTTTGACTCTAATATTATGATTTCACACAATTTGCAACAGAATAGTAGGCATCATAATTTTCATAGGAGAAGAACACACCACAGCAAGTGTGGTGTTTCATCGATATCCGAAATGACTAGAATCTATCGAGAGCTAGCCAGTGGATAGACTCCCAAACAGACATTTTTGTCAATTAGGGTAACAAGATACTCTTGGTCTCCACCAATTAGACAATCGTCCTCGAGCAGCTGGATCCAACTCCGCGTTCTGGTTCACAACTTCCTCGTAGGGCTACTAGTACTACGTTGGCTAGCTAGGTAGTGCACTACTGCTCCACCATGGAGATCTGCATCTCCGAGACTACAACTCAGATCACTTTAGTTCTAATCTCATAATATCATAGTTGAACACTTCTAAAACCCTTTGGTTTTTAGCGTAGTGCACTTCTTTTTGTTCATCTTATCTATACGTCTAGCATGGCGTTACCATGGGGACTAGTACAATGGGGACCACTGTCAGAATCCGAAGTATTATTTTGAGTTTTTTCTGGCAGAATGGTGACTGTCGCCTTTCATCTCTGCCTGTGTTAACTTTTAGCTGTACTTTGATCTTTGTGTCTGATGCTCCTGTTTACTCTCAAGTTTTAGAGGTACCTGCTTACTTCTTTTTTCAAAGGGATTACCTAATTGGTATTGTTCGTTTGTCCTTCTTTTGTGTACAACTTCCTGCGGGGGAGGCAGGCGTATTGACCAAAGATGATTGCAATATTCCAGCTACGACAAGTAGCATTGGAATGTTTTGTTACATACTGTAAACCACAACGGAAACGCACAACAAGATATTATAGACTTTCCTTTCACAAAAAAAGCAAGCAGTATTGCAATAACCTACACAAGTCAGTTAATTAAGGATGTAGAAGAGGGAATGATCCAGGGATCAGATCATTCGAGACCCATGCAGCTATTGTTACCCTGGAGATTGAGAAAAATTAAAATGGACAAGGAGATCGGCAGAAGGAGTGGAAAGTGAGAGGACCAGATTGTGTCTAAATCAAAAATTACGACCCAACACACAAAACACAATCTTATATCATCATACAACAGCACACTGATGGGGTACGTACATTGCCAATCGTCCATTCTTGAGTTCTTGGATTCGAAGAGTCTTGATTTCCTCACTTTCAAATCCGCCTTCACGTTTGGTAAATCCAAGAGGATCGTAACCGTAATTTCCTGGAATATCAGACTCTTGACTTTTGGCAACAATCAGTTCGAACCATCCAGCTATAAACAAGATTTGATACAATCCAAACAATGGAATCATTTGTAAGGCCTCGAGAGGCGTAGCGGCATTGGCAATATCTGTAAAGGTAATTCCTTCCGTTTTGGAAAGGAACCAATCTTCACTGGAAGTTGGATTGAATGCATTCGATCCTGCAGGTCCAAGGTACAATGGAAAATGAATGCCCCATTTTTGGATCATGTACCCGATGGTAGCAACCATTGCAACACGACCATTTTTGATTTCAGCTTCGTAAAACCATTCAATTCCACGGGGTCCGATATTGTCAAAGATTAATGCTCCAAGAGGAGGAACTTTTCCACCAGTTTCTACACCAGTTCCCCAAGCTCCATCGAAAGATGATGATTCCGACAAAGCAGTTGTTGTGTGCCTTGCAGCAGCCGATGATGGCTGTTGATGAACGGTACTAAAAGCAAATGCCGATGCGACGAACAGGGAAAGGAGGGAGATGGTAGTTTTCATGGTGGTAACCTTTCTTGTGTCTTGGAGATGGATAAAAAATAGAAAGAGTGGTAGACGGGGTCGAAACGGGAGGAAGTTATTACTAGAAGTAGTGGTTTACGTTTACAGAGGGAGTAGTAGGAATAGAACTACTAATAATACTGAGTACTCAGTAGTTGTTATTCTAGTCATGCTTCTATCTAACATCCAACATCTAACACCTAATAACACCACACAGTACATGCAACCAAGTAAGATACCCACTTTTCGACTTCAACTCCATTTAACTCTATCCCGAATATTCACAAAAATAAACCTAACCTTAACAACACTGCGAACACAACACTGCTGTTTTCAAACTTGCGAGTCTACTCGGAGCAGTCAGCGTACCGCAAATACAGTAGCAGCAGCAGCTGCAACAAAAAGTAATAGGCATAAGAATCCAATTAGTATAATAGAGTCATCATTGATCTACTTCTACTGTTGAAACGTTAAAAGTTGAAACCGTAAACATCAAACCATGTTGGCAGCTATATCTCGTTTTGATAGTCTGCAGCAGCAACACCGAGAGCAACAAGAGCAATCACGTGGAGGTGTTGACGGAGGAAAGAAACACTGCACCAGAACTGGCAACAGCAGCAATCCAACAAATATTGTTTCAAACTCTCGAACGAATCATAATGATTCCTTGACGAAGGAATTATCTCTCAAGATTTTAGATCTACATCGTCTCTTGCACTGCATGGAACAGCAACAGCAACAACCATCATCATCATTAGTGTCCACCAACAGCAGCAGCAGCAGTAGTAGCATTACGTGGCAAGCTTTGGAACATCGTATCGACTACTTGCACACGTTATGGTCTGAAGTGCAACAACTTTTCATTGGTGTCGAAGGAGAAGACGACTACGACGTAATAAATACAGGTGAACAAGCACTACCATCATGGTACAAGGTATACGAACAACGCGTTTATAAAGCTCATCAACAGTCACAGGAACAAATTCATGCTTTACAACGACAAGAACACGAAACTCTTCTTCACTCTTCTCAGCAGAATTATCAAGAAGAAGAGTCCGCGATGGCTTGGCAGCAGCAGCAACAACAGCAACAACAAACAAGACAGTTACTACCGGGAACACAACTAATTCAACACGTCTTTTTCTCTGATGTGGTCCACAACAAAGATACTGCAGAGGAGGAAACAGAACGACAAGAAGACGGGCCCATCGAACACGACTTGATTGGCCAGCCCATGCCATCATCCTCTACCATTCCACAAGACGGAGGAGTAGAAGTTGATGATGATGAGATTTTGTCACAAACCACACGCAACCCTGTGAACAACAATAGTAGCAGCAATATTAATCATCATAATAATAATGATTCCGTCGACATTGTCGCCTTTCAAAAGGCTCAACGAGAACAAATTGAACAGGCCATTGCTCAAATGGCTCGGCAAATGAAGGAAGAAACGGAACGCATTCATTCGACACTTCAGGGCCAAACGACTCAATTATTGGGAGATATGGAAGATTTGGCTACCCACAATGTAGAACGAGTAACCAAAGTGACACAAGATGTTTCCAATCATGTCAGTGCCGGATGGAAACGTAATCTGGGCACGTGGACGTTGTTAATATTGGTAGCATCCTTATTTTTGTTTTCCTTGGTGGTAATTTATATGATTCCCAAGTACAACAGTCCAGTGTCGACAACAACAACTGAAATATGTAGAATGGTAAATGGAAAAGAAGAATGTTTGGATATCAATTCTTGGTTAAAAGGGACATTTCAAAGCAATGATGATGATGATGATGATGATGATGATGATGATGATAGTAACCATGATGATGTCGATGAAAGCGGTATTACTACTAGTGAGGACGGCAACGAAAGTAATCACAAGTCTCAAGACCATTGTGAGGTGGGAATGGATGGAAGGTGCATTCAAGAAAACGAAGAAGTCGCGGACGAAGTGAAGGAATTATTTCGAGAAAAAGAACAACAACAACAACAACAGCGTCACCATGAAGCAGAAAATCAGAAAGCGCTGGAAGCCGAAAAAGAGCGCCTTGAACGCGAAAGACAAGAGCAACAGCGCAAGCATGAATTGAAGGCGCAACAACAACGACGACAGCAACAGCAGCAACAACAAGCAGAAGAAGAAGACTTGAACGAGAATGAGCGACTGCAACATGATTTGGAATACCAAAAGAAGCAATGGGAGGAACACCAAAGGTTATTGCAAGCTGCAAGTGACAACGACGACGATGATAATGATTGGGATGACGATGAAAATAATCAGAATACCAGCGAAGAGGATCCGGAATCAGAAGAAGAACTCGCTCTGGAAAAGGCTCGTTTGCTGAAAGAACGAGAGGACCGACAGCGACTGCATTTGGTCAGACAAATGCAGCAACAACAACAAGCTAGCGGTGGTGAAAGTACGAATGAAATGATGGCAGAACGAGAACGTATGAGATTGGAACACCAAGAACAATTCAAACGCCGAGATGAGTTTAGAGACAAGGAACTTCGTAATCTTGAGAAACAGAGAGAACAAAGAGAGCGAAAAATTCAACAGAATGAACAGCATGAACAAGAACATCAAAATGAGCATAAAATTGCAGCAGATAATGATGCTACCGGCGGCGGTGGCAATAATAATGTTGATGACCAAGCAAAACGTGAGTTTTGGGCTCGTCAAAAGGAATTAGAAGCCCAGAAGCGCGAGAGGGAGCTGGAAGAAAAGCTTAGGTTGAAGGAGAAGCAAGAGGAGGAGGAGCTTAAAAGAGTGCACCAAGAACAGCAGAAACAACAGGAAGAGGCAGAGAAAGCACGACAAGCACTACTTACCAGCGTCAAAGGATTTGGGTCTTTTACTTCTGAAGATTCTCATTTTGTAGGTGATGAGCAGCGCAAACCAAAAGCGACGAAGGAACCAGATCGAAAAGGTGGCTTTGGTGCATCACTACCAAGAGGTTTTGGTAGCTTTGGAAAAGAGGATCTTCCACCCAAAGGTGTTGCTAGTGCAGGTGCCAGTATCAATACCAATGCTGATCAGTTTGGCGAGTCTGGTAAACTCGGCAATCTTCCAGACGAGGAACTCCCTTTCACAGGCAAACCCTTTGCGCCACGAGATATTCGCAGAGCTGCTGGGAAGGGCGATCTGGACATGGTAAACAATTATCTTGATCAGCGTCCAAGCTGGATTGATCGAACCGACAAAAACGATTGGTCTGCGCTGCATCTTGCCATCCGGCAGGGTCACCTGCAGATGGTGGAAACTCTCCTTATGAGAGGAGCTAATGTCAATGCACGTACTGTGTTTGACCAGACTCCACTCAGCTTGGCCGTGGAAGTTTTAGGAGAGAATAGCCCCGTTACCTCGCTGATTCGTAAATACGGAGGTCAACCACCTTAGTGCAGTAGAAGTAGAGAAATTTGGATACGACTAGTACGTAAATTCTATTTAAATCTTACAGTTGAGCCTTCTTTTCTTGCTTGGATGCAACTGAGAATGATGTGTCTCCGGGCTGCTGCTGCAAGTTTCCAGCAACTCGTCGTTTGGTCGGAAGTACCTTCGAGTAGCGTCGAGACGTGGGCGCTAGTTTTTTAATTTTTTCTACGAGATTATAGACTACTAGTACAGTAGCTACTGCTACTACTACTCCGAAGTAGTAGTAGTAGACCACCATCAGGGCAGCCATAGTGTGCTGGACTTGTCAATTTTTATACTGACAATCAGTCATGGGAGGAAACATTGCCGGCTCGCCAAAACCGCAAAAAATAATAATAACGAATTGGTAACGACAACAGTAGTACATACAGTACTCTACCTAGTAGACTACTAGCTAGTAGTAGTAGTACTAGTCGATACTCACAATTATTATTCATATCTGTTCAAACAACAACTACGGAAGTAAGTCTCGACAAGAAAGCAAAGCAATCAAAAGAACGAGCAAATGATGTCTACTACCATTATAAATAACCATAAGAGTATTGAGAGCTTCACTGTTGATACCGGTCGCGAGAGTATCGTTGGCAGTGTGGCGGACAAAAGTTTGATGGATTCCCCCACGTCGTCCATTACAGAACATTCGGCATCGGGAGTGGTGAATGTCTTGAAAATTGCTCAAGATTGGCAACAGAAGCAACAACAAAAACAACAACAGCAACAGCAACAGCAACATGAAGACGAAGAGGAAACAAGCCATGATTCTCTGCCCTTGGAAGAGTCACGTCTCACCACTACACAAAAGAAGGATCCTAGCAGTAGGTCGTTGAAAGAAATGACAACCACGTCTGCTTTGCCGGCCAGTGAGTCTCTACCACTCATTTTAGAACCCAAAGACCTGCGGCAACAAGACATTCTTTCCTCAGTTCAAATTGAAGAACTCTTTGTCGAAATGTGTTTTTATGCTCGCTTAGGATTTCTGCAACCACCTTGCTGCCTGTTATGCACGTACGAGGAATCGGCAAGGGAAGGAAGGCGACAACAGGAATCACGGACAAATAGTAACAGTGGATGTTGTCAAAGATGGGTCATTTGGCGTCGCAATGCCAAACTGCCCTTGCATCCAAATCATTTGGAGGAGAACATTCTTCTCACACAGTGCCATGTTGCTCAAGCCTTACTTCAAGGCAAAAAAATTGAGGGATACGCCTGGGATAGTGCTCACAAAGAGTTAATCTACGGCGTGTAGCTAGACTATCTCGTCGAACGGATGAAAAAGCTCAACGAATATTCAAATTTCGAGACACGAAAGGAACGATCGGAATCACAAGCTAGGGTAACCCAACAAATATATATATATGATTCGAATGCTCGCGTGCAAGTAGTCTTCTTCCTAATGGTTTCTGTACTGTAGTAACTTTTTTAATTCTGGTAAGCACTTATCTTCCTGTTGCGTTGAAGCAGAAAGCGGACGTGCCGTGATCGATTTTGTGGCGCCCACTAGGCTATCTTTTTTGTGGAACAATCGAGTATAGTACTGAATCATTCGAAAACCTTCAAATAGTTGTTTTATTTTATGAAAGACATCGTGGTACTTCGAAAATAGACTGTCATCGTCGTCAAATCAAATGGATTAGACGACAAGTCATTCACTATTTCCCACCACGTGTATAGAGATCATGGTGTATCACCAAATTTGATTTCATTGCAATTCTTATTGAAATCATGGGTTCTAATCCACGGCATATTTGTTTCTATGCCGTGGTCCCTTGTCAGGAGCTTCCCATTCCAGCAGTGCAACCAAAGCAATGATTGTCTGTTCGGATTGCTTGGTGTTTCAATTCTTCAAAGGAGGATAGATCGAAGACTGACATGCCATCGGCAGCATGAATCGAATCGTCGTCCTTGTCATCACTGGCAACACCATAACCCAGTTGCTGATTGAAGTCACAATCAAATATTTTTCCATCGTACCCAACACTAATTGTCTCGAGGCACATCAAGGATGCCATGGTATCCCTGTTGAAGTTTCGTTGCAGCAAGTCCATGTATTCCTTCAACTCGCCACGTCGGTACAAAAAATCGGCGAATCGTTTAATGGGCATGTTGGTCATGGTAAAGAGAGAATCAAAGAGAATTCCAAAATTTTCATCCAGTTCTTCCTTGTACTTTGCCTCCAATTTTTTTTGTTCGGGAGGCAAAAATGCTCCCAAAGGATTGTAGACCAAGTCCAGGATTAAGCCCGATCCCGGATGACCGTATCCAGCTTCATTCAAGGCCAAGAGAGCAGCAATACTGCGTTCAAAGACACCATTCCCACGCTGTTGATTGACATTTTCAGCCGAATAGCAGGGCAAACTAGCCACGACACGAACCTTATTTTCTTTTAGAAAGTCAACCAAATCTTCTTGTCCCGGTTCTTGCAGGACGGTTAGGTTGCACCGATCAATGATTTCCAAGTCGGGTCGAATCGCTCGTGCCATTTGGACCAAATACCGAAAGGCTTGATTCAATTCGGGAGCCCCTCCGGTGATATCTAGCGTCTTAATTGAGGGAGAATCCTTTAACAATTCTAAACACTGCGCGGCAACCTTTGTAGCCATTTGTTCTTCGATTCTTAAAGGAGAGGACTCTACGTGACAATGTCCACAGGCTTGATTGCAATACAGACCAATGTTCATCTGTAGTACCGTTGGAGCCTTGCCACGCTTCAGTTGTACCTTCTTCTTGGAATGCAGCTGTTGCTGCAAAAAGGTTTCAAAAGAAGGAATGCCCAAATCATCGAGAGCACGGCGTCTCTGAAGACGTTCTTCTTTGCTCATTTGTGCAGCCCCCACAGTTTCCAACCTCTTTCGTGTATCTTGAAAGTCGGAATCCTGCTGGAGCTCATCCAGAGTCTGATCGATCAACGTATTTCCAAACAAATCCTTTCGTCGCCACGTCTTGGCACGGTCGACACGAATCTTGTCGATTTCTACCGATGTTTTGCCATAATCGGGCAAAGAAGTTGCACTGCCAGCAGTAGAAGCAGAAGCATCTTCCGTGTCGAACAATGGAATGGTCCTTCTTCTACCGTCTCTTCGTATGGTTTTCGCACGCTGCAAGCCGACTTGAAAGGAATCGGCTATCGGAACACAAAGATTGGTTGCCAGCCACACGGCTAAAGCCGTTCGAAATATCATGTTGGACTGTTCCTCCGTTCTTGAATTTATTTATTTGTTCTTGGTTCTTGGAACAATGACAGAAGGATAGGGAGGCTATGATGTTGTGTCCTTGTAGCTTGTAGATACTAGAGACTACTTATTAATGGATGGGTGGAGGTTGACGCATAAAGCAGTCGAACAATATTATTATTGTTGTGAGCGAAGACTCGAAAACTACTCGAGCAATAAGGCCTCTCGCATCCTTCTCGAATCCGGGAGACTCGTCATGATAGAATTATTTGGTATGGCTGGTAGACTAGTCTAGTAGTCTACTCTACTACTCTATTAAATTTCAGCTGCTATCGTTCGGAGAGAAACCAAATTAAGCCCAGGTGGACTGTCATAGGACTCAGGAGTTAGGTCTTACTCTATTAGGTCGTGTGCCTATGCCTGCTTCCTATACACACACACCACTAGTCTAGTCATAATATTATTCTAATATTCATGTAGTCTCCACACTAGCTTTTTACG
>Ga0210025_1004669_pt1 | contig 11587 bp, 10 predicted proteins | sample CryGeyme20150102_FD_183989 | JGI IMG/M metagenome (GOLD analysis project Ga0210025, IMG submission 183989) | Groundwater microbial communities from Crystal Geyser aquifers in Utah, USA - Crystal Geyser metaG 2015-0102 (SPAdes) (version 2) | ecosystem: Environmental > Aquatic > Deep subsurface >...
GTAATCTTGAAATAGGAGATTCCCATCTCGTTTGACACATCTTGAACATCCAAAAAGCCTTCTGAAATTTGGGACCAAATTTCGACAGCGTATTCGGTTCGGGATTCCACAGTTGGTACACGGCACCGTAATCTAGTTGTCCTACAAATTCACGATGATCACGCCAGGCATTGCCCCAACCCCAAATGGGCATCTGTCCAAACACACGATTCGAAACATGAGCCCGTCCCGTGTAGACGGACAACATCGGATCTTCGTATCTTGGTTTTCTTCTCTGTTGCTGTTGTTCGTGTTCTTCACCGCGTTGGTGATGATGATGATGTCCGTGAAACGGATGCAATCCTCGTCGGGGCATGTAAAAAGAGGCATTGTCGTACACAATAGCTTGATCTCCCGGCAGTGTAGAATGTACGTAAATGGCACGAATTTGTCCTGGTTTCAAAATGATTGGTTGATCCAATTCGAGCGTACAATATTCGTGCATGGATGGTCCATGAGTGGCCTGGTACACCTTGTGCCAATGTGATGGCTTTAATCGAAAGATACTGGTAGGAGAGGACCTTGTGTTGTTATTGTTGTTGTTCCTGTTGTTATTGTTGTTGTTATTGTTGTTGTTATTGTTGGATCTTCCTCGAGCCGACGACGACACAAGCTCGTGAGGTAGCTTTGATACCCATACAGTGATCGGTCCCAGCTGTCCTCGTACTGAAATCGAACGAATGGAAAGTTGCTCGACCGGTAGCAAGTCCTTGCACTTGATAGGGAACATGATTCCACTGTTTGGTTACATAAGAAGGATAAATAATGAGACCAAGACGACAAGACGACAGTAAAAACGGAAAAAGACATTGTTGTGTTAGCTGCTGCTGTTTGCTGTTTACAAACGAAAAAAAGAACAGTAGCAGTGTTGGTGTTGGTTCAGAATTCAGAACGTACCAAAATGTGTGATCTTCATTGTCTGTCGATGACGATGAAAGAATTGAGGTGTGAGACATTTTATCTCTTCTTTTTTAGAACAGCTCTTGTTTTCAAATACAAGTACTGCACTTTACTTGCACAGCTACTGCTGTACTAGCTAGTAGTGACTTTGTCAAACGTTTCTTTGGTCTTCATTGTGATTCACGAACTTGAATCCAAAACTCAAAACGCCTCTCTACGACTAGTACCAGGTAGAGCATTTGCAGTTTGCAGTGAAACCAATTATGCACTGCGCGAATAAAGGAACAACCAAATACGTCTTTAACCAACACTGTAGCAGCAGTCTTTCTTACCTTGTGTATCGACATGAACAGATTCGTGAATTTCGTAGGTTGCTTCCGATGGTCGATTGAAGGCTGCCATTTCTGCTGCTTCTTCTGTCTGTCTTTCTGTCTGTCTTTCTGTCTGTAACGGTAATATGAATTATGTCTATGTTTGTTCCTTGGATATTATTATTACTCTTATTACTATTACTGTTGTAATGATTGTGATTTCGATGATTCGGCGCAAGTTCCTGCTTTTTTCTGTTGCTGCTGAATGAGGATGAACGCGGAATGCGGAATGCAGTACAAGATGTGTGTATGTGTGTGTATGGGTTACTGCACACTGCACAATAGTATTGGTTAAACTTAAGTTAATCTATATTCTTCTTGGCGATGTAAGAAACAACAAATAATAATGAGGCTTTGTCTGTGTCAAGATGGAAAGAAAAGTAGTTGGCTGTTTACAGCGAATGAGAGAGATATTCTTTATTCTTTAAAACTACAACATAGGACTACTACTAGCTAGTAGTGCTGTACTCAAAAATCACTAGTACAGCAGCTCGTAGACTACCAGGTAGTAGTAGTCTAGTCTACTACTGCTGCTGTAGCTACCTGGTACTCTACTACTAGTAGTCTAGTTCTAGTAGCACGTAGTAGTAGTAATAATCCGTAGTATCAAAAACCTTCTTGCCAAAAATCTTCTGACGTTCATTTTCTTTTTCTTTCGTTTTCATCACCATGGCGTGTGTGTGTGCTGAAGAAAAGATATTGATGACGCTAAGCTAGGGACTGGACTCGATGCAACTCAATTCATTGAGTTTTTTTTCATCAAGCAAGTGGATTCACTGCCTTCTTCCGAAAAGCATACTAAAAAAACGAGCCTAGGTCTAGTAGTACGAGTAGTACATACCACTAGAGAGTAGAATACTACAGAGCACTTTACAAATGTTTTCAATATTTTAACATTCCTGACACGAGGAGACAGCGAATAGATAGCAGCTACAATAGACTGTTTGATTTTTTGATTTTTTGATTTGACAGTACGGAGCGATCAGGATCAAGCTGAAGCCCAAACATTTCAAAAGGATACATGAATAGACTACGCACATGTTTGATTACGGCAGTGATCAGTGATTCTTACCAACCGATGTGGTGAAAATAAAGGAAATCAATGGCAGAAGAAAAAAACTATAAACTCTCAAAATCGTGTGCTCTCAATTGTATTTTATGCTATCAAATTTGTTTTATGCAAATTGGTTCCGGCTTCTTTCTTGTTTATTTTTTTGCTGCTTTTTTGTCAAGGGAACGGATACGTCCAAAGAAACCCAGTCATTACAGATACAGTCCAACCGGCGAACGCAATACCAACAGTAATTGTTGAAACTGTTCCAGATTCGACACCACCCTTGCATCCTCCATTATCCAAACTGTTGGCAAAATCACTTATGTTGGGATTGGTTATCATTTCAATATCAAAAATGTCCGAAGAAACGTTACAGGATGTTGAAATACATTCTGGGACGACGCCCAAATCGTACTTTTGAGCAAGCGGTTTGATACCACACGTCAGTACGACCGAATGTTCGTAAATTTGTCCTCCCAGTTCATCACAGAGAAGACTGTAGGTCGTATTTTCTTCTTCACTTCCTCCAAAATTAAGATCGCATTCTGAAATGGTAACAGTAAACGGACAGGTATCTTCAAATTCTTCACGATATTCCGTGAACAGTTCATCCAAAGCATTCGACAAATTGGTATTTTGGGAAAACGATGCCGTTTCGTTAGAACATTCGGGACTGATACCACCCAAAAAGGTCGGTGCAGCAGTAGGGACCATTGATGATTGTGTTGATTCCGTCGTGTTGCTCGTTGAAGTTGTTAGGTTAGTATTACTACTACTATTAGTACTAGTAGTTTGGGCTCGAACCACCACCACCACCAAGCCGGGAGATTGCAAGATAAATAAAGTGATGAACAATAATTGATGCAGGTTGCAGCGTCCATAAGCTGTCATGATTGTAATGTATACTAGTAATTTATAATAAATATGCACTCTACTTTGGATGAAAGAATAATACAGTGCATACAATCTTGAATCTCTGATCGATGTACAGTTCTTAATAACGATATTATACTCTATCAATAATGGCACTTGCTTTCATCATGAAAAATGATGTTGTTCTCACTAGTAGACCTACTAGTAGTAGAGTACTAGTGCACTACTCGTAGCTAGTAGTAGTAGCTAGATACTCTTGCTAGTACTAGCTAGTACTAGCTACAGTAGCTAGAGTATCTACTCAACTAGTCCCTGCTATACTAGTAGTCTAGTAGTCAACAGATCTACCACCTCGCTCTGATGAAGGTTTCGAAAATCGTTGTCGTCATCAAATGCGAAACTGTGTGCGCATAAAGTTCATTGCTATCAATGAATCATACTACTAGCTAGTAATTAATAAAAGGTCTGTGGTGCGTACGGCCTCTAACAGACAGAAACTATGGCTGCCAGTAGACTAGTCTAGTTATGAGTTTCGTGGTCCCCCTTTTTGGATACTGGACTACAAAGCAATTGCTATTACGCTATTACTCCTCGTTCTTCGTCAAAGCCTATGCTGCATTCAAACACTCCCTAGCGGACAGTGTTACAATCTTGACCTTGTTTCCCGTTCGGCCTTCCACTTGCTTATCTGTTGTTACTGTTACCTTGCATTTACCCGTGCAACCAGGATCGTCGTCCGATGTGATTTGAACATCCGAAGGAACCGATATACGAGGAAGCCACAGTCCATCCAATCTCTGTGTCGTGTTCTTGTTGGTAATGAGATCTGTAACTGTTACCGAAAATGTTCCCATCTTTTCGTACGACTTTAGTATTGCCAAATTTATTACGTAGCAAGGTTTGGTTGGTAAATCCATGGTAAATTCGACCGTTTCTCCACCACTGGGATTGGTAGCGATCCATCCGGGTCGGTCTACCGAGTCACCAAAAAGCTTGAAACCAGGACTGTGACTACTGGCGTGCAATGGATCCTGCTTGGTAAAAACGTGCATAGTATCCTTGACCATAACAAAATTGCTTCGCTTCTTCAAAACAGTAGGATCTTCTACCATCAGTCCAACCGTAGGTAGGACATCGTGATCCGAATATGTATGTCCCCTGCAAAGATCCAATCCCGTCCGAACAATACTTTCGGCAATCAAATCAGCAGCAATTTGGTGACCAACCGCACTGGGATGCACGGCATCGTGTGCTAAAAAACTCACGTAGCATGGTTGTCGTCCCGGTATTGGTGGCGTCGGTGATTGTTGACAGTTGAGTCCCTTTTCTCCGGATCGTTCTGCAAAGACACACAATGATTTGCATCCCTTGTCCCGAAAACTTTCAGTAATGTACTGATCCTGACATGGGACACAGCCGTGAGGGAAGGGCAACACAGGATCTGCGATAGTTGTGGTGGTTGTGGTAGAAGTTGATCTGGTCGTAATGGTTGCTGTTGAGTACTGGTATTGTCGAAGTCGATCTGCCAATCGATAAAAATCTGGAAAAAGCGTTTCGGCGTACGAAATGACTGGTACTTGATAGTGTTTCGCCACACCCATGTGAAGCAGTGCCGCCGTTTTTCGATTAGCAATGGCTGTTTGGAATTCCAAAAAAACGACGGCAGCTTTGGGATAACGAGTGAGCAATGTATGAACCACTACCTCGGCACAAAGTACCAATGCCTCAAAACCTTCGAAAAAGACGTCTGTTTTGTGATCCACGTGAATTTTGTGATCTTGTCCTTGGTACTACGAGAGTAAGTCGGAGGGAGGAAGAGAGAGAGGATGAAAGATGAGTATTGACCACGAGCAAAAATGAACGTTTATGAAAACAACCTTAAAAACACATCACTGTCTGTGAACCACAGGGACTTGTTGACAATATGATGATGATGATGATGATGATGATGATGATGACGATGACGATGATGATATGGAACGTACATCATTGACAGCAAATTCCAAAACAAACAAATCTGGATCGGTAGGCAATCCTTGTATCATAATATTGACTCGTTTGGCCATGGCACATATCTGTAAAAATAAAAATGAAAAAGAGAACGAATTAGATGCACCAGTAATGAATCAATGTGTGCCAGTTTGTTCAAATCCTGATGATGATACGATATACGATAACATTACTACTGTATGGTTCTTACATCGGCTCCGTGAGCTCCTCGATTCAAGACTTGATGTTGCTTTTCTGCATCGACCAGTGGATACTTGTCGTTCAACCAAACTTCCAATCGATCCGAATATCTCATGTTCACACTTTTTGAAACAAACCAAAAATAACCATGTCACGTTCCGTTCCATTTTGGTTGTAAAACAATTACAAAATGTTATCATAATAATAATATGTACAAAAATGAATGTTGTTAGTTGTTAACGTTCACTGTTAGTGACAGCTCATGTTCTTTTTCCATCATCCAAAACACAATTATCAAACACAAAGTACGAAGACATCATTGCTGTGTGCACAGTGCAATAGACAAAGATCTGCACAGTACAGTGCAGTATCACTTACGGATGAACACCGTGTCCCAAAGTAATAGATCCACCACATACTACGACTGTAACGGGTTGAGTTTTTGCTTGAAGAATCTGTATCAGTACAGATAAACGATATCGATTCCCAATCAAGGCGCGTGATCGTTCTAAATCATCGACTGTTAATCCTGGTGTTCGATGAACCGTAGCACGATCATATTCTTCTTGACAATGATCCTGATGTACAGGAAGTTGTAATGATGATGATGATGATGATGATGATGATGTTGTGTTGGTTATTTTCAAAAAGGCCTCACGGATCATTTCGGGAGGCAAATCCAACAGCAGTTGTTGTTGTTGCGACGAATGATGATGATATTGATGGTTACCATGATAATGATGCGATTGAAACTGTTGGCTCATGATTAGTGCCGATATCATAAAAACGGCCAATCCTAATCCTATGAACCAAAGTAAAAGCCATATAGCCTGTCCTCCCTGTCTTTTTGTTGTTGTTCTTCGTTTCATTGGTGGGTCATTATTACTAATATTATTATTAATATTATTATTAATATTATTATTAATATTATTATTAATATTATTATTAATATTATTATTAATATTATTATTAATATTATTATTATTATTATTATTAATATTATTAGTAGTAGTTGTAGTATTCTTGTTGTTGTTGTTGTCGTTCTCGTGAAATTTTTTATTTCGTATAACAGGAAGACGCTGCGAGGTTGGCATTATTTTTGTTTGTTGTTTCAAATGATTATGTTTATTTGCTTCCACATTAGAATTTGTTTGTTTGTTGTTTCTTGTTGTTGTCTGTCTGGTATGGTTGTACTTTAGCTACTACTACTACTACTACTAGTAGTATTAGTATTAGTAGTAGTCTAGTAGTAATAGTCGTCTGGTCAATTGGATAAAGAGCACACACACGACTCTTGAGAGACATTTGTTTTGTTTGTTTGTGTTTTGTGCTGTATGTGTATGTGCAGTATGTTATTTTTATGCGATGGAATGGTGCTACTAGCTCTACTAGTAGACTACTGTAGTAGTAGTAGTACGTGTAGGTATCATGCAGTGACCCAAAAGCAAATGTCCGGGTGGCTTCCAGATATCCGAGCTGAAGCTGCTCTAATACCCCGAATAGACTAGTAGAGGCTCTCTAGACTACCACTACTACAGTAGCAGCTGCTAGCTAGACTACTACTACTACTGCTACTAGTCTACCTAGACTAATACTACAAAAGATCTACCAGTACAACATCTATCTAATTCAAATGCAGAAATAAAAAATAATAAAACCACGGGCGCACGGCTGTTCCAAACCACTCCTCCAGTCCAAACCGGATAAAGAAGACAGAAGACCCTACGCTACCTCATCAACAAAGAAAGTTATTGATACAACAACATAACTTCTTATTCAATACTCATAGTTAAAAAATACTAGTACTGCAGTTAAGTAGCCATCATTCATACTCAGCACTCAGCACTTCGCAGGAAAAAAAGAAAAAAGACATGTCGTCTCAAACTCAACAAACCAACACTCTTACAAATACAAGTACTGCCAAAGAAGATAAGACGAAAAATAATAATAATAATCTCTTTTGTGCGATGGGATCGGAATCGGAAACATCTCTGTCGTTTTTGTCGGATAAAGTTATTCGACAACAGTTGTATTCCTTTTTGGATCAAATGGGTGATCGTGATGATGTCTTACTGATACCACCAGATTATACTAGAATTCATTCACAAGCTGGAAAAATTACCAGAATGATTTGTCAATATTACAACTTTATACCCACCACTACTACTACTACTAGTACTGCTACTAGTACTACTACTAGTAGTAGTAGTAGTAGTGACAATGCGAATGCAAATAATGAATATGTACCAAAAACATCCAGATCTACACCAACCGTACAAATCCTTCCTGCTCTTGGGACGCATGCTCCCATGACACAGAAAGAGATTGAAATTATGTATGGCACTGAATTAGCAGAACTCAACAAGAAACAACAACAAGAAACGACTAGTAGTAGTCGTCCCTGTTTCTTGGTTCATGATTGGCGGAAGGATGTTGTAACGATTGGTCATGCACCAGCAGAAATGGTAGCCACAGCTACACGAGGGATGATTCGCGAACCATGGCCCGCACAGCTCAATCGAAACGTTTGGGAAAAACGACACTATGATCCCACGAAACAAAAACACAAATCATTGGTCTTGTCCATTGGTCAAGTCGTTCCACATGAAGGTACGGTCTGTGTGTGTATGTGTGTTGTCTGTGCGCGGTGGGCGTGTTTGAAGTCTACCTTTGTTATTGTTATTGTGGTGGCTGGTGTTCGGTGGTTGTGTTTTATAATAATATGGGCTCAACCATCTTCTGTCATCACTACTATCATTACATCATTATGAATAATGATTGATTATTGTTTCTTTACTACATAAAAAGTCATGGGCATGGCCAATTTTAACAAGAATCTCTTTGTCGGTACTGGTGGAGTAGAAGCCATTAACTTATCACACTTTATTGGTGCCGTGTACGGGATGGAAAACATGATGGGTAGAGCCGATAATCCATTGAGAGCCATTCTCAATCATTGCAGTACCAAGTACTTGCAAGATGAATTGGATCTATGGTACATTTTAACCGTTATTGGACCCAATAACAGCACTGACACCACCACCACCACTGACACCACTACCACTGAAACCAATAATGATTCCACCACCAATTCGTTACAAGTCAAGGGATTGTACATTGGTAACGATATCGAGTGTTACAATGAAGCCTGTCGTTTATCATCCAAAGTGAATTTTACCAGAATTTTTCCGGCACCAACGAAAATGGTCGTGTACTTGGACGAGCATGAATTCCATTCGACGTGGTTGGGTAACAAGGCCATTTATAGGACCCGAATGGCCATGGCTGATCATGGCGAACTGATCATTTTGGCACCCGGTGTGAACCGATTCGGTGAAGACCACGAGGTCGATGATCTGATTCGTCAATTTGGTTACTCTGGTACGGAACGTACCATGAAGGCACTGAAGGATCATCCAGAACTACTGCAAAACAATCTAGGAGCTGTGGCTCACCTCATTCATGGTAGTACGGAGGGTCGATTCTCCGTCACGTACTGTCCGGGACATTTGACAAAGAAAGAGATTGAAAGTGTTGGATTCAACTATGCGGATTTGGAAGACACGAAAACATTGTACCAATTCGATAAGCTGAAGGATGGTTGGAACGAAGACGAATTGAACGGCAAGTTTTATTACATTAGCAATCCTGCACTGGGATTGTGGTCTTCCACTGATATGGAATAATAACAAACTGGTATGTGCTTGTGCAGTACTCTCGTTTACTTCTTGCTGTAATTCATGTTGATACTTTATAAGATGTAACTATATACTGGTATAATTTGTTTTTGTTTTTATGATTCAAAGAATAGAGAGTGGATACCAAAGACGATAAAGATAATACCTCCCCATTGACTGACTGTTTTTTCGCTGATTCTGGCTGCCAACATTCGTCCTCCCAGCACGGCGAGACCTGTGCAGATGCAATGTCCGATACATCCACCAATGGTCACACCGTAGGGATTTTTTGCGGCGGCCAGTGCAATGGTAGCAATTTGTGATCGATCGCCCCATTCTGCTACAAATGTCAACGTAAATGACTGCAAAAGAATGGAATGCCAGGCTTGTTTTTGATGTTTGCGTCGTTTGTTGTGCGGTTTCTTGGCATTGTGCTTCGTTGGTGTTGCCTTGGCTGTATGATTGACATGTCCGTTACGATTGCGCATGGGATTTTCTGGATCAACCTTGCCTGCCTCGTCTCCTCCCGCATAGTTGTCACCATCGGTACAGGAATCGTCGTAGTCCATGTCATTATCGTTATCATTGTTCATGTTCATGTTCATGTTCATATTACTGTTACTGTTGGTATCTGATTTTTTCTTGTGTTGATGGTGGTGCAGCAGTTCTTCTTCTACTTCGTCTAATTCTTCGCTGACCTTGTGATTGGCCATGGAACGGGAATCGTAGACTAATTTGATTCCAAAATACCCAAACAAAGCTCCTGCTAGTAAATGGGTGTATTTGCGATCCAAAAATTGAGGCAACAGTAAGCCCAATAGTGTGGAGAGGACCGTCATGAGGACCAATGCCAGAATAGCTCCCGCAAAAACAAATCTTCGATCTTGTTTCATGCTGAGTACAGCTGCAATAAAAAACGTTTTATCACCAATTTCTGTAGCCAAAATCATTGCCACGGCCGACGTAAAACCACCCAAGAAACTAAGATCCTTCTTTTTCTTCCCATTGCTGTTGCTGTTGCTGCTGGCATCACCATCCCCGCTAGTACTTCCAAATCCAAACCAACTACCTCCGTCACCACCACCACTGCTACTGCCAGTGCTGGGATTGTGTCTCAAAAAATCTTCGAATCGATGTACGGCCAAATTGAATTCCTTCCGATCCATTCGTCCATCACCATTGACATCCATTAGATCAAAAACATCTTTATTGTCGTTGTTGTTGTTCATAGCAGCAGCAGCAACAACAACAGTATTGTCAGCATTAGCAGCAGCAGCAGCATTAGCAGCAGCACTAACAACAACCGGTGGTTCCTGATGTTGCTGTTGTTGTCCACCAATCAAGTATGGTTGTTGAAAGCCCACAAGTAGTAGTAGTTGTAGTGCTACCACGCAATGCATTTTCATCGTGGATGATAAACAACGAGTCATTATTGTTATAGTATTATTATTATTATTATTATTATTATTATTATTATTATTGTTGTTGTTGTTGTTGTTGTTGTTGTTATTATGTTTGCAGTACGCAGCAGCGGTTTCCTTGTTGTTTGTTGTAGAGTACGCCTTGTTGTCTTGAGTCTTTCTAGATAAGACTTTAGTACTTAGTACTGTACTCCGAGTAGCTAGTTCACAATTCCAGTAGAGTACTACTAGAGTATTTGTTTCTGGTAGCTAGAATGGATCCAGAATATATTTTATCTTTGAGGTGCCAGTAGTCTAGTAGTTTATATTTATTGAGCTCTATGGCTAAACCTATTATTACTGCTCACTCTTTTTGTTTTTGTGTTGTTGTGGTGGTGGTGGCGGTGGTGGCATTTATTTATTATTTTGCTCAAAAGTACTAGTCGTACTACCACTACTAGTAGGACCAGTACTACCGCAGTACTACTACTAGTAGTAGTCTAGTAGTAGACTACTAGCAGTCTACTTCTACTCTCGATCCTTTTCCTCCTCCTCCTTCCAGGTACAGTAGGTACCCTGGTAGTCTACCATATTAATTTGCAGTACCTGGTATTATTTTTTATTTTGGGCATTCGTTCGAAATAATCTTCCGGGTAATACTGTAACGTCTGTTTTCTGAAGTACTCCTGTGGAGTACCAGTACTACGAGTAGTACTCCTGCCTACCGCCCTTGCACTACTACTAGACTACTACAACTAGCTAGAGCTTGCTAGCTAGCCAAGTATGACCAGTAGTGTACTCTACTAAAATAAAAAATACTGAAGTAACATCACCATAGGAAGACTTTCCATTCAGCAAATTCGGCGAGGTGCGGCTGACGCGAAAAGTGTGGTCAACAAAAAAACAGAGTAGTAGACTCTACCACACTACTACTACTTACTGTAGCTAGCTACTCTACTAATAACTAGTCTACTACTAATACTAATAATAGTAGTAGTAGTAGTAGTAGTAGTAGTAGTAGTAGTAGTAGTAGTAGTAGTAGTAGTAGTAGTAGTAGTAGTAGTAGTAGTAGTAGTAGTAGTA
>Ga0210025_1004674_pt1 | contig 11578 bp, 8 predicted proteins | sample CryGeyme20150102_FD_183989 | JGI IMG/M metagenome (GOLD analysis project Ga0210025, IMG submission 183989) | Groundwater microbial communities from Crystal Geyser aquifers in Utah, USA - Crystal Geyser metaG 2015-0102 (SPAdes) (version 2) | ecosystem: Environmental > Aquatic > Deep subsurface >...
AAACAAGGAAGGGCCTAGACCTGGATCCAGCAATTGAAGAGACCGAAAAGAGCAGAAAATTTCATCATAAATTTGCCTTTTCGTCGAATACGAAAGCAACTTTATATACCTAAAATAGTTTCTTAACCGCGCCCTCCCGCCCGATTGGCTACCCGAGTGTGAGAGCAACCCTAGCGGTCTGCCCTCTCACCCGGGCGCCTCGGAACGGAGAAAAGGTCGGCCCTAGTAAATTGCCGAGTTTCTCCAAACCACCCTACCTAGCCGAACGTAGCCCTAGAGAGCTGGCATAGTCGAGAGAACGCGGTAGCGTTCGCTCGTTCGTCTGAGGGATTTCTTGAACCCTATTTGGAGAATGACTTAATAGGTTTTGAGCCAACTACTCCCTCCACTCAATGCTGCCAGAATCAGCAAGCTAATAACAGGAACTAAACCTTCTACAGTACAACATTTATGAGATTTGACCGACCATCCCTTGTTAGAATAAAGCAACGCATTAAAATAGCCATTTCAAACAACAGCAACAGCAACAGCAACAGCAACAGCAACAGCAACAAACAACTATAACGAAAACAAAAGAAAATGGGAAAGAACAAAAAGAAATTCATTGACAAGAAAAATGCGTCTCGTTATATCTTGATGCATCGTTCCCAGCGGGATGTGGGAGGAGAAATTGCCGATGAGCAGCAAGTTGGTAGTGGCGGTATGATTCTATGGCCCGATCCCAACAACAATCCTGATACGGATCGCAAAGTCTTACTAGCGAACAACGTAGAAACGGAAGATAAAATGCGTGAATGGAAGCAAAAATTGGCCAAGGTGGGTTTGCTCGACGAGTACGATGAACAGTACCTGAAACCAATTACTGGCACAGGAACCTTTGTCGGTGCTGGGGGTAAGGTCGACGATTCCGCCACAAAGGATCCTCGGTCACAGAACATATCGGAAGATTTGCTGGCGGAAGTGAATCAAAAATTTGAGGGCATTCCCTTGGCGGTGGATTGCATGGACGACGATATTGAGCAGGCATTGATGGGAGATTTTGATGCTGCAGATTTCGAAGAAATTGCCGATGATTTTGTTTTCGAAGCTGCCGCTGAGCCAGAGGCAGGCGACAAAGAGGCTTTTGATTTCGACGCGCACATTCAGAAATTAATGGACGATGCAAAAAAGCAAAGGCTGGATAGAGTGGGACCAGTGGAAGGTCACGATTTCGATGCCCAGGATCGAGATTTCTTTTCCAAGGGAAAAGCATTGCACGCAGTCGGCGAAGCAGACGAGGACGACTCTTTGTTTGGAACGGGAACAACTTTGGATGTAACACCTGGAGTTGTTTCGTCTTTGAAACCAGACGAGGAAAGAGCCTTGTGCGAACAATTTGAACAAGCCTTGTTGGAATATGATTCGGATGAAATGGCGGATCTACAAGAGGAAGAGATTCATGGCGATCTTCCCCTGGAGGGCGACAAGCAAGTGGAAGCTGCTCTCGATGACTTTTTACAGGAAAAGGATGACGATGTTCTGATTCAGGGGAAGACGCACGAGCAGATGGCGGCTATTAAAAAGGGAGGTAGTGGGTTTTCTGCGTTGGTGGGAACTCGGATGATCCCTGTCAAGGAATTGGATCAAATGGAAATACAGGACGATCCTATGAGACCAATCAGTGAGGTACTGCAGGAAGCTAGAAAGAAAATTCAAGAGCCTGACCTAGAACCTCCACCGGAAGAAATTTTTATTGATGGCAAGTCGTACTATTCTGCCAAGGAGAGAAATCCTTGGGACTGTGAGAGTATCCTTTCTACGTACTCTAATTTAGACAACAACCCTGCCATGATTGTCACACAAAGCCGAAGAAACAAGAAGAAGAAGAATAAAGTTATGGAAAAGATTATCCTTTCGAGCAAGACGGGTCTGCCCATTGCCGATCCTGCAGACGAGAAAAATGACGAAAGTGACTACGACGAGGACTACGATGAGACCTACGTGAGCGTCAACAAAGGCGTGGCACGGCAAAAGAAGGAAACACCAGAAGAAAAGCGAGCTCGCAAAGCCCAAGTAAAGCAAGAGCGACAAGTAGCGAGGCTACAAAAGAAAGTAACCAAGGAAGTGTTCAAAGACGAATTTCTTAATAGAACAGATCAGGGAGTAACCGATGATGTTGGTGGTGTGTCTGTGTTTCGCTATACCTAAACAAACATCAAACAAAATAATTAACTATCATTGTTTCAATTTTGTTGTTGTTGTAAAAATTCTCTCTGTAAATAGGATGCACGTTGGTCTTTTTGTTTGAATTTGTTGGTTAGCTCACTTCCATCATCCTGTCTGTTGGGATATTATGTTGTGGTTCTTCAGCAAGAAAAGAAAGCTCTGCAGCTGGACACTTGTCGCACGTTACTGTAATCATATCAGATGGTCCTAAATTTGGTTTCTTTTCACTCAATCCAAAAACACAGTGTAGAAGTGTGCTGGTAAAGGTATTGCAATTATTGGTCAAAGGATTGTAGTCAGTACCGGCCCAATTCGACCAGCATGCCGGATGATCTGCATCGGGTGGACACAACTTGTGGTAGGCATCAACTCCCGATAAAGGACCACTGGTCCCGTACAGGAAGAGCGATTTTTGAGACGTATCTGCATTTCCAATAACGGCACGACGCTCGTTTAATGGATACCGCGTTTCGGCACTGGTATGGGGTGATCCACAACACCGTTCCGAACACACGGCTCCTCCGTATCCGAATTCCCTGCAGTTGACTTTTTGGTTGGACCACCAATCGATGGGTATTTCTACAAAATCATGAAGATTTTTCAGTATGCGATCCAAATAATCTTGTTCGTTGTTACCAAAACCAACGCGGGGACAGACAAGTACTTCGGTATGAAAGATCAAATTGCTAGTATTTTGCAGAGGAAACTTTTGCAAAAACACGTACGATGACAGCGTATCTTCTCCTGCTTCTGCTGCAAATGATACAGCAGAAGAAGAGCAGAAGGCTCCACAAAGGAGGAGCAAATAATGGATTCTAGGCATAAGGTGAGTGAATGTCAACATTTTTTTTGGGGGGGGGGTCTTTTTTTTTTGTGGTATCCGACCAGCTATTGATGCGATGTGTTGGGATCTTGTCTTGCCTTCAAAACCAAACATCGTATTCATATTCTGGCTGGTGATGATTTTTTTATTATTAATTTTTATTTACTCGGGTATTTCGCTTTTTCTCAGAGCGGAAATCTTAACCTTATGCGCTTCTTTTTGGAATGTTGTTGTTTGTAGAGGAACTATGCGTCTTAATCTAGACATCGGGTCATCAGAGATTTTTTTCCTTCGTTTCAGATGTCGGTTGATAAAGGGAACCGGGACTTTTAACTTTCTTTATTGCTTCTCTACTAGAGACTACTCTACTAGATCTTTAGTAATAGCAGTGCATGGACTTGAGTTCTCAATAATTCATTTGTACTAACCAGGAGAGGGACAGTAGCATCATAACGCAAAAGCAATTAAGCAGGAGATGGAGAGTTTAGAACAAGAACACGCAAAAGAATGGACAAGCCCCGAAATGGCTTTGCCGTCTCCAGCAACAACGACACCAATATTGGAGTCGATGATACCAGCTGTGGTCTCTGACGACGACGATGATGATCAAAATGATAATGCCAGTACAACAAAGCATGACGATGATGATGATGACACCGATCAAATGTGTTCTCATGAAGCAATAGAAGAGAATGAAGACAGCATCAAGGATGTAGTGAATACGGCTGAGAATCACGACGTCACTGTCCAGACCAGCAGGGATGATGATGGTGGGACATTACGAGAACCAGAATCTGTCCCTTTGTTTCTGGCATCCACAAATCCTGAAATCGCCAGTGGCAACCACCACTACCAACAACAAGAATGTCAACAACAACCAGTCGACGTAGAAGAATCGTCAGGTGATGAATACAGTCAAAGTATAGACGACGGAAGTCACCATAGCAGTAGCAGTATCAGCGAACAACAACAAGAAGAAGAAGACTCAAGTAGTAGCGAGGAGGACGAGCCAGGTCAACCTTTGGATACAGATCTTGATGCTCCATCTATTCCAGTTTCGGATGGTCCTCCTGCCATTAATCCGTCATCCACTATGCAACCAACAACAACAGCAACCAATTATGTCTACGATGCGGACAATGATCCAGAGTTGGAAGCCAAGAACATCATATTGGCGGTATTGACACACGGCGCTAAATGTCAGGCACAAACACGGTGTCCTTTTCCCAACTGTTTCGAGTCCAAATCTATGATTCGACACGTATCGCGTTGCAGAAACAATCACTGTACCATCAGTTATTGTGCCAATTCCAAATTTGTTTTGTGCCATGCCTCTCAAATTCAAACGGCCATTTTGAATCTGGCCAAACGAAATACTCTCAGCATCAGCAATTGCAGCAGCAGCAGCAGTAGTGGTAACAATCTGCAAAATTATGCCTCCAATGTTGCCATGCTCCAACGAGCAGCAGCTGCGGCCATGGCCGCCAATCCGGCATGTCCCAGAATCAAACGAAATCGTTCGTTTGATATGATGCCTCCACGAAAATTGGAATCCATTCGAGAAGAAACAGAAGAAGAGGGATGTGACGAATTCTTTGACAGTGTAGAAGACGAGGAAGCATTATCAGAAATTAGGACACATCCAGCGAGTCAAACAATTAATTCTGGGGACGGCGGAAACGATACAAGCAACAACAACACTGCCGCTATGGTAGGAGCACCAGTCATTGATTATCAATGGCATGTTGAATACGACGATGAATCCGAGTCTGAAAATACTAGTGGGGAAGACAATGATAGTTCAACTTTGGCGAACAATGCCAATGATTCACAGAATGTTAATGCCAATTCAAACAAAGAAAGTAATGAAGTAATTGTAGAAACAGGGATTGCTGCAGATGGAGAAAGCGACACCGAGCCGCCAGATACAATTACTGGCACCAAGTGGGATATTACATACGAGTCAGACTCTGAGAATAATGAAACTGTTGATGCAGCACTAAATACAGTACCAAAAGCTATTGTACCAGAAACGGAGCAGGACACAATCACTGGTACCAAATGGGATATTACATACGAATCAGACTCCGAGCAGAATGAAAGTATTGATGCAGCACAAAATAATCCACCAGCCGATGATGCTGTGCTAGTAGAAACGGAACCAGACACAATCACTGGTACCAAGTGGGACATTACGTATGATTCGGACTCTGAGAAGAACGATGAGCAGGAGAAGGCTGTGAAAAATGGTGCCACAGAGAAAAATGAAGACCAGGATACTTCAAAAGAGGGCCTAACAGGAGAAGAAGTTACGCCAATGCCTTCAAAATGGGACATCGAGTACAGTGACGATGAAGGGGAAGAAGAAGAAGACGATGATGATGATACGGAGGAACGCGATATCAATGGTATTGTAGCGAGCAGAGTTGAGTCAGATGGTCGGCCATCTTTTCTACTATCAAAGACGTGGCAAGGTTCGAAGTCAGGCTATGTATTCAGAACATCCATCGAAAATGGCACTGGCTACCATTTAGACCATTGTGAAAAGGCATTGCCAAACAAATGGGCGAATGTTGAGTATTCAGACGACGAAGACGAGGATGATGAAAGTGAAGAAATTAATACAAATGATGCAGTTAGCAAGGTTGAGCCAGAGAGTCAAACATCCTTGAGTCCCTCCGAAACAAGGCAGGGATCAAAACCAAGCGTAAAAATCAGATCACCAGTTGAGCAGGGAACTGGCTATTATTTGGACCACTATACAAAGCCTCCGTCTAATAATTCGGCCAATGTTGTATATTCAGATGATGAAGAGGACGTGGAAGAGGCGGAGAGGGGGAACGCCAGGACTGATTATGATTCAAGTGGCGATGAAGGATATATTACAGCAGAGAGTGTGATTTCTTCAAGTAGCGAAGAAGACGAAGACGACGAGATGGATGCATCGCGCAAGTCATTGCTCATGATGGAAGAGGAAATGACACGACTAATGGATCAGTGCCTAGATGATATAATCAATATTGACAAGAGTGATGATGACACCAAAAAAGCAAAAACGCTTACAGGACAGGATGACAAGGGAGCTCCGATTAGAATAGAGAAAGAGGAGAAAGAAGGAGCCGTTATTGATTTCTCGAGCAGCGAAGAAGAAGAGTTGCAACCAGCTCCGGCTCCAGCTCCTTTTCCGCTACTCGCCCCTGCATCTACTTCATCATCTTACGACCCCGACATGGACTGCAAGTTTGAGCATGAAGAGGTAATGGATGCAAGCAGTGGCAGCGCTACTTGTTTAAAGGCTGTACAAAGCCCCAACGTTGGTAACAGCCAAAACCTCGAGACATCTGATTGTCAGAATTGCGATGTCATTGACAGGGAAATTGTTCTCCTTGACAAATTAGAGACTACCCTGGAACAGCTTGATTGTCTAGAACGCACTTCGGACAAAGCTAATGGGAATAGCGAGACTAAGTACGTGTTGCAACACGAAAAAGAGGAAATATTCGAGCTGATTGACCATCTACGAAACGATGAACCTTTTCGGGGTGACACAACCGCAGATTGTGGTTTACTTATTCACGGGACTTCAGCTGAAGACCGGGACGTCTTGATGCTCTTTCAAAATGATACTTCAGAGGCAGATGTCTCTGAACAGTCGCAGCCAGGAAACGCCCAACATTCATCCACGGCACATCACTCCGAAGGAGACACCGAGTCTGCTGATAACGAGGGCAGCAAGAACGAGCTTCATTTATTGAATTCTTCCGAAGAACTTCCTGCTGCAGCCGCACCAAAGGAAGCTCACAGCGAGGGTGAAGACGGCTGCCAAGATAATTGTAAAAGGGATATCGAGGCCGCGCTGGATTCTAGTTTAGGTTTCAAAACTGAAAGAAGGGAGTCGCTAACGACCGAATCATTGGACGACTCCGCTAAAGGAATGAAAAACCCCAAGATGTCAGGCAGTTTTATGGAATCTAGCATGTCAAGCTTTGCGCATGGTTTGTTCTTTTCAAAGACAAACTCTACTGAGCGTAGGGTCTATCGCAATGTTAGATACAGAGATGTCGAAGGCTCTCTAGAGCTCTCACCTGAAGACCTTCGCTTTGTATCTGATGGTACCGACAGCACTCCGGAACACTTAATGCTCTGGAACGACATTACAAAACTCCAAATTAGCCCTGATCCGTGGGCCTTCGTAAAAGTCATTTTGTTAGATGGTACATGGCACGCTTTTCAATTTTCCCGCAGAGAGATTATGGAAACTGTACGAATTGATATGAAAAATCACTTGAGAATACACCGAAGTTCGGTAAGAAAGTCAGCAGTCAACCTGGAGAAAAATGTTGAGGGCGACACCAAGATTAACGGCGTTCTGCAGCCACTTCCAAACGATGGAGAGCAATTAATCAATCAGCCTGGCGCAGCCAAGAGTGGAAATGAGATCTCCGTGTTTGCGCCTGTCAAATTCCAAAAATTCAAAGGAAGACTTATTGTGGGCAAGAGTAACATCAAGTTCGAGGCAGATAAAGAGAGTGAAGACTTCACGGATGTTCCCTTCTGCAAGACCTTTCTGTTCAGCTCTATTGCTAAGCACCAAATCAACCCAAAGTCTCACACCAAAGCTCTTCTTAAGCTAGTATCACCGGAAGGCAACGCAGCCACTTTTGAGTTTGAAGATCGCCAGGTCCTCGAAAAGGCGAAAAGGACTATTTCGAAACATCGGAATGCCTTCGGCTCTTCCGGAACTAAAGTCACGCCACGCAATTCAACAGAAACAGACGCAAGGATTCCGTCACGCTATGACAACATTGTTTACCGGCAGAAGAGAGGAACGGTCCACCTGTCGTGGGAAACTTTTAGATTTGTTGCAGAAGACGCAGGCTCCACGTCATGTGTTGTTGCATGGAAAGAGGTGAAGAAGCCACTTGTAAGCCCTCAAAGTCACAAGAAGGCCATCTTAAAATTGGTCCTTAATTCCGGTGAGAGTCCAGCTTTTCAACTTGGAAGTCGCTCTGAATTACTTAGCATCGAGAATGAAATCATTACGTTGCTAGGAAATAGCGGCAATCCTTCGAAGTCAAGCACTGCAACATTTCGATCCAACCGGGCCTGCAAGGAACCAGTTGTTAATACAGCACCCAATGAAGCCAGCAAGCAAAGTCTATCCAGTGTTAAACGAGAGACCCCTTCACCGCCAACAAACAGCAGTGTTGCTGTTATACCAGGCAGTTCAACTCAAGGTGGTTCGGAAACAAGGCTTCCGAATTCAATTGTAGCAGAAGCAAATCAGCATTTTTCCCAACAACAACGCAGGGAAAAAAAGCCAAAAAAGTTTGTACTGGGACTTGTTAAAAAGCTGATCAAAGTCAAAAAGTAATGGCAATCCCAACTTAATATGGGACTTTTGAAAAATATCAAATCATAGAAACAAATACCACTATACCGTATCATTCTGGTTTTTTATTACTGTCCTGTTACCCACCAACTTGCCATTGCATCATAAGTCAATCGTCCACCAGAATGTGACTTGTCCAGTTGCAAAAAGGCAGCCTCGCTCTCTTGCTTGTTCAAAACCAACCCCAAATTGGCAATCAATTGTCGAAATTGAGGCAACGTTAGAGCTCCTTTGCCGTCCGTATCAGCCATTGCAAATTGCTCTTGAAGCTGTGCCATACCGCCCTCATTCGCCAAGGCAGATTTGCGGGCTGCTTCCAATTTCTGTTTGGCACGATGTCCCATCCACAGATAACTAAGTCCAACATAAATGACAAAACATCCAATCAGAATATCAAACAAGCCCCGTTGAAAAATCTCAATAATTCCTGTTCCAACAAATAAGAGCCCGCGTCCAACAATAGAACGCAAAAAAGGAGCATGATTGTTGATCATGCCATTGGTAGAAGCAAATAAGCTCGAATTTACAACTCTTGATTCGACTAGCACCACACCAAGTCCGACGCAAAAGACGAAAACGTCCAAAATGGCGGAACCCCATTCCAGTGTCACAAATTTTCCTAGAAACCCGTTCACCGAAGCAATCATCATGACTATACCGGCTATCAGACTAAGGACATGCAAGGACCAATCGCCCTGTTGGACTTCCTGCTGAATTTTTTGGGCATTTTGCTTGGCAATATGACTAGCCTCGAGTGCTGCTGGTGATCTCATGGCGTTCGAAGCCATATCAACGTACGATTGTGCATTGTTGCCTGTCGTGGTGTTGCTGGACGACGCTGGTTGACTAAATGTCATAATTGTTGTGTGCCCACTTAGGTTACAAAGCCGAGATAAGATAAGATGGATGAGTTGATTACACACCCGACCCGGTGTTTAATTATTGAAGAATGAAATAGAGCGCCTACTAGACTCGCCAAACGCTTTCTAGAAAAAAGAAAAAGTGAGGAGCCAATGTTCTTTTGGAACAGTTCCACCGGCGCTTATTACCGAGAGAAGAATATCAGCACTGCTACTATTCTCAGTGCATCTCCGGAAAAAGCGGGAGACGGTCAAATTAGGGATAGGGTTATATAGGCAGTTTTGTACTCTACCGGGAGTTAACTAATTGTGCGCTTACAAGTGTATCACCCATCATTTCAAAATCTCAACACCATGTTACTCGCATTAAAGATAAGCAGTACCTGACCAGCAAATGAGGCGCAACGACGGTACTTTCAAGGCGCTGACAAGACTAGTTTTGAAGGTTCGGTTGGTGCTGGGTCATTGGAAAAATATGGATGGCTCAGTGACTGGGAGGCTGAAAACCGATTGTTGGGGTCCAGTACAAGGATCGACCTTAGCAATGAAATGGCATCCTTGGGGGCAGCAGAGAAAATTTCATCAAATGGTATTGCGGGGGCGGAGTCCCACGTCAATCCTCTCGATGGCAGAGGAAGAGTCTGATGATCAGGCCAATTGGCTTCAGTCGGAGTCCCAAAGACCATGAAGATCTTATCTAGCTGACTAATGTCGCTGTTCTGCCCTTGCAAAAAGGGGCGCCGTAATAAGAGTTCAGCAAAAATGCAACCCACGCTCCACATGTCGGCGGCTGAAGAATATTCATAGGCTCCCTGTTGGATCACATGAAACAGTTGTCCACCAGTCACGTAGAAAAGTGCAAAGGGTGAGATTATTGTGCTGTATTAGGTATTCGAGGCAAACAAATAAGTTTCATGACATAGGATTGCAGCAATCCATTCGAATCATAGATCAGCGTACCAATAACAACTCTGGTGGCTTGTACCACAACGTGATCGCCTGTGGAGATAATCTTGTTTTGGGCGTTCCGTACATGCGAGCCAGACCAAAATCCGCGAGCTTCATCGATCCATCTTTCAGAAAGAGCATATTGTCGGGCTTCAAATCGCGATGCAAGATCCATCGTTCGTGGCAGGCCGCTACAGCAACCAATAGGCTTTTGATATGTTGCTTAATGTCGGCCAGGGATATTGGAATGGCACGGTTAGCCAGTATCTTTTCCAGATCCGTGTGAGCACATTCGTATACCAAGGCGAGAGCACCATCAGGAGTTGTAAAGACTTTGTGCAATTTATTTGTCCAATGGAATAATCATAGAAGATCGGTTGTGAAATAGATGTAATTCATAGAAATGGTGAGATGACTGATTAATCTTTCACACATTTCACAGCCCTAGAGCTACTGTCGCCACCAACAGACCACCACAAAGTCTAAAGCCCACACAATGAGTCAGTTCATCGTTCATCACATAAACCATGAAGTCTGGTACGCACCATCCACCAGTGTAATGATATTGGGATGCCTGAAATCTCGCAGTAATTTAATTTCTCGAATAGCTGTAAAGTTGACTCCCTCTTCTGGATTCACGCTCTTGATCTTTTTTATGGCCACTACCAGGCCAGTCCCTTTCTGTTCGGCCATGTGAACCACGCCCCATGTTCCCTGACCAAGGGATTTGATAATTTTGTAGTTGTCCATGTTGATATTTTTTTATCTCACTGAAAGTTTTTCCAGTAACGTGTGGGCGTGGTTGTTACAAAGAATACAGCAAATTCGAAATGCAAGAGATGATAATGGTGTGATAAGTTACTCAGAAATTTGTATGCGTGTATGTTTGTTTGTTTGCTTTTTCGCTCGTTGCCTGTAGCAAGCTTTCTTCCGCGCTGCAAGTTTCTTTGACTTCGCGACTATAGGATAAGACTGACAAAGATGTTGTGGCTCTCTACGGGAATATTGATACAAGTTATGATCCTCGATTCTAATAAATACTGGAGACTCAAGTAGAGTCTAATATAATATTGTGTTGGTACTTGATACAGGTAGCAGTAGTTGGTAGTCTATTCCCTGACTACTGAAATGGTATCAACCTTGTTCACACCAAAAAAGATGTTGTACTCGAGTACTGTCTAATTCCAGTCTTGTTTGTGATGTCATATAATAATTAGTCCAATATCACTGCTCTATTATATGCAAAATGAGACCAAGGTCTCTTTTTCAAGGTATAGGTGTGAAAACCCTATAGTAAAACTGTAGGGTTACCTATACCACTCAAATTTGGGATCGTGCCAGACTCCCTTT
>Ga0210025_1004687_pt1 | contig 11551 bp, 9 predicted proteins | sample CryGeyme20150102_FD_183989 | JGI IMG/M metagenome (GOLD analysis project Ga0210025, IMG submission 183989) | Groundwater microbial communities from Crystal Geyser aquifers in Utah, USA - Crystal Geyser metaG 2015-0102 (SPAdes) (version 2) | ecosystem: Environmental > Aquatic > Deep subsurface >...
TCTGGCCTTTAGATGTACATATGGTTCAGAGTTAACATCATCGAACATATTTTCCAGGCCTAACCCATGTTCATCTGATGCATTTTCTTCCCGAAGAAAGGCAAGGGGGCCAAAAAATCAACATCACTTATATTGCTCTTACAATACTTCTAGCATTCTGCTCTTACCTTTTTCTCAAAGCCGATGTTTAAAGCTGAGTTTATTATTATTTGCTCAAAGTTAAATAACTCAATTATCTTGAAGAGGAAATCGAAATCTCCTCGCTATGTCAACATTTCGAAAAATTTTCTGAGTGAAGTAAGCAGTTCTCCAACTGGTCCATAAACAATGAAAACTGATTTCAGACAATATAATACCCTGAAAAGAAGAGAATTCTACTCAAGAGATTTTGGCTTAACATTTTAGTAGTAGGTTATCAAGGCAGTAGTAAATACGGAAGCCAACACTTTTCCCTTATCTCTGACCAGGTTGAAAACAAACATTTCTTCAATAAATTTAGGTGAATGGAAGCTTAGCAAAACCAAAGAGCAGAATGACTGATTCATCGTTATCTATCGAGCGATCGATTGAGAAAAGACCAAAAAATATTGCAAGTTTTATTTTCGAGCTTTGACCAAAAAATAAAAGGAAAGAAGAAACTTGTACCAAGGAAACTGAAGGTCATGAGGACAACCAATATGATGAAGATTGACCTACAACCTTCTGACTAAATGCTCATATTCGTCCGAAAATACTAGTTCTGATTTTCTGATATTTCTGTTCTTTTTGATGATCCTTTCTATCAACACTTGATGCTCCTACTTGTTCAGGATTTTCGATTATTACAGCTTCTTTTGATCCTTTTTCACCCTTTCGTAGATGAGAAGATAAGCATTTTTTGTCTTGATGTCATATTTTGAAGGCTTACATCCAAAGGCTTCCTCAGGAAGTTTATCAAAATCAAAAGGAATCACATCTTCATCATTGAATTCAAACCAGCTGCCATTGCCATTGTCGATGAAGGAGTAGTAATGTCCACTGTCTGCTGAGCCAGTATGGACAACAACACCTCGGAGTTTATAGTTGAAGTGTTATTCAGGTAAGGACTACTTTTCCTAGTGTTAATCAGTCATGCTGCCTCTATTTTTGAGGATCTACTGTCTTGAGTAGGGAAGAAGGTTAAGTTTATGAGGAAACTCACAATATTAATTGATCTTGATTTTGGCATCAATGTCATAGTCAAACTAGAATCTTTTCAGACAAAGGATTAGGTAAGGAGGTAATTGTTTGATTGTCTGAAGTTTTTAGGCTTTCACCTTCTTATTACATTTTTAACAGTGATATTTATTACCACCATCAAGTAACTAGGCCTTTACCAAACTTTCGAAAGATTTAGTTATTTTATCCTTGACATCCAAACTCATTGAAAAAAATTATTACTATCTCTCAGAACGATGACTACACTCAAGTGAAATGATCTGGTGACTGTAGACTCCTCCAAATAATCTATTGACAAAGTTGTCTTCATTTTTTTATGATATTCCTCTTTATAATTTTTCAAATAAAATCGAGGCAAATTCATCGATGTCCATTTGTTAGTTGATTTTAATCATTGGTTTCTTATCACTTGTTTTGAGAGTTTTTGCAAAACCTGTTGGATTTATGTGATTTTCTTCAGAAAATTGAAGCTTCAGAAATAGTTCTTTGAGACCTTGAAGCATTGCGATTTCGGTTGAAAAAGTATCTTCTTCAGCTACTGGTGTCCTGTTATCCATTTCTTATTCTGAAGAATATTTTTATTCTGCTATTTTGGGAGGCTGTGATGTTTCAAGATCTAACAGTGCCAGCCTGAAATCCTCGATCATGAAAAGCTGTTGAAGTAGACTGTTCATATAACAGATGCAACCCGGATTCAATAACCCTCGATATGCCTGTTTTGTTTCGTGTTTCGGGCTCATATTCCAACCTACGTTTGACCTCCACAATTCTAGATAATGACATGAGCCTAAAGCTTATATGACTTGACGAATAAATTTCACGTCCTTACTGTAGATAAGAAGTCCGTTGATAAACTTGAAGGCTTAGTTAATGTGTTCCATCTTTCTACAAAGAGGCTAACTGATATCTCCTTTCAAAGCGAGACAATTCTAGATGACAAAGTCTATCAGTTAAGGCTCCAATAAACTGGGTCGATGCTGGAAGCAGGCTAGAAGAAGATAAAAGTGTCCACAGAGGAGATAGTTCCAGTGAAAATCTCGAGAGTTGAACAACCTGACGCTTTCGATAAAATTAATGCATTCCTCAAAAAGAGAACTTGATCTATCTTTGATCGGCTGAAAAATTTGGGTTTTATCAATTCTGGTGGGTTCCACAACGGCAATTATTTTGGCTAGGATGATACAGAAGTCATAAGCTGACTCGTTATCTGTATCTTAGCTTGAAGCCAGTTATTTTGCCTTAACTTTAAAGTAGAGGTTATCAATAAAAAGGTTCAGTAGATAGTCCTATACTTCTGGCGAGAATGGATTAAAATGTTAATTGGGATTTGGAGTCAGGTATCTGCTTAATTTATCGGTGAAAATCATGCGAATATATTAAATTTCGTTGTGAAGGAAAATGCTGTTGATGAAATCAGCAAAGGTAGGTTGGTTGACATAAAAATCCATGATTTTTGATGGGCATATGTAATGCTATATTATAGAGTTTGCCTGTTCAATTATTTTAATAGCGTATTCCTTTATGTGATGCTCAACTCCCTTATTTTTCAATAAGTATTTCGATAGCTCATAAATGATAGCAAAAAGATGTTCAGGAAGTTGAATATTTGGCATGGATTTTCCAACTTTTTTGATAGTTTTGATGATAATTGATACCACTTTGAACAGAAAAGTGACCTGATAGTCGCTGAGCACAGGACATTTCATACAGCGAAGCATTCGAATAAAGGAAGGTGAGGATGGCAAACTCTATGCATCATCTTCTTTTTCAAGTATTCGGTAGAACAATTTTAGCTAGAGCATATGGTAGTAAATCTAGACATTAGAGATGGTCCTTCCCTCTCCTTAGTATTTTTGTAGAATCGTATTGATTTTGTCAAGAACATTGAGCTTGTCAAGCTGAAGGTCAAGCTCTTAAATTAAGAGATAGACCTCTGAGGCCACCATTTAATTTTCCAACATGTCCACCAGCGAACTCCCAAGGTCATTATTAATGAAACTGCCCACAAAACGAGCAACAGTCTATTCATCTTTACCAATTTCGACTACTTCGATTTGGCATTTTCTCAAAGCAGCCACTGTCACATTTTTGAAGGTGTAGTCAAGCTCTTCAAGGCTGTCATCCTCCTTGACCAACATCTTAAAAAATCCTGGCTTGAGTTTGAGTCTTTCGGCTATTTTGAGTTTGAGATAGGAGATTGTTTAATTTTATCCAACATCAAAGCGATAGAGATTGTTGATGTATCTCACTTAGACCTTGACCTTGTAGGTGAAAGGAGCATCGGTGGTGGGGTAATAGCATCGTTCATCTTCCTTCACCACCTCAAAAATTCCACGTAATAGTAATAGGCTATGTTTGGCAAGTTTAGTGTTTGTACCTTTGTGTCCTTCTCGGATGTTTGTCATGATTCGATCCATGATATCATCAATTCTGCTCTTGCGAAGCTTGACGCTCAAGGATGGTGAGAAGTTGAAGTAAAATTTGATGAGATAACGAATAAGATAATGTATAACTTCTTCAGATTTACACTGTTCGAAAATTTACCACAAGGTACTTTAATTCAAGAGGTCAAGTGACTTGATTCTATGAATAAAGCGGTATCCTTCTAGAAGCTTTTTCTTTTATATTTTTCCTTAGAAAACGTTCACTTATATGAACAATTGCAAAATGATTGATAGCTATTTTTTCGTCAATGAAACGTAGCTAAGATATTGCTGGTTGCTGACGATATCAGTGAGGGCGAATCTCTTGAGCTGCTGGGTCAGTCCGATGTTGAGATGAGAAGTGAAGTTATCATGAATTTCCTCAGTCCTAAGAAGCCAAGAATAGAAAAGATTTCTAAGTTACTCCTTACTTCCTTGAAAAAATTCCCAAAGGATCTAAAACTCTTTGTTGGTCAGGGATTGCTTGCTGCTATAACTGATAATGACACTCAGAATTTGAAAGATAGTCGAAACTTCTGAAACACTAACCTGAGGACTCCTCAATACTTCAATGAGTCTCATGCGGATATCTTCAGGGACATAGACATCGATTCTATCATGAGTGACATATGCTTCTTTGAGGATCTCGAGACATACTTTGAGATGATCAGATTCAATGAGTCTATTGTAAGTTTCTTAGATTAGTTGTTGACTGAATCGAGATTCAACAACAATAGTGGAGTATTTGCTCACTAAAGAAGAAAAGTAAGACTGTCCTTTACTAGAGATAAGGATCTGATAGGCAAGGCTGATCATCTGTTGTAACATGGTGTCAATCGAATCATTAATGAGAGCACCATCTTTTTTATTTTAGCCTGATGTTTTGACATTGTTGTTGACAATAGCAATAACAAGATCCATGAAAAACATATAGTACTATGAAGAAGCTTTATGAAAAGCAGAAATTGGCAGAGTGGCAGTCTGTGCATAGCGAAAAATATCTTCCTCTTGAAGCACATATGCCATCTCGATCCAGAATTGAAAGAGTTGGCTAACGATTAGCGGATGTTTGTCTATGGAATTTTTCCAGACAAAGCACAGTTCCTCCACTGTCACGATGTCGTACTTGTAAAGAATACTGACAAGCTCAGTCGATTTTTTGTATATTTAGATGTGTTCGTTTTAAACGAACAACTAATCCAACACTTTAAGAGTGGTTAAAATTTATCCCAAAGCCTCTATACCGAAACACCCAAGATCCTCTTTTATCGTCTTTTATGCTACCTCTTTAACCTTTGAGATCCCTCGTAGTTTCTTTTCGAGCTTGTCACAGCGAAGGAAGAGCATGCATACTTACATTCTGGTTTCCTATGGCCAACGTCCAATCACTTCCTATTGATTGTATCTGGCAGCCGTAGGTCGGGTATAGTGAAGAATATGTTCAAGCTCTCTGTCTATCTGGACCTGCTTCATATCGTTGGGTTGCAAATTATCGATGGCTTTCGACGTGACTGAATACATCAATAAGTACTCTTGAAGAGAAGGTTAAACAATTCACCTCCTTTGACCTTGAGCGATTCTAGCATGAAAATAGGCTAGATAATCTGGAATAGCTGGAAGAGGCTGAAATGGAAGGCGAAAGGCAGTTTGAAATTTTGATTATCGCATTAACTATAGCCTTTGTAAACCTGTTCTATGAGCTGGATGATGGACTAAAAGATATTGATATTTTGAACTTGAGTGCTGATGTAGTATTCATGTTTTTCGTATACTCCCACAATTTACTTTATAAGCTCCTAATTTTGCTTCAAGAAGAAGGAATAAAGTCTTTCCTGCAAGCCTGCAATGTTGTACATGGCATCTACTAATTCATAGTAGCATTGCTAGTATGTCTCTTCCCATACAGTCAAATTATCCCTCTTCACAGCCATGTTTATATAAGATTTGGTTATTCCCTTGCTGAGAATATTGGTCAGGTAATCTTTGAGGAGCTGCAGATGGAGAGTAAAATATTCGTAGACTTTGTTCAAGTCCTCAAAAGTTGGGTAGATGTTGCCCATCAGGAAGTCCACATAAAAATAATGCTAACCTCTTAAATACTGCACCAGCTCTTACTTAGACTTCTCCTTCAAGTTAGCTAAGAATGCTTGTAGTTTTTTCAACCTGCCTTAGTGATCTTCCCGACTGTATTTCCAATGATCTCTGGGGCTTGGATTTTTGCGGGCTCCCGTGTAACCTCTGATGATGGTACGGAAGGGCTGAATCCGAGCATGAGCAGTATTGAAGAGGTCATCTGTAAGAGGAATAGCTTCATCATAGCGTTGACCCCATCCCTAATTTCTGATTTTGATGTAATGGTCGTTTTTGAAGAGGACGAGTCCAACACCCCAGACGTGTTCGTGATCTTTAAAGTCGACGTATTGCCCAACTGCGGGCCAATCTGCTGATATCATTATATGCTTCTGTACTTAAATATAATTATACCCCGAAACCTGTATTAACCGCCAAAGTAAATTCTCCTGCATTCGATTCCCTCCCTTCATTGTAATCATTTCTATCCATTCCTGATCAGCTATACCTCTCTAACTTTTATAATGGAAATGGAAAAGAAAGAAATTCAGACAAAACGAAAGATAAAAATTGTGTTGCTTGGAGACAAAGGAGTAGGCAAGTCAAGTATCATCAACAAGTTCACTCTCAACAAATTCGATGATAATGTGCAGGTAAAACAGGATGTAAGATAGGCAACAATTGGAGTAGATTTCAGAACGAAGCTATGCTCGTACAACAGTTCTAAGTATAAATTGGAGTTGTGGGATACGGCAGGTCAGGAAAAATATCGGTCTTTGATCAAAGGCTATCTAAGAGGGGCGCATGCATGTGTTTTCGTATACGATCAGGCAAGTACGCATGGAATAAGTAGATCCAGCCACATATAAGAGTCTCACAGAGTGGATCAAGACTTACGAAGAAGTTTCTAAATCCTAGCAGATGCATGCTGTCATTTTTGGAAATAAAGGAGACCTTCAGATCAATAAACCATAACTCTCCAGAATAAAAAAATAAACAGCTAGCTCATTTCCGACCATGGTAGATATACCTGAACTCTCAGGATCAGCCAAGACTGGCCTAAATGTCCCTCAAATATTTTAATAAATTCTCGAAAACTACTAGAAAAATGGATAAGATCCATTCACTAGCAAGGCAGCAGGGGACAGTCTTATCAGGACCTTTAAAAAGAGCAAATTTGATGAAACCCTTAGTTGCTGCAAAATGTGAGAGAAATGATATAGTTAAGATATGATCACCCATTCATAGTTTTTTTTATTTATCTTTGGAACTAGTTCACCTTCCCTAAAAGCTTGTTGAGGACCTCTGAGTATACTTGGTTCTTCATCATTTCCGGAATCAAATCTTTTTTATTCTTCTAAGGACGAAGTTAATCAACTGCCTTGAAAAGCAACTCATTCTTAGCCTTCACCTTTTTGAGGTATTTTTTATTGCTTTCTGTATGAATCTCTGATTGAGCCAGTTCGACTTGAGGTAATTTCTTTGGAGGATTAACTTTGATTTTAAGTTATTCGTATGCCTATATTTTACTGGTTGTCTTTTCTTCATCTTTCTTCAGCTTTAGATCAATAGCTTTTAGCCGTTGCTGAAGGTTTTTATTCTTCAGGCCAGGGCTCATAAACTGCTCTTCCTCTTTTTTCTTCTGATTTTTCCTTGGAAAGTAAGGAGAAAGTGTTGGTGATTTGATGACGATATTGATATATTCCTCATCATTTCCATCAGGTGAAGACATCTCCGATTGTACTCTGGATTTCGCAAACTCCAGCTCTTTCATGAGCTTAGAAACTAATTTTTCCTTCTGATACTGTTCCTGCTGACCAGCTTTGCCCTTTTTGCGAGCAAAAGGAGTTGAACACTGTGGACACTTCATTTGCATCTCATCCAGCATTTATTATACGCTTTAGAGCATCGAATTTTTGGAAACTTGACTTGCAAGAATAGAAATGAGGATGTTGTTGCCAATATATAAGAGGAGCATAATTTGACAAAAGTAAAAGAACTGTGCGAGTATGCCGTAGGGCTCAAATGCTTTTTTGAAATTTTAGTAAATTCCATATTGGAAGTAGTTGAACAAATATTAGAAATATCCCAATTCGATAGTTTCGAACTTGATGGAAGCTGTACAGACCAGCATGTTGAAAAGGACAAAAGCTGTCATTAACAGAAGAATGTTTATTTATACTTTGAGGTAGATTGGGAGGGCCTCTTCGAAAAGAAAACCAAACATGAGTCTGTTTTTAGTTTATGCCAGATAGATTAGCAGTTTGAGCCAGGCGAAGAAACAGATCAGTCCATTGTGATTGTTATAGTAGCCAATGAAAGCCATGATACTGACAATTAACTAAAGCACATAGTAGAATCCGATCTTTTTTATTCTTTTGTCCAGAGGTATGGTATAACGTTTGTCCTTATTGGTCCCTAGGTCTTCTCTTTCCTCTAACATATTGAGAATGAAGGAGTCGACATTGGACCCTTTTTAATCAACTCTATCGGCTATTTTATCAAGCAATTCTTATATTCGGTTCTCTTCTATCAGTTTTTACTTTATTTTTTCGTTGATAAAAATATTTTTTTGCATCAGAAATCTATACTCTAGTATAGATACAGCCATAAAGAGCAGCAATATCACCCATTTCAAATATTTTGCATTCAGCTCCATATTATGAGCATTCTCTAACTTTCTGATCCCCAGTTGCTCCGAATTATGCTACTACCGATTACTTTGAAGATCGTTGGATAAGGAATCGAGGATACTAACATCTAGCTTGTACTGCATAAGCATGGCACTATATATTTGTCCTGAAAAAAATAGATTCATATCCAAAGTGTCTCCCCTGTAAACAATAGGCTTCCTGATTGAGAGCTCTACTTTCCACAAATGCTCATAAAAGGTTCGATTGAAGAGAGTTTTGTTGAACATTTCATCCATATCTTCCAGACTGCTGTTGTAAGTATCAATCTGTTCGTATCTGCTGGGAGTGTCGTATCGGTACATGACTAGCATGTCGACATCGGCATCTTAGGTGTCTATTTTGGTGTGGTTAGCGGGAACTTGGAACATGCTTACCTCATCTAGATTTTGGAGAGTATCAGATAGACGGGAAAATATACCTGTAATATCTTGGAAGGAGTAGCTTTCACCATTGCGCCAGTATATGACATCGTTCCCCTAGTATATGTCTTGAGAATCGTGCAAGAATATCACTTCGTTGAAGAAGCACTGTGCTGTTCGAATGAAGGGAGCATGGCGTTGCATTGTAATCTGAACCCAGAGAGTGGTCAGGACAGCCAGAGAAATGGCGAGGATGACTTGAGTACGACGGTAGGGATTGATGTTTTCTCTACCCTTGGCTCCGAATGTGAAGTAGGAAGGTTGATTAGAGGCTGGTGACTGGAGAGAGTTGCTCCATTGCTGCAAAAACTCGTTGTTGGATTTGCTGCTGTCAGATTAATTAACTCTCATTATTAACTTAAACCCCTATTTTCTCACTTCAACATTATTTTAACAGAAATCGACAAGCCCAAAATCAAACAAGATAAGCAAAAATGTTATTTATATTCGCAAAGTTAAAATTATAAATACTAGCCTCCTTAATAAAAATGAATCAGATAGCCAGTTGTGTCGTCAGTCAGTATATACAGGAAGATTTTCTGCCTGCTACTCAAAAGGCCATCCAGGAAGCAACTACCAAGAAAAAATCATCTCAAATTATCCCTGCGCTACTCACCAACAAAGTAATTGAGACGTTTGTCAAACCAACTCTATAGAATGGCAGCTAGACTCCTTGCTACCCTTCACATCCTTATCCCTTGAGCGAAAATGCAGATTAAATGCAACAAGGTTTGACGATACATGTATCAAAAAAAAGACACAACTCTGTCATGAACAAGCCAACATCTCTCGCTAAAGTTAGTAAAAGAAAAGAACACAAGGGACAGACTCGCCCTAATAGTCGCATAACCACCCAAAGTACAGCACTAATCAAGTTACCCTAAGGAAAAGAAGAGGAGGACTATGAGATCACCAAAATGAGGAAGATAAAGGCTCTTTCGAAGAAGTTTGAAAAAATGAGAGAAGATAACAAACTTGAGAACGAAAAAATACACAAATAAGCTAAATATCACAAACAATCAAGTTTGAATGACTGCCTATACCACCAGCATACCTACGATTATGAGGCCGATATTGTAAAAGTTCATCCTGATACTCTCTCTGACTTTCCACAACGTACTACTTTATATATACAGCCATCGAAGATAAGTCTTTCCTTTAGATCATCAAGAGTAATCTCGACCAGCAAATAGATAATTAAAGAGTTAATAATAAGCTGGAATAATTAAAACAACTTAAGTCTAAAGTAAAACATTCGAACATAACTCCAAGGCATGTGTTGAAATTAAAATAGTTTAATGAAAACTACATTCCAGTAAACAATGAACCTCCTGAGGCTAAATAAATAGATCGTGCTTTGAAGCCTCCTTCCAACTTCTAAAGGAGCAGCATTAGATCTCTCGCTAAAAATATATAAGAAAGTTTTATAGCTGAAGGAGTGAAAATGATAACTCATGAATAAAACATAGTCTAAGAACAATCAAGAAAAGCATCACCTTTATTCAAAGTTTATGAATAAGAGATTGTTAAAGAAAATCAAAGAAAATCAAAAAAACAAAAAACAAATACATCTCAATCTGTCATATACAGCTCTTAAAGTTAGCTGAAAAATCAATCTATTTTGGAATACTTGACAAATCCTCTCAAATAAAACATTATTTAATGTCATTAAAATTATCAATCTCTTTAGTAAAATCCTGAAGGATTCCTGACATAACTACTCAAAAGGTACTCAAATCATCAATCTATCGAAGTTGAATCTAGAATCGATAGTTCCCGCTTTCCGTTAATCAATCGACGTCAGCACAAAGTTCGCCTCAGAAAGAGAACAGATTCATAATAAAAATCAACAAAAGGACTTTCAGGCATATAAGTCAAAGTTTCTACTCCTCAAATGTAGAAGGAAGTCCATTTCAGTCATAGATCTGCCCATAGCTCATCTATGATCAAGAAGCAAACATAAAGTTCATTCGACTAGGTTCCTTATGACAGCTTAGTCAGCAGAAAGAGCCCATAGAAGATCAAGAAAGAGCTGGTCAGAGGGTACTACAAGAACTACAGGTAGCAGTTCAGACACAAGTTGAAAGGCATATAGTAAGCTCTTAAGTTGTATAGTTGATAGAATAATAAGTTTTTATAATATTACTTTCACATGATGGAGGCACACACCAAGCCGAGAAAATTCAGAGAACTTCCGGAGGAGGAAAAGCAAAAGCTCATCTAAAATGCTCGCAAGAAGTAACTTATTCCCTATTCAAGAAATCCTGACGGAATCATCGTTATCGTTGAGGCACATCCTCTCTGCAAAATCTACCAATAACTGCCGTAGTTCAAGTACATCGTGTCCCGAAAGGACAACATTCGGGAAATCGACACCAAGATAAAGAAAAAAATAGGAGAGTCTGACAAGAAGTTAGCTAATCAGAGTGTATTTCTGTTCACAGACAAGCGAGTTCTCAACCGAGGTATGTTGCTTCTAATTTAGAGACCACTTTCGAAGAACTCTACGGAAAGCACAAGAACTTCAAGGATGGAGTGCTCTATTTGTACTTCTCTAATGTCGATAGTTTCTGATCGGTTTATCAGCTATTATTTAAACAATATCTAAAAATAATTAGATAGTCTGAAGCAGGCAGGGTAACGCCAAAGGATTTTAAAAATTTCGGTTTTAAAAATAAGCCAAAAAGGGCATTCTTGTCATATCAGAATATGACAGCAAATATGTACATCATTTAGATTGCTCATTAGT
>Ga0210025_1004692_pt1 | contig 11546 bp, 6 predicted proteins | sample CryGeyme20150102_FD_183989 | JGI IMG/M metagenome (GOLD analysis project Ga0210025, IMG submission 183989) | Groundwater microbial communities from Crystal Geyser aquifers in Utah, USA - Crystal Geyser metaG 2015-0102 (SPAdes) (version 2) | ecosystem: Environmental > Aquatic > Deep subsurface >...
CAATGGACTTATGGATCGCTCATAGTGTGGAACAGGTTCATTTTACCAAAACTAGGCTCACAATTTAACAAAAATAATAATAATAATATTTACCCCTTAAGCACCCCACCTTGCAGCATTCGTTGTTCTCTTCATTGGTGACACAACCGCAACCAAGATTTTCCTGTAAAGCAGCGTAGAAAACTGTGAGCGCGTAAAATTTTAAAAGATCCATAGTAAATCAGAATCAACTTTTTCGTACCTTGCAGTTTATGCTCAGACAGCCATCGTTGATGAAACAGAGAAGCTCCTCACTTTTTGTGCAACCGCAAACACAGTCTTCAAAGTCGCAACTACGGTATCCGCAGCAACAGCCGCTGTAAATCTTTCCAGAAGACATTGTCGAGAAATAAGTTCGTTGTTTGTTTTTGTATTTGGGCCTTCTTTGAATCTTTCGCAAATCTACCTGGTGTCAAAAAGATTTTCAAGTCCCAGAATGAGAACTCTTATTAGTACCTGCTAGTAGAAATAATAATTGCTACTACTCGAGTACCGGTAGCTAATAGCTACAGTAGGAGTACTGTAGTAGCTACTAATGTTGTTGTAGGAGTGGTAGTCTACTACTGTACTAGCTAGAGTACTAGAGTAGACTAGTTATTATTATTAGTAGCTGTTACCAGGTGACAGTCAAATAGACTATTACTACCATTCCAGGTATTATTATTAGTACCAGGTAGAAGAATAAACTGCAACGCAGCGCAGATTGAAATAATGGCATAAAGATAAAAAGACCGCTGGCATAATTCAGTACCAGGTACTGTTTGGTACTAGTAGTACGTAGGGAGTACTAGTAGTACTAGTCTACTAGTAGTAGCTAGTAGTACCAGGTACTACCATAGATTTTAGCTTTGTGCAAAAGGAGCAGACAACACCAGATACCAGATACCAGATTCTTGCCACCAATCTTTCGCTTTGCTCATAAGGTAAATGAATACTCGAGCAACTGACATATCAGGTGCTTCATCAACTTTCCTCTAGGATTATATCACAACTGATTGTTATTTGAAATCAGACGTTAGATTAAATGCAGCAACAGCTGCGAGAAATGAGACGCTTGTAATTTTAGAGCCATTGCAGACTGCAATTCATAAAAGAAACCAAAAGTAGAGTTCTCATTTTTTTAAACAAACCAGCACCTGCAAGCCAACAAGCATGGTCGACCATGAACATGGACAGCCGTACTTCGATTGGTATCCCATTAGCCGTGACCAGCATTGTCTCCAGTATCATCCCGATAAATCGGCTCCGTTTGAGGATATTTCTTGTAATCTGGCCCAGTATGGAAGCAGCAGCAGCAGCAGCAGCAGCAGCAGCGACGAATCGACACAGCATCGTCCTCTGACCCGTACCCTGGCCATTTGGTTGTCCAAATCCTACCAAACGTGGGAATTTGAATACAAGCTCACACCTCCATCTCCCCAAACTGTGGCGGCTACAATTTTGATGAGTGCTCTTATTGTGGGTTGGGGTAAGGTATACATGAGTCGTCACAGAGCTGTGCAGATGAGAAGCCTTGTAATGTGCTGGAACGCACTATGGGGGGTGATCAATTGCGTTGGCTTTTGTCGCCTCGCGCCTTTAGCGATACTCAATGCTGTCAACTACAGTATCGAGACTAACGTGTGTGGACCACCTCAAACCCTGTGGATGTCGGGCACAACAGGTCTCTGGGGTGTCCTTTGGATTTATATAAAACTGGTCGAGATTGTCGTCGAAGCGGTTTTAATGGTGGTGTTAAAAGAACCATGCAGTTTACTCCAGTGGTTCAACAGCTATGCGTACATACCAGTGCACGGATATCATTTGGTCTTTAGTCGAATGCCGGGAGGTGTTGGTGTCTTGGCTATTTATTATGGTGTTGTGGCCATTACAAATGCCTACTGTTTTCACTTGAACTGGAATCATTTGACGGTTTCTAGCCTGCAGCAGCCGCCAGCCAAACTCCAACCTATTAACCACAGCAGTAACAAGTACAGCAATGCGCCAATGATTCTGTTAGGTTTAATTCAAGTGATCCAAAACATGAGTGGAGCTACACTGAGCGTTATCACACTCTATTTTTGGAAACAGGCTGTTCAGGATCCCACTATTGCGTGTAATGCCAACGAACGACATATACGAATTCTAGCATTCAGCTGGAGTGGTGGACAAGTGATTATATTTATCATCAACAAGTCCATTGACTACATCGTCATGAAAATGGTACAACTTGAACTTCGAAAGCATCGAGAAGAACGACATGCGCAACGACGACGACGAACCAGCGTCGAAGCAAAGACCGTGTCTTTTGCCAACATCAAGGGAAAGGTAGACAAGACCGATGGTGGAAAGGATCGACGAGTGAAGACAGAAAAGAAGTCGGACGACGAGCAACTCACGGCAGTTCCCGACTTGGTGGAAGAGGCCGACGTACCTGTTGCCAAGAAAGAAAAAGAAACGACTATTCGAAGGCGAATTGCCGTCCAGAAAGATGATTCGGAGGTTCCATTCGGGGAGAGTACATCCTCCCTGCTAGATACCAGCCAGAATAGTCCATTAGATGATTGTCTCGATTATTCAAATGATGACGATCTCAGCGGGACAAAGACGAACAATAAGAAGAACAAGAATTCCATAAATGATGATAATGATCGTATGCAGATACAAGACAAAGGACAAGAACAGCGACTCCAAAATGAATCTTCTGCCAGTACATCAACGAAAAAGAACGCCTGATTGCGGTAGCCTATTTCAGGTATTTTCATGTGATCTTTTTAGTTTGTCGAGAGTTTGGGGTTTGATCTTGAGGTCAAAAAAAGCGTACTACTAGAAACGAGCATTTTCTTTTACTACCAGGTACTGGTACCATGAGTATGTATCTCTTCTTGGGAGAATTATATTTCCCGAGATTACGATTCCATAAATGCTACTCTACTCTCTACATGCTGCACAACCAAACTTTTCCCTACGTTCGAGTATACTTCTTACTGTTGCTTGGCAACTACTGTAATGAGTAACTAGTTGCATTCATTATCTGGTTGGATTAATACAAAGGTCTCGCTTAAATGTCCTGAAAAAAATTGAATGTCTAATTTTACGGGGATCACAACTATGGCGCCCGTTTGGTTACCCGAAGGCAACCATTGGCACCCCAAAGAGAACTGGACCACACCCTCCATGGAGGAGGATAGTCCTGGCCACTCGATTTGTTTAATTTTCTGTTTAATAAAGACGTCGCAGTAGAGTACCCGAGTACTCTACTAGTAGTACTCAACAATACAGAAGCTCGCTCCATCTAGCTTAGCAAGACGGGAATGCTGTTAGCATGATGAAATAAACTGCAACCTTATTTAAAAGAATCAATTTTAAGGATCCAACAGAGTTTTTTTTGGGGGGGGGGGGGGGAAGGGGGGAGGATTCTTGTCTTTTTGGAAAGCCACGTTTTCCGAGAAGTGATGTAGCCGATTCAATCAGAGCCAGCGCACCTCCTCAGCCAATGACAGTGTATCTTGGTCGCGTCAGTGGAAATTTAAAAGTGGTGTGATGACAAACAAACAGAAGACTTAATATCACTTATGGTGACGAGGATGCCATGCCTACTTTTGGTACTGGTAGGCGGCTTCGGTTTTCGAGCTCCTGTATTTGGTTCGTTATTTTTTCTTCTTCTTCATTTCAAACGCGCGTGCTCGTCTCTCACTATAACGTACTTTAGTAGTCTATCCTTGATAAAGCCGAGGAGCTACTAGTTTACTACCTGGTACTAACTAGAAAGTAGTATTAGACTACTGGGCCATTGAGGCATGATAAACACGCAGGTCTGCCAAACAATTATTTATTACACTGAACCATTTTCTTCCAAACCACCGCACACTTTTATCGCTACAAACGAACACTATCCGAACTAACATTAACTGGAGGAATAGTAGTACTTCTACCATTAGTAGTACTATAATTAGTAGTAGTACTAGAGAAGATTATACTAACCAAAAATTAGACTTGACTTCGCACAATACGAATTGCAGTTGAGCAACTCAAATTGTGTTTATAAAAAGGAGAATCTCACAGTGCCACACGCCACACAAAGCAAGGCCTCGTCCCCGACCGCCTGAATACACTGGACACTGGAGCGTATCCACGGACTCAACACATAGTAATAAAAAGGTTCATTCGCCAACAACTCACAACTCACACCCGCACATACAATAATTACTTGCTACTGTACTCTAGATTGAGCAAACAGCAAACACATTACAAACATGGATCTCTCTTTGGAAATGGTACAAGAAATTCCGTCGGTGATTAAGCACCACTGGGATAATGGCACCTTCAACTGGTTCATGGTTGGATATATTGGTATTTGTCACGTCATGGCCATCATTGGTGCCGTTTACTTTCTTCCGTACAGCAGTGCCGAGACACTGTTGTGGGCCTGGTTCTTGTGGCCCTTTAGCGGCTTTGGTATCATTGTTGGCGTTCACCGTTTGTGGGCGCACCGAAGTTACGAGGCCTCCTTTCCTCTTCGCGTGTTGCTCATGCTGATGCAATCCATGAGCAACGAGGGCAGCATCTTCCACTGGAGTCGGGACCATCGAGTCCATCACAAGTACAGCGAGACCGATGCCGACCCGCACAATGCGACGCGAGGATTCTTCTTTGCACACATGGGTTGGCTGTTGGTGAAGAAATCCGATGCCGTCATCAAGGCAGGCAGGGACATTGATTTGTCAGATCTCATCGAGGATCCTGTGGTCATGTTCCAGAAGAGACTGGACCCGTGGTTCAGTTTGTACATGTGTTTTGTATTCCCTGCACAAGTGGCACACTATGGCTGGGGTGAAAACTTTTGGAACGCCTTTTTTGTTGCTGGCTTTTTGAGATATGTGGTGGTCTTGCACAATACTTGGTTGGTCAACAGTGCTGCACATTTGTATGGTGATCATCCCTATGATACTGCCAGTTATCCTGCAGAGAACCCAGTTGTGGCATTTCTTAGTGGAGGAGAAGGATGGCACAACTGGCACCACAAGTACCCTTATGATTATGCTACCAGTGAATTTGGTGGATTTGTGCAGTACAATCCTGGCAAGTTTTTCATCGACACTGCCTGCTTTCTAGGACTGGCTTCCAATTGTAAGCGGGCAACTGCTGCTTGGGCTATGGGACGGGCTCGCAGAGATAAAGACCTCGCGGCGGGCATTCCTTTACCTCAGCAACTTCCTCGATCGTGGGAAAATCGCAAGAGTAAGAAGCTGTAGAACAGTTTACTCTTTGTTTCTTTCCTTTCCCTTTCTTAAAAAACGGTTGCTGCAATCGAAATGCATTCAAATTGCAAACGAGAAAAGTTTGCGTTCACGCATCACATAACAGTATCAACGCCTACTTATTTAGTTATACATTTCTCGAAAGTGATTTGAGCTTACTGAAAGCAATATTGCAGTATTACTGAATACTGGTATACAGCTGTATAAGTAGTGCAGTACAAGAGTACAAGTAAAGTTGTGAAAGTGTAAAAATGAGTATGCAGCGATTTAACGCCAACAACCATTGTAAACAACCAATATTGCGTTTTCATCAGTTGGCTGTTTACTCCGTATACATCATCTCCTCGCATGAACTTTTTGTGTTCCTTTGGCCAATACTACCTGGCGAATCCTTCCCCGCGGCACGGCAGGGCACAATGACGGGGACCAGGAACCATGACCATTCCAATTTCCAACATGATGAACCAAAACAAGGTTTTATTTTCGTCGCCGATATCATCATCAGGTTTTGATTATTAAAATGTATTACGATGATTACACCCTGCATCACCCTGCAGCACTCTGCGTTGATCTATCTATCGGCGTGTGTGTTATGTGTTGTGATTATTATTATCATTTTTTGTAATCATGAAAAGATTGAGTTGTTTGTTGTTTTGTTGTTTTAGCTCTAGCCGACGGAGGCGCACTAAAAAATAAGAAATGGGAGCAATTACGGAAGATCCCCCCCCCCGTGTTCCAGGGAAAAGGTTCTCTTTAGTACCAGTACCAAGTAGTGTAGTACTGGTACTAGTAGTATCAGTAGTAACAATACTACGATACTACTAGTAAAGAGAACATTGACCGGTTCTTAAACCATTCCCTAATGGGACAGCCTGATGATTGTACGGTACTCCGGAGTACCTCTTACTCCTCTAGTAGAGTACTGGTACCTGGTAGTAGTACTACCGGTAGTACCTGGTACCTGGTACCTGGTACTGGTACCTAGCTAGTACAGTAGTACTACTACTACTGGTACATGGTTATAACATCAGCTAATACCAGGTACCAAGGTCATTATTACTTTGCAAAACTTTTGGCCACTGGCATCTGAAATACAAACAACGTGAACCCTGTCCATTCTTATTACCCGGTATGCATGTTTGCCAAAAAAATTGTTGAACCACCTGTTACTATCACACTAGACTAGTAGAAATGCTGATAGCTAGTACTTGTAGTAGCTAGTAGCCTACTGGTACTACTGGTACTATGGTACTACCTGGTACTCGTACTACAGTATGCGAGTTGAACCTATTATTGTTATTATTATTTATTCACTCTACAAGGGGTCTAGTACTAGCAGTACTAATATTACCGTAGTACAAGTACCTGGTACCGGTAGACTACCTAGTAAATTCTCTGTATATGGTAGAAGTCACCTTCTATCAAGAAGCATGACATTGTTCATTTAAATGGTTCCATGATGGTCAGGATCTTCTTCTTTGTGTTACCGTACATACGCTACATGCAGTGTGGACCCTTCTTCATACAGTACTACGTACCTGGTAATTGTAACAAACCTGGTATGCTCTGTTATTTAAGTTTCTTTATTAATTATTTATAAAATAGAAGGTTGTGGGTTTCTTCTTATCACCGCCCTTTTCGGAAGCTGCAATTTCAGAAATTAAATCGTTTGCGTTTTTAGTAATTTTTAATAACTACTAGACTACTACTAGACTACTGTCCTCGAGTAGTAGAGGAGCAGCTAGAGCGACGTAGTAGTACCTGGTACAAGTAGTTTGTAGTATTACCAGGTAGCTACCTGGTATACTACTAGCTTGTAACTAAAAAAACAGAGTAGTACTAGTCTATTAGCACCTTTCATCACACACAATTACTGAAAACAGTCGACGCACCTACTGTAGCAGCACGCCAACAATTTTTTCTATTCACAAACGCATACACACATAGACACAAAAACTTCCAATCCCGAAAACTTGCAAACCGAATCTGTCTTTTTTGTTATTTATTTATTTATTTATTTATTTATTTATTTATTTCAATAACTGAACCAGCAAGACAAGATGACGAAGAAGAAAGGAGAAGGATCTACTGCCACTAATAGCAAGAGTGGTAGACGGAGGAGCCCTGCAGCTGTTACTAGCAGCAGCAGTAGTAGGAGTAGTAGTAGGAGGACTCTCGAGACTTTCAATAGTAGCTCCCACCACCACCACCACGACTCCGATCGATCTCAAGTATCATTTTTACCGTATGTCGAAGTCGTTGGTGATAATGATGTGGATGACAATGGTAATGTTTCTTCGTACAGTACAAGAGAATCCATTCGTGTCAGAGAGAGCAGAACAACAGCGACTGCTACTGCTACTGCTGCTGGTGCTCCGTTAGAGTTGGTAGGCGTAGCTACAGTCACAGTCGCCAATGCACCTCCAAGGACTGTACCAAAGACTGTACGACTATCTCAACTTCAAGGGAAAAAAGAACGAGAAGATGATGATAAATTAAAAGTATCTTGGAGGGATGAATTGGATCACGAGCTTTTCCAGGAAGGAGAAGACGATGATGATGATGATGACGGTCAGAGTGATGATGATAGCAACAGCAATAGCACGATTGATTTTAGTCGAAGGCGACAACCTTTGCTTGATGATCCCAACGATGATCCCAACAATAATAATTCAACCATTGCACCTATGTTGGAAAGTAAAAGCATCAGAAGTCTCAACACTGGTTACAGCAGTCGACGACGAAGAAGACAGCAACAGCAGCAACAACAACAACAACAACAACAAGTAATACAGCCACACCATGGAATGAGCAGCAGTGAAAGTCCAGGATCTCTCTTAGCCATGAATATATCGTTACCTGATGATCTTACGTTTCGTCGTGCTGTATCGACTCCATCAGGACCTCGAGCGAAAGCTTTAGGTGGCAGCACGGAACGAGGCGAAGACGTAGTCTTGGACGTGGACCGCCTCAGTAGTGATTGGCATTATCAGTCACGGAGGACCAATCATAGGAATTCATTGCCACATCAACAACAACAACAACAACAACAACAGATTGCTTTAGATGCCTTGGACGATAGCATGGAACAAGGGGACTTACTGCAAGACTCTGCCGCAACGTATCATACCATGATGGAAACAAGTTTGTCGTTCTCCCAACTCATGTTGGATTTACAACAGGAAAAGCATCAACACAACTACCAGCATCAACAGCAACAGCGTAATGTTGATAATGACCGCACAGCGACGAAACAAGACGTCACGTCTGATAATTCTAGTGACTCTCATGGTGATGATGATGATGATGATAATAGCAACGATCAAGACAGTATCGACTTGTCCGATTCAGAAGCCACAAGATCCGTCGATGAAGCCGAAGAGACCGAAAAGGCTGTTCGCAATGGATTTCTTTTTGCCATCTTTTCCATGATGGGACTGGCCGGAGTTAGCATGGTCTTGAACAAACTGGCTTCGTGCTGTTCAAAATCCAACGATACCACTCAAGACGTTGCTCAGGAGGCGGCAAATCAAGCCGCAGAAGAAACGACCAATCAAGTGGTCTCACAAACAATGCTAATGCAAGCCAGCCATAATTCTTCCACGTCATTATTAGCGGCAACGCCACCACCAATACCAATACCGGCAGGAGGAGAGCAAGTGTAAGTTCTTTGTCAGGATTTTGTACCGCAGAGTTTAATGGATCTACAAAAACTCGCCCACTAAAACGTCCATCTCTTTCTCGGCATTTGGTTTTTGTTTTGTTTTTTGCACACAGTATGATACAACAAATGGGAGCGGCTGCAGCACAAAATGCCGCAGGATCGGCTGCCAGTGGTGCCAGTAGTGCTGCTACTGCGGGTGCGGGTGCTAATGCGGGTTTTATGGCGAGTGTCTCGTCAGCAGTATCAGGAGCAAGTACCGGGGCTCAAGTCGGCATTGGCATTGTACTGGCAGCTGCTGTTGTAGGAGCAGGAGCAGGAGCAGGATTTGGTAGCCAAACCGCTACTACTGCGTCTTCATTTCTGAATGCGACAGCCTGTTTTCCAGATGCCAGTTTGGTCGAATATAAGTCCGGACAAATGTCCTTGGTTTTTGAGAATATGCCACGGGGACTACTGCAATCACAAAAGACCAAGATGGAACAAACCATGATGGACGTATACAATGACATTTCTGGATGCGACGGCATTTACAGTCGATACATTGAAACTGTATCCCTCGCGAATTTCAGTCCTTTTGACGTTGCTGAAGATCCAACTGGCGTGTACTACCTCACAGAATGGACGGCAACATTAAGCTGTCAAAATTGCCCAGATGAAGAACCTCTTTTTGCATTGCGACCTGGAGATGACCCGTACGTCTTGCTAACTTTCAACGAAACAATGGATGGAAATGCTAGTGCTGTTAACCAGAATAGTACCGTTGACCTCAAAGGAAATACTTCGGCCAATACTTTTGCTACAGTCACCGAGCTTAAGGGCGACGATGGCCCAACTGCTCTCTCCAGAATCGTCCAAAACGACAAACCAACCAATGACGCGGCAATTTTAACGAACATAAAGTATCCACCATCGCTGCGAAGTCCGCTCCAAAGGTTGCTCCAGAAGGAGGCAATGACTGCGCAGGAGTTCTTCCAGATCTTTTCATTGAGATTCGCGGCAGCATTACAACCGTTAGTTATCGAATATTTGCAAGCAACATTCTTCAATGAGTCTTCCCCCTTATACAACTCCTCTGACATAAGCAGAGATTTCGAAAATCTCGATTTGGACACAGATCTAAGCTCAACTGATTCGTTTGAGCCAGTGGTCTTGTTTTCTGGCACCGTCGTTTCTCAAGTGACGGGCACGGTCGTGAACCAGTTCCTTTTGGAGCGTGAACCCGAAGTGGAGTCTATGAAACCTTCTCCTGTACCTTCGGCGTTCCCAAGTGCCGGTCCGACGAAAGCTCCAACTCCATTACCAACATTTGAACCAATATTGGGTTCCTCAGTGGAACCTACTGCTCCCTCCTCGGTTCCTACGAGGGATTCTTATACTGCTACAACATTTGCTCCATCGTCTTCGCCTTCGATGAACCCTTCTACTAGTAGACCGACATTTGGGCCGTCGAAATTATCCTCGCTTCCTACAAGGGTACCAACCTCAAATCCAACATCAGCGCCGTTGTCTAGTCCTTCGATAAATCCTTCTGTTAGCCCGACAAATGAACCATTGGGATTTCCATCCTTCGAACCCACGCCAGATGTTCAACGGAATGATGGACTTCCAGCAACACCTGAACCCACGCCAGAGCCAACACCTGAGCCGACATTTGTTCCCACCCCTGAACCTACCCCAGAGCCAATACCCGAGCCAACCCTTACACCCACGGCTCTTCCTACAACTCAGCCAAGACCCCCCCCAACTCCTGAACCAACCTCATTACCTACCCCAGAGCCAACACCCGAGCCAACCTTTACACCCACGGCTCTTCCTACAACTCAGCCAAGACCCCCACCAACTCCTGAACCAACCTCATTACCTACCCTAAAGCTAACCTTTACACCCACGGCTCTTCCTACAACTCAGCCAAGACCCCCACCAACTCCTGAACCAACCTCAGTACCTACGGCCCTGCCTACACCTCAGCCAACATTACCGCCAACACCTGAACCTACTCCTGAACCAACTTCCCAGCCCTCTAATCGTCCAGCCCTGAGTGAACCACCCACAATACCACCGACAAGTTTAGCACCTACTACGATACCATCGCCGACTCCCACCAAAGGTCCCACGAGTGGACCTACAAACATTCCAACTTCTGCTCCTACGATAGACTTAACCAGAAGTCCCACTACATTGTTACCCACCACAGAATCTCCCACAGTTACCAGTGGCAGTCCAAGTACCTCACCGACAACGTTGAGCCCGTCCCTTTCGCCTACCTTTGGACCAACCAGAAGTCCTACTGCAGGACCTACCAGTACTCCAACAATTGGACCAACTTCTGGGCCCACTTTTAGACCTACAAGTCCTCCAACCAGAGGCCCTACAAGTGCTCCAACAGTGGGTCCGACAAATGGACCAACAGGAGCTCCAAGCAGAGGGCCCACTGCCAGCCCTGTTCCAAGTGGGCTACCTAGTTTTGCTCCAACAGCAAGCCAATCTCCAAGTGCCCTACCCAGTGCAACACCTACAACAGCTGCTCCCACAAACATTCCTAGTGTTGAACCTACTGGCACTCCTACTTCAGAACCTACTTCAGAACCCTCCTCAGGACCAAC